>Ga0207700_10000687_pt1 | contig 19717 bp, 24 predicted proteins | sample LARL82metaG_FD_184348 | JGI IMG/M metagenome (GOLD analysis project Ga0207700, IMG submission 184348) | Corn, switchgrass and miscanthus rhizosphere microbial communities from Kellogg Biological Station, Michigan, USA - LAR L8-2 metaG... | ecosystem: Host-associated > Plants > Roots >...
CTCGTCAGCTTTTCGCCGCATCGCCTTCACTTCCTCATCGGTCAGCACTGGATGATTGGCGAATTCCTGCGGGCGTTGGAGGGGTGTGGCATTGTTGTTTGCCCAGAACCCCTGTAAATCCGGATGCCCATCCGAAGTCAATGGCGCCTTATACTGCTGCGCCTGGGCAAGCGTTGCAAATGCTATGACACAAACAACCAGACCAAAGGGTGAGATCATTTCCCGCTCCTTTTGCACAAGCTTACATGTTAAGAATGTTACTGCCGTCTGGTTCCGAGGTCAACAGGCCCCTTCCCGGCTAACCCTGTCTTGCCGTTTGGGCCAGCTTCTCTCAGAACGGCGAGCTGACGACCGTCCAGAGATCCACCAGCGTGATCCTTTGCTGCTTTGCCGGGTTGGGGCTTTTGCTGGCAGCCATTGGCATCTACGGCGTCATCGCGTATCTGGTCGTGCAGCGGACGCAGGAAATCGGGATCCGGATAGCGCTGGGCGCGCCGCGAAGTGCGGTGGTGTGGCTGGTGTCGTCACTCGGACTGCGGATGGCGCTGGCTGGTGTTGCGGTTGGACTTTTGGGGACGACGCTAGCCGCGCGGAGTCTGACAAGCCTGGTCTATGGGATTTCGGCGCTCGACCCGTTGACCCTGGGATCGGCTTCGATAGGGCTTATAGCGGTTGCGTTCGCGGCGTGTGCGCTGCCGGCGCGAAGGGCGGCGAGGATCGATCCCGTGCAGGCTTTGCGGACGGAATAGTGCAACATTTTTGCGTCTGCAGAGGACAGTGCTCGTCTGACAACAGACCACTCTCTCAACTCTACGGCAAGTGGCCACGTGCGATCAATGGGACGTCACCCTTCCCGAGATCAATCTACTGGCTGGCAGCCGCACACGGTGCGCGGGTTCGTCAGTGTCCTGGGGAGCAAGGGAGGGGAGAAGATCTGAGCACTACTGGTTTCGTCGGAAAGCCCCGCAAAATCAGCGGTGGCGCACAGGGGATGCGATTTCGGGCGTACTTATCCGATCACTGGTCTGGTGTTTGAGAGCCCAATTTGGTAGCTGAACGATGCCGGGACCAAAACCACAACCCCAAGCCGCCTAGAAATAACGGCAGTTCCACGACCGTTCCTTCCGGCATTGTGACCACATTGTGACCTTGGTTGTTATTATCCTGACCTTGGTTGTTTTGGCCCGAGCCGAGTCCGGATAACCCGAACCCAAGCGCGCCTAGCAGAACAAGTCTTTTCATTACACACCCCTTACGCGGCACCGCTTGCAATGTGGCCCGAAATAGCCCTAGGGGAACTGAAAGCGATGACATCCTTGTTCGCATGAAGTCCTTCCCCCGGACCCGGCGCTCCGGTACTCTCAACTCTACGGCAAGTGGCCACGTGCGATCAATGGGACGAAAGGGCAAAAGCTAAACTGTTTTCCCAATGCACTTAGAAATGTGGCGGCGATATAGTTGGAGGCCCATATCTTGGGTCACCACACCCGAATTACACCCAGTATGGTAAGGACCTACTAAGTTATTGAAAATACAAATGGTGGAGGCGGCGGGAGTTGAACCCGCGTCCGAGAAAGCCCGACATGAAAAGAACTACGTGCGTTTCCGATTCGGTAGTTGTCGGCCGCCGCATTAGAACCGGCAAGAAAACGGCGGCTTAGCCCGATTGTCGTCAGCCTACGGCTCCGAGCAGAAGCCTTCGGCCCAATCCTCGAAGATGACGCCCCATGGATGCCGTCGAGGCCCAACATCCGGAGCGGCTACCTAATTAATTAAGCAGCGTATGCAAACTGCTGATTGGCAGTTCTGTTTTTCCGATCGTTTTACGGGAGCTCGGAACCCGGCACGCCTTTCCACAACGATTCAATCCCGTCGAATCCGTTGCGCCCCCCTTCCTCTTATCTGATGATAACACCCGCCCTTCAGATTCCGGCCTCCGGCTGTTTTTCTATGATGATAGACAGGCATGCCCAGCGTCACCGCAAACCCGGAGACCAAGAAACAGACCGAGGACCAGCTTGCGCCCCTCTATAACGTAGTTCTGCTGGACGACGATGAGCACACCTACGAATACGTGGTGGAAATGCTCCAGAAGCTGTTTGCTTTCGCCGACGGCGACGCCTGGAATCATGCCGTGGAGGTGGACACCACCGGCCGGACGGTGGTGCTGACGTGCGAGCTGCCGCAGGCGGAATTCGGCCGGGATCAAATCCACGCTTTTGGCGCCGACTGGCGCATGCCGAAGTCCAAGGGGTCGATGTCAGCAACCGTCGAGCCTTGTTCTTAGGCTGATCTCTCCCCGCCATGCTAAGCTAAATCTCATCGGACCAATCTCGCGTCTCGCGATTATTTCATCTGGAGGTGACTATGTCTCGTCATTTAATGGTCAGCGCTTTCGCTGTGCTCGCTTTGACGGCCTCGCTGGCCGCGCAGAGCAAGCCGAATTTCAGTGGAACGTGGAAGCTCAATGTGGCTAAAAGCGATTTCGGCGTGCTTCCGCCTTCCAACGGCCGCACGGATATAATCGACCACCAGGACCCCAATCTGAAGGACACCGTATCGGACGATGCCGCTCAGGGCCAGCAGAACTACACGCTCGCCATGACCACGGACGGCAAAGAGGCCATCAATAAACCCGGCGGGCTGGAGATGAAGAACGTCGCTACCTGGGACGCCAGCAATCTGGTCGTCAACACCAAACTGCAATTCCAGGGGAGTGACGTAACCATCAAGACCAGCTGGGCGCTGTCGGCGGATGGCAAGACGCTTACGGAGAGCGCGCACCTCGAGAGTCAGATGGGCGAAACCGATCAGAAACTGATTTTCGAGAAACAGGAAGCGGGCGCGGCCATTGCGGTTGCTGGAATGAAGCCCGCGGGCGCGATGGCCACAGCCAACAGCGCCAAGCCCAACTACAGCGGAACCTGGAAGCTCAACGTCGCGAAAAGCGATTTCGGACCGATTCCTGGTCCCGATACGCGCACAGATGTGATCGAGCATAGCGATCCTACTCTCAAGGTGAGTACCTCGCAGGACGGCGCTCAGGGCAAGCAAGAGTACACGCTCAACATGACCACCGACGGCAAGGAGGCCATCAACAGGCCGGGTGGTTTGGAGGTCAAGAGCATCGGAGGTTGGGAAGCGAACAACCTGGTGATCAACGTCAAGCTGAAGTTCCAGGATAATGACGTGGAGGCCAAGACGACCTGGCTTTTATCCGAGGATGGCAAGACCATGACGCAGAACCAGCACCTCACCACAGCGATGGGCGAGCTGGATCAGAAGATGATCTTCGAGAAGCAGTAGCGGCGGCGACAACCTAATACGGCGTCGGGAAGGTCTTCGAAATATGATCGTGCCAGGTGAGCGTTTCCTCGTCCACCAGCGCCCACAGTAAACCGATCCCGGCCGCCAGCAGGCTCAGTATTCCCGAAGCGAGCCGGTATAAGCGCTGTTTGCGGCGAGGCCTCTGCCCGTCGAAATCGACCAGCGTGAGGCGGGCCCAGCGCATGCCTGCCGTGTCACCACCAGCCAGGCACCATAGGACCTCGTAGAAGATCACAAAAGCGGCGACAACAGCGACGAGAATGGGCGCCGTTTTGGCGCTAAACGCCACCTGCCCTCCCGCCAGGTAGAAAATAATTCCGAAGATCGCGGTAGCTATGAGGATCATGCTGCCATCCAGCGCGGCCGCCATGGCACGGTGTGCCGGAACAGCAACAGGAGCGTCGCAGTAGATGGCTCCATCGGCGGGCTTAATGGCGCGGCTTGTGAACTCCAGGCTCTGTTGACCTGGAATGGCCTTACGAGTGCGGACACGCTGCGCGGTGGAGGATTGTTGGCGTAAAGGCGGCGCAACGGAAGGAGCGATCGATTCAAATGGAACTACGCGCGGAAGCTCACGCCCGCTGAAAAGCGAAGGTTGATAGGTGATGGGCCTACGAACCGGCGCAGGCGGAGTTTGGGTGGCAATATTTCCGCGGCGATCGGCGGGAGCGCTGTCATCGGTTTCAAAACGCAACTCCGGAACCGCGGCCGACGTCGTGTAGACCGGTGTCATGCGCAGACGGCGTCCGCAACGGCCACAACGATGATCATCTTCGGCATTCGAAGCCTGACAATAGCGGCATTCCATACTGCTAACCAACCTCCTGCTCTTGCGGGATTCCGCAATCCGTGTTACGGTTTTCCGTTGAGGCCTTCTTCGTTATCTTCCGCGGGCCCCGCCTTGCAATCTCATCCAGGAAAAGAGCTTATCTCCTTACGTAACATATTTGACCGGAAATGTCACGAACTTTTTTCGACGCCGGCGATCCCGTTTCTGCTCGCGGCCGGCTTTTTGGCCACGCTGCCCATCTGGGGACAGGTACCTTTTGTGCCTCCTCCGCCGCCGCCGGTGAGTCAACCGGACTCGGTCGCGAATGCCGCCAATCCCAATCAACGGCTCAAGACGCAACGGTCGAACGCGCCGGGTCCAAACGATGTTTTCATCGACGCCGTGACCCAGGAAGTGGAAGGCTCGATGCGTCACCTGCGAGGGCATGTCCACCTCGAGACCATCGACAAGAAACTGGAAGCAGACGAGGCGGATTACGACGAAGAAACCGGCGACGCCGAGGTCCGGGGGCACGTCCGCTATGAGAACTTCCTCGATGGGACGAAGCTCCAATGCGACCACGGCAAGTACAACGTGAACAGCGAGACCGGTATCTTTTACGAACTGAGCGGGACCTCACAGCCCAAGATTGTGTCCCGGCCCGGCCTTCTGACCACAAGTAATCCTTTCTATTTCGAGGGTAAGTGGGCGGAACGCAAGGAAGATCGCTACATCATCCACGATGGCTTCGTGACCGATTGCAAAGTCCCCAAGCCGTGGTGGCGGCTGAATGGCCCGACCTTCGACATTATTCCCGGCGATCGCGCCATAGCCTACCACTCGGTTTTTCATATCAAGCGCGTGCCGCTATTCTATCTGCCGGCTTATTACAAGTCGCTCAAGAAATTGCCGCGCAAGAGCGGGTTCTTGACGCCCAGCTTCGGACGCAGCTCGCTATTCGGTGAATTCTTAGGGCTCGGCTATTATTGGGCCATCAATCGCAGCTACGACCTGCTTTACCGGGGCGAATATTACAGCCTGCGCGGCTTGGCCAGCACCGTGGATCTTCGCGGGAAGGTGAGGCCCGGCACGGACTTCGGATTCACTCTGTATGGAGTAAACGATAAGGGCGTTTCCACCGGCAATGGCCAAGTGCAGAAGGCCGGCGGATATCAGTTTACTCTCGATGGCCGCTCCCAGCTCGGTGACGGCTGGCAAGTGCAGGGGCAAATCAATTATCTGAGTTCGTTCCTGTTCCGCCAAACCTTCAGCCAATCGTTCCACGAAGCGATTTTTTCCGAATCGCACTCGGTAGGATTTTTGACCAAACACTGGTCCACTTTCGGCTTCTATGTCGTGACCGAGCGCAACGAGGAATTTCAAAGCGTGGCCCCGGACGACAAAATTGTAATCCGGAAGTTACCTGAGGTCGAGTTTCTGAGCCGTGATCGCCAGATTGTGGGCGGCGTGCTCCCGATATGGTTTTCCCTCGAAAGCAGCGCCGGCTTTCTGGATCGCACCCAGCCCGACTTCCAGACGCGCCAATTTGTTCCGCGTGTCGACCTGTATCCGCGGCTGACCAGCGCATTTCATTTCCGCGGTTTCAGCCTGACGCCCAGCTTCGCCATTCGGGAGACGAATTACGGATCCAGTTTTGCGAATGGCCTGGTGAGCGGCCAGAACGTGCTGCGGAGTGCGCGCGAGGTTCGCGTCGAGCTGATGCTCCCGGCTCTGGAGCGGACTTACAAGTCGCCCAAATGGCTGGGTGGCGAGAAGGTAAAGCACGTGATCGAGTCGCGAGTGGAATATAGCTTCGTCGACGGTGTGAATGATTTCAACCGCCTAATCCGGTTCGATGAAAACGATCTGCTTTCCAATACCAACCAGGTGACTATGTCGATCACCAACCGGCTCTTTGTGAAAAACAAAGATGGCAACGTGAGCGAGGTTTTGAGCTGGGACATCTCGCAGAGCCGTTATTTCGATCCGACCTTTGGCGGCGCAGTAGTCGCTGGCCAGCGCAATGTGGTTCAAAGCTCGGAAGAGCTGGACGGCTTCGCATTTATCAACGGCCCGCGCAGCTATTCGCCGGTGGTTTCCGCGCTGCGCTTTCAACAAAAGATCGGGGTGGAGTGGCGATTGGACTACGATCCGCTCCTCGGGCATATCAGCAACAGCGCTTTTTCGGCGGACGTCCGCTTTTCGAAATACTTTATTTCTCTCGGCCACAACGAGGTGCGCACCGATCCAGCCGTGGCGCCCAACTCCAATCAGATCCGCGCGCTCTTTGGCATCGGCAATCAGAATCGCAAAGGTTGGAATGCGGCCACTAGCGTTTATTACGATTACAAACGCGGCATTATGGAGTTCCTTACCTCGCAGGTAACCTACAACACCGACTGCTGCGGGATCAGCTTTGAGTACCGGCGCTTCAATTTCGGAACTCGTGACGACTCGCAGTACCGGGTGGCCTTTGCGATTTCGAACGTGGGAACATTCGGGACGCTGCGGAAGCAAGAGAGGATTTTCTAAGCGCGGTTCCGAGCCGCTACCAGAGGGAGCAGTATTTCACCGCGCGTCCGTACCGATCGCTTCGTCCAGCAGGATGCTGAACTCCCGCGCCTTGTGCTCCACCTTGTGCTTCAACTCCGCGAGTTCACGCTCCAGCGTATCGAGCTGATCGGCCAAGTGCAGGCAAGCCAGCACGGCGGCGCGGGTGGCATCGACATTTCCACCGCGGGCCGCGATGGTGGTCATCAGGTCGTCGATCCGATGAGCGAGCTGTTCGATTCGCTCCGGATCCTCGCTAGCCACCAGCGAGTAGGTGTGATTAAAGATGGTGACACGGACAGCTTCCGTGTTGGGCATGCTTTAGCTTGCCATCTCTAGGTGGTGCTAAGCAAATCCATCTGGCCGAGCAGTTTCTCGATCCGTGTGCGCACCTGCTTGCGCTCGGAGCGCAGCTCGTCGAGTTCCTGGCGATAGGAATCTCGGTCTTCGAGCGCGGAATGCAACTGCGCTTCAAGATCAGCTTTCTCCGCTCTGAGGTTGGCGACCAGCTCGGCGGCGCGCGTGATGCGATCCTCGAGTACTGCGAGTGGATCTTTCTCTTGTGGTGCCGGACTCATATTATGACCCCGCGTGCGCGGCTTTCGCCGTTTGGACGAGAGCGGAAAACGCCGTCGCGTCGTTGGCGGCCATGTCGGCCAGGATTTTACGGTTCAGATCGATGCCGGCCTTCTTGAGACCGCTGATGAACTTGCTGTAAGAGATTTCGCCGGCGCGGCATGCGGCGCCAATGCGGACGATCCAAAGCGACCGGAAATCGCGCTTCTTTCGGCGGCGTCCGACAAAGCCATAGCGCAGCGCCTTTTCGACGGCCTCTTGTGCCGCCCGGTTCAGCTTGCTCTTAGTGAGAAAAAAGCCCGACGCCCGTTCCAGCGTCTTTTTACGGTAGGCTCTACGTTTAGTTCCTCGTTTTACTCTCGGCACGTTTCACTCCTTGTTTGTTGGCCGGTCATAACGGTACGTGCTGCACCGTTTCACGCGGCGACCCACTTAGTACGGGATCATTCTTTTCAACTTGGCCTGGTCCGACGGATCGGCCAGTACGCCATGTTTGAGCTTGCGTTTGCGGGAGCGCGGTTTCGAGGTCAGAATATGACGGGAAAACGCATGGTGACGTACCACCTTACCCGTACCGGTCTTCTTGAACCGTTTAGACGCACCCTTATGTGTCTTCAGCTTCGGCATTCAATTTTTCCTGGGTTAGACTGCGACTTTTTTAGTCTAGCACAAGGGGCACCTAAGGCTCACGCCGTGGGTCAGCTCTGGTTGTCCTGGAATTCCTCTAACCACGCCATCTGGATCGCTTCCAGTTTTCCCTCGGTCGACGCTTTCGGATCATCCTTGAAATCCTCCAGCTCGGTGATCCATTGGTGCAGGTCCGTGTAGCGGATATGCGTCGGGTCGAGGTCCGGAAATTTCTCGTAGAGCGCAAGCGCGATGTCGTCGTGCTGGTCCCACGTGAGTTTAGGCATCGATCTTCGTCCCTTTCAAAGCCCCCTGGACCGCGGAGTTCATCATGTTCTCGGCCAGCTTCATGGTGGCCTGATCGAGCTGCGAGATTTTCGACGCGATCAACAGATGATTGTTGTGATGATAGACCACCAGCAGTTCGTTAAACGCCCGGTCGATGGCGGCACGCTCCTGGTCGCTCAACTCGAAATAAGCAGCGTGCTGCCGCGCTTTCTGTACCGCGGCCATCACGGCATCGGCCTCCAGGCGTTGCTCCCGCACCTGGCGCTCGGCGAAATCCTGCTCGGCCTTTTCGACTGATTCCAGGATCATCTGTTCCACCTGCTCATCAGTCAACCCGTAGGACGGCTTGACATCGACGCTCTGTTCTTTGCCGGTACGCAGATCTTTCGCCGTGACATTCAAAATGCCATTGGCGTCGATCAGGAAACGAACCTCTATGCGCGCCATTCCCGAAGACACAGGATCGATGTCTTTGAGGTCGAAGCGCGCTAGGCTGCGGTTGTCCTTGACCAGCTCGCGTTCGCCCTGGACGACGTGGATCAGAACATTGGTCTGGCCGTCGACGCCGTTAGTGAACAGCTCGGTGGCGCTGGCCGGAATGGTCGAATTCCTGTGAATCAGTTTCGACACGATGCCGCCCATGGTCTCGATCCCGAGGGAAAGCGGCGTGACGTCGAGCAGCAGTTTATCCTCGACCTCGCCCGAGAGTATCCCGGCCTGCACCGCGGCACCCAGCGCGACTACTTCGTCGGGATTCAGCTCGGTGTGTGGAACCGAGCGGAACAGATTCTCGACCGCTGAACGCACCAGCGGAATGCGCGTGGAACCGCCTACCATCACTACTTCATCGATCTGGTCGACGGCAACGCCGGCGTCTTTCAGGCAGTCGCGACAGGGGCCGAGCGTGCGATCGACGATGGGTGTGATCAGCTTGTCGAATAGCTCGCGTTGGATCTCGCGCTGATATTTCTTGCCTCGGTATTCCAGTTCGATGATGGTGTAGGGAACAAACGAGAGCTTTTCCTTGGCCTGAATGACGGCGCGGCGCAGGCGCTGCACGCCTTCGGAATCGCCCGAAAGATCTTCGCCCCATTCGCTGTGCACATCTTCGAGCGCGATCCGCAGCAGCAGGTTATCGATATCGTCGCCGCCCAGATGCGTGTCGCCGTTGGTAGCCAGCACTTCGAAGATGCCGTCGTGCAGCTTGAGGATGGAAATGTCGAAGGTGCCGCCGCCCAGATCATAGACGGCGATGGTGCCGTTCTCGCGCTTGTCGAGGCCGTAGGCAAGCGATGCGGCGGTCGGTTCATTCACCAGGCGCAGCACTTCCAGACCGGCAATTCGTCCGGCATCCTTGGTCGCCTGGCGCTGAGCATCGTTAAAGTACGCCGGCACGGTGACCACAGCTTTGTGGATGGGATAGCCGAAGAATTCCTCGGCATTTTGTTTGAGCTGGCGCAACACGAAGGCCGAGATTTCGGGCGGCGTGTAGGTTCGGTCGCCCAATTGGAGTTGCAGAACCGATTCGCTGCCGGGCGCCACGCGGAACGGGAACAGCTTCAACTCTTCGGTGATGTCGTCGAGGCCGCGGCCCATCAAGCGCTTGACGGAATAGACCGAGCGCTCGGGTTGAGTGAGCAGCAGCTCTCGCGCCGGATTCCCGACTACGATTTCGCCCGAGGGATTGATTGAAACCACGCTGGGCACCAGCTTGTCGGCATCGGCGCCGGGAATGATTTTGGGACCGGTGAGGTCCATGAAGGCCACCAGGCTGTTGGTGGTGCCCAGGTCGATGCCGACTACGCGTTCGGTTGTTCCAAAATCGATGTCCATGTGTCAGGTTGTAGGTTGTTGGGCGTGAGCGGTGGGCGATAGCGTCTTGTGAACTTCGCCAACAAGGTTCAGAATATATTTGCGGCGATTGAGCACGCCCCGGATTTCAGCAAGCACGTCGCGACTTTGAGATTGATCGTATTTCTCGAATAGTGATTCCAGTTGATGGTCCACCTGTGCCAGCATACCTGTGAAATTCTTTTCAGCGGTCTCCAGTTGCGGACGAGCCGAGTCGTCGCCCGCGCGCATTTCCTCCAGTGCCATGTTCAGCTCAAAGACCTCCTCCAGCAATTCCGGAGGCACGTCTTTGGAACGCTGTTCGCCGATATCGAATCCTTCGATGCTGAGCAGGTACTGCGCGCGCTTTACCGGGTCCTTCAGCGTCCGGTAAGCATCGTTCAGCGCGGACGACATGTCGAGCGCGCGCTGCTGCTCCGCCTCAGGCTTCTGCATAAAGCGGTCGGGATGCAGTTGCCGGCTTAATTCGTAATAGCGCTTCTGCAGTTCGTCCAGGGAAAGATTGAGGCTGCGCGGAATCCCAAGTAACTCGTAATAGCCGGTCACGCGAAAACCCCGCGGGACGTATCACGCCGAAAATGATGTTCCGCAGCCACAGCTCTTCTTGGCGTGCGGATTATCGAATTCAAAGCCGGAGTGAATCAGCGAGTCCTTCCAGTCGAGCGTCATGCCGTCCAGATAGACCATGCTCTTGGGATCCACAAAGACCTTCACGTCATCGAAATCGAACACCTGATCGGTCGCCCGCGGCTTGACGTCGAACTTGAAAAGATAGCTCAGGCCCGAGCACCCGCCGCCCAGAACCCCGAGGCGCAACCCGCCTTGCACGCCATGCTTGGCGAACTGTTCGCGGATCTTGTCGACGGCTTTGGGAGTTACGTTAATCATAAAGTTCCACACAGGCAGGAGTGCCCGTGCCACTCACTTAGTAGATGCGACGGCCTCGGTTTTGGTGGCAGCCTTGTTCTTGTAGTCGGAAATGGCAGCCTTGATGGCGTCTTCGGCCAGCACCGAGCAGTGGATCTTCACCGGCGGCAGGCTCAGCTCGTTGACGATGTCAGTGTTCTTGATCTCGAGCGCTTGGTCTACGGTCTTGCCGCGCAGCCATTCTGTCGCGAGCGACGAACTGGCGATCGCGCTGCCGCATCCGAAGGTCTTGAACTTAGCGTCCTCGATAACCCCGGTCTCGGGGTTCACCTTGACCTGCAGCTTCATGACGTCGCCGCATTCCGGAGCGCCCACCATGCCAGTGCCGACATTGGGGTCGCTCTTATCCATCGACCCGACGTTTCTTGGGTTGTTGTAGTGGTCTAAAACTTTGTTCGAATATGCCATTTTTATTTCCTCGTTAGTGAGCGGACCATTGGACTTTCGTTAAATCCACACCTTCTTTCGCCATCTCATAGAGCGGCGAAAGTTCTCGGAGCTTTTTCACTACGTCGATGACCTTGTCAGCCACATAGTCGACTTCCTCTTCCGTATTGAATCGGCCGAGCCCGAAACGAATGGAGGAGTGAGCCAGGTCGTCGCCGGCGCCCAGAGCCTTCAGCACGTAGCTGGGTTCCAGAGTCGCCGACGTGCAGGCCGATCCGCTCGAAACCGCGATGTCGTTGATACCCATCAGCAACGATTCGCCTTCGACATAAGCGAAGCTGATGTTCAGGTTGTTCGGCACGCGGTGCTCCATCGTGCCATTCACGTAAACTTCGTCCAGTTGCGATTCCAGCTTGCTGCGCAGCTTGTCGCGCAGATATGCCATGCGCTTCGATTCTTCTGGCATTTCCGCCTGGCACAGCGCGCAGGCTTCGCCCAGCCCGACGATTCCGGGGACGTTCAATGTTCCGGATCGCATGCCGCGTTCGTGGCCCCCGCCGTCCATCTGTGCAGTGATCTGCACGCGCGGGCTCTTGCGCCGGACATACAGCGCTCCAACGCCCTTGGGACCGTAGATTTTATGACCGCTCATCGACATCAGGTCGATGTTGTCCTTGATCACGTTCATCGGCACTTTGCCGACTGCCTGCGTCGCATCGCTATGTACCAGCACGCCTTTCGCTTTGGCGATCTTTCCGATCTCGGCCATGTTCTGCAGCACGCCGATTTCGTTGTTGGCGTACATAATGCTCACTAGGATCGTCTTGTCCGTGATCGCGTCCTTCAACATGTCCAGATCCACCAGGCCGTTGGCCTGCACCGGCAAGTAGGTGACGCGAATGCCGTGCTTCTCCAGCCGTTTGCAGGTATCGAGGATAGCTTTATGCTCGGTGGCCGCGGTGATGATGTGATTGCCCTTCTCGGCGTACATCTCCGCCACGCCCTTCAGCGCGAGATTGTTCGATTCGGTAGCGCCGCTGGTGAAGACGATTTCTTTGGTCGTAGCGCCGATCAGATCGGCAATCTGTTTGCGCGACTTTTCCACGGCTTCTTCGGCTTGCCATCCAAAGCTGTGATTGCGGCTGGCGGAGTTCCCGAACGTCTCCATGAAGTACGGCTTTATGGCTTCGAACACGCGCGGGTCCATCGGCGTGGTCGCGTGATAGTCCATGTAGATCGGCAGTTTCATACTCTGGTTCCTCATATGGCTGGCGTCGTCACCGGCAGGCCGTAAAGCCGCTCGGGCGCTTTGGTCAGATTCGCGTCCGGCTGCGCGTCCACCGACATATCTGCAATAGTGATGTTGGCCAGCAGCCGCAGGATTCCTTCGTGGACCTTCTGCAGAGGGTCGCGAACGATGCACTTGTCGGTGTGGCAGCAGTATCCGTGCTCGGTGAAACAGGCGGTCAAAAAGATGGGTCCGTCGATGGTGCGGATCACGTCCAGCGCGGTGATCTCGCGAGCCTCGCGGGCCAGTTTATAGCCCCCATTTGTGCCCTGTTCTGAGCGTAAAAAGCCGTTTTTGACGAGCTTTTGTAGGATTTTTGAGAGCAACGGAGAGGGAATTCCGTACGTTTCGGCGATTTCTTTGGCACTGGAACTGGCCGGACCATGCACCGCTAAGTGCTTCAGGGCGATCAGCCCGTAGTCCGCTTTCTTGGTCAGCTTCAGCATCTCTTTATATACCCGACTGGATTGGTCCTACTTGATTATGGACCTTTTTGGTCCGCTAGTCAACTGGAAGGGTTTCAATCACATAGACTGGTACTGTGAACCCAGCGCTGAGGGAAAAGACCCCGGAATTGACTCGCCAGTTCGCCACCGCTAAGCCCTTCCGTCACATAGTAATCGACGATTTCCTGGACCCCCAGTTCTGTCATCTATTAATGCAGGAGTTCCCGGCATTCGACTCAGCGCGCGCCCTCAACGAGCGCGGCGAAACCGGTCGCAAAGCGGTGATCTCGGAGCCGGCGCGGCTGGGACCGGCGTTCGCGCGCTTCGACCAGATGATTCGAGGACAGGAGTTTCGGGAGCTGATCAGCGCGATCACTGGGATTCCAAAGTTGCTGTACGACCCGGAATATGTCGGGGGCGGGACGCACGAGAACCTGGACGGACAGGACCTGGATCCGCACGTCGATTTCAACTATCATCCCAGCCGGCAATGGCATCGGCGGCTGAACCTCATCGTCTTTTTGAATCCGGAATGGGAGCTCGGTTGGGGCGGATGCCTCGAGTTTCTCGACGATCCCTGGAAGGCGGACGGCGCACGCCCGGCCGAGGCGGTGGTTCCGCTGGCGAACCGGGCAGTCATTTTTGAAACGAACGAGCATTCCTGGCACGGCTTCGAGCGCATCCAACTGCCGGAGGAGAAGCGGCACATTTCGCGACGGTCGATCGCGATCTATCTTTATACCGAGGAGCGGCCGCAATCAGAACTAGCCGTCTCGCACGGGACCGTGTATGTTCAGCGCCAACTTGCCAGTCACATAGAGCCGGGGTACACGCTGAAAGAAGACGACGTGGAAGAGATTCGCATATTGCTGGCACGCCGCGATACACAGATCAAGTTTTTGTACGAGCGCGAACTGGAATTCTCGTCGCTGATTTCGGGCCTGATGCGATCGCCTTCATTCCGGATCGGGCGAGCGATCACTTGGCCGGCGCGCGCACTTCGTCATATCGTAAGATGGTTACGATAGCCTACCGGCGCGGGGTTGGCCTAGCGGTCGGGCGTCAGCCTTCCAAGCTGATTTACACGGGTTCGACTCCCGTACCCCGCTCCAAAATTTTCTACTGCGATCAGGAAAGCTTCAACTCCTGTTCGATCGCCAGTCGCGGACCTTGGTCGGGATCCTGCTCCACGCGGATGTCGTTATTGAACAGCAGCGTGTCCCGCGACTTGACCGAATAGACCGGCCACTTCGGAAGCTTCGCCGTGTTCGGATTCCCGGTGCGCGCAAACGCCACCCAAGCCGCGCTCGTTTTATCGGCGAGTGTGTAGGCTTCCGGCATCTTAGAGATGAGTGGACCCGCAATCTTAATGTTGTTGAAGACGAACTGAATCTCGATGGTGTGCGGCGATCGCATGTGCCCGCCACCCTCGGGGGTCTCCCAGTCAAACCGGTACATGTAAACCGGTGCGCCAGCCTGCACGGCCTTGCGCTTCGCGAGCTCTCGCGTGTAAGCGCCGCGCGGATGTTCGGTGGCAATCAGGATGTATAGATCCCACGGCGTGGCTTCCGGGTGCGCTTTGCGGAAGGCCGCGATCACCGGTGCCGGGTCTACACCGAGATGCTTCGCGGCGCGCTGTGTCAATCCGGCCTCATCCAGATTGAGTTTTTCGGGCGTGGGCCGATCATAGAGCGTCTGCTCCGTGTGGGCGTAGCCGATCAGCAGCGGAATACCGGCGGACAGCGACGGCGCGGCCGGATCCCAGGGATGGCTGGGCAGAGCGTGGCCATCGACCATGGGCGAGTTCGCCACCATGCCTGGTTCGCGCATCGTGATTTTTTTGTACACAGCATCGTTGGCAGCCAGCAATCGCGCCATAGGGATGGTTTGCAATTCTCGCGCCTGGCCTGGCTTCAGCCCTAGCGCGCTGAGCAGCAGTTCGGTGGTATGAATGGCATCTTCCGAAGTGGTCAAGCGCAACACGGCTCCACTCTCGATGATGGCCCGGTGATAGAGTCCCTTGGCGCTCGGCATGGACATCAACGTCGCCACCTTGCGCCCGCCGCCCGACTGTCCGAAGATGGTCACCAAGTTCGGATCGCCCCCGAAACGCCCGATGTTGTCGCGGACCCATTCCAGCGCAGCGACAATGTCCAGCATCCCTGCCCCGCCCGAGAGCGCGAAGTCCGAGCCTGCCTGTTCGCCCAGGTAGGTGAAGCCGAAAACGTTCAGGCGGTGATTGATGCTCACCACCACTGCGTCGCCAGTGCGCGCCAGGTTAGTGCCGTCGATGATCGGGCCTGAGCCGGAACCAGTGGCGAAGCCGCCGCCATGCAGCCAGACCATCACCGGCCGATTCTTTCCGCCGCTCAAAGCCGGCGTAAAAACATTCAGCACCAGGCAATCTTCGCTCTCGCTGGGAGATCCGGCCGGACCGCGCGGGTTCGCACTGATTTGCGGAGCGCTGGGTCCATAGGCGAGGGCGTCGCGCACGCCCGTCCACGCTATCGGCTTGGTCGGCGGCATGAAGCGATTCTTGCCGGTGGTGGTTCCGCCGTAGGGAATGCCTTTAAAGATGTTGATGCCGTCAACCGTGGTCCCACGGACTTTGCCAGCCGACGTTTCGACGACTGCGCTGCTCGCATCCGCTGCCCTCGCAATGCTGAGGAACGAAGCCGCGGGCACTCCCGCAAGCAGCCAGGATGCCTGTTTTGCAAAGCTTCTTCGGGTTAACGTGGTAGTCATTTTTTGTCCCCCTAATTTTATTCCTTTACCGGGATTCTCGCGCGAGTGCATGATATTCGCGGTTGGGAAGCATGCCGGTGGCTTGAGACATGCGATTGGTGAAATTATACATGGCTGCGATTTCGATGACATCCCACACCTCGTGCTCGGTTAAACCGAAGCTCCGGAGATGTTGGAGATCGGATTCCAGGCAGTCCAACGGAGTCTTGGTAAGGCGGACGGCGAAATCGAGAATGGCCGTGTGCTTCGGACCGAGGCCGGCGCGCTTGTAATCGAGCGTGATGCGATCGGCGAGGATGGGGTCGCCCAGCGCCTCTCGCAAGGCCGCACCGTGCGCCACCAGGCAATAGAGACACCCGTTGGCCATCGAAACGGCCACTGCGATCATCTCGCGCTCGGCAGCGTTCAGATTTTCGGTGGGCTCGTGCAGTTGCTTGTAGTGGGAGAACCAGGCTGACAGGCGCTCGGGACGGAAGCTGTAGACGCGGAACACATTGGGGACGAAGCCCATCCGCTGGCGGGCTTTGGAAAAGAGGCCGCGCAAATTTTCGGGCAGGTCGGTTTCGGGCGGGACGGGAAACCAACTGATGCGTTCTTCCGACTTCGGTTCCATGTGTTCGTGGTGGACCTACTACAAAATCATAAAATACATTTTGCGGTGCCGGCATGGCGAAGGTGGTAGAGCATCTGATTTGTAACACGAATCCTAAAACCTGTTTTCATTCGTTTAGCACCAATCGTAGACAGGGTCGTAGACAGCCCAAAAGTAGATAGAATCGGCCACTGCGACTATCTTAGGATGATCTGCTAATCTACCAGTTCGAGCCTGCGAATGTTAACGGCCTGATGCCCAAACACAACCAACTACAATTCACAAGGCCGCTTTTTTCCTTTGCCTTGTATATGACAAGAACGTTGCTGAGTCTGTCCGACACGTCCAATTCCAAGCTAATCGAACTTGACGGAAACACCCACAAAAGGCTTTGAGCTTTATCCTCCGCTGGGTGCCCGTATTTCTGCATCAGAAGCACTTTTAGCTTCTCAAACATTGGGGGAGCATCGGTATCTTCAGCATCCTCGGGTGCAATGTCTTGGCCTTTGGCACGAGCCAGTTCCCGATGCAGCGATGCCATCATTTGTTTGACAGGATCATGCAAATCAATAGTGACCTGCGAGATTTTGTTCAATCTGGCGGCAACCGCAACATTCATGCTTGTTCCCGCTATTGTGATGGGTGGGAGTTTAAGCAGCATCCAATCGTCAATTCCCTGTTCTTTATTCGTCTTCGAGACGTTGTATAAAGTAGCAGCTTGATCCAGCGTCATACCCCATTTGATCTGGTCCCACCCGTGAACATCGGTGGATGTGGATCGGGGCGTCTGGGCGTGCAACCCCAGCGCCAAAATGAAAAGGAGTGGGAGCTTTTTCTTGATGACGAGTGGGTGAAACATCATCGTGTTCGTTGTGGCCTGCGACTAGCCTGATCTTGAACCGCTGCCTCAAGATTTCTTGGTTTAAGTTGGCTCTCAAGCTGGGCAACTTTATCGTGCAATTGCAACATTTCTTTCTCCAGCTTTTCAATTCTTTCGATTGCCTTTAACAATTCTTCTCGAAGTTGTTGTTCTAGTGTCACGGTTTTCGCCTCAGTGCCATTGTCCCACTGAAATGAGCGGACGTGGTGTGTGCTGCTAGCCAGCCGTCATTTCTTCCGGCTCAAAACAAGCAATCAATCGAAGCGAAATCCGGCTCGTACTCTCCGCTGGCCAGCCGAGACAAGGAGAGATCCACAAATTTTTGGTTGACGTCGAAGCCGATGTAGCTGCGCTTGAGATGTCGAGCCGCTAGCAAAGTGGTTCCCGATCCGCAGAATGGATCAAGCACAACATCTCCGGGCTTGCTGACCATCTCGATAAGCGACGATGCAAGCGAAACCGGGTAAATTGCAGGGTGGTCAATTCCATTCTCGTTTTCCGACACACAACGAAGACGTCGGTACGTCGTGCTTGTCCACTGGAAGGCATCGCCGTGCTGCCGTACAAATTGTGACGGTTATTATTCGGAAAGCCTACTCGATTGGAATTGGGATTGTGGCGTCGATGGGTGCATGATGCAGCGTTGGAAGCAGGTCTACTTTTACAACTAAGCCGTGAACAATTGCTCGCCTTCATGCGATTAAGTGGGGACCTGCCGACCGCACTTGATCAGATAATTAAAACTTTCACCGGCCAGCCATTTACACAGCCGAAGGCGATTCTCCTTCGTGTTTTGGGAAACTTGTCCAGGCACAAGTCTCACGAAGTCCGTCAACTCTGCTCCGCTGGAATCACTGAGATTTCAAAGCTGGACGATCCAGTCTTGAACATCGGCTTAAAACATCTGCTTAATTGATAGACGTCGTGAGTTAAACGCAAATGCGGGATGACATCACAACGGAAGAAACACAACGGGGCTGATGTGGAAGCGCTTCCCGAGGCGTACCGCCTGTTTAAGTCCGACCTTGCGCTTACCGGAAAGAATCTCCGACACGTGGCTTTTTCCGCCGAGAATACCGGCCAGATCCTTCGCTGAAAGATCATTCTCTTCGAGCAAGAATTGAAGTAGTTCTGCCGGGGTGGTTTTAGTCTTCGTGTACGTTTTACTCTCGAAGCTCTCAATCTCAACAGTGAGAACGTGAAGAAGTGCATCTTCTTCCGGCGTGCGGTCCCGCCCCATCAGTTCTCGGACTGCCGCGAGAGCACGTGCGTTGTCAGACTCGGTTTTGATAACCAAATCGTTCACGGACACCCTGCCCTGTCGGGTTATTTTGATTGGTTCTGTCTGTGTTGCCATGATTCACCTGCTGCGCTTACTGTATTCCGCGTGGGTTTGCACGCGTGTGATTAGCACGGTTCGTGCTTTGAAATCGACTACCGCTGCGAGCCGGTAACTCTTCCCTGCGATGTTGAATATGATCTCATCACCCACCAAATCCGCATGTCGAAACGTTCCCTGCACGTCTACGAGATTCTTCCACGTTGCAGCCATGACGATCTTTTCCCAGCGTGCCAGCGGACGCCGTGCGGTCGCATGATCACGAGCGAAACGGTCGAGGAGCATTCTACCGAGGATCTCCACCCTGAGCAATGTTCCCATATTTGGGAACCACTGTCAAGCAGGCGAGCGCGATGGGGAACGTCTCGTCATTTTGCTCGGCGGCGGCACGAAGAAACGCCAGCAGCAGGACATCGAGACCGCCCTCGCCCGCCGACAGGACTATAAGCGGAGGAAATCGGAGGAGAACCATGGCCCTGACTCGCGATTTCAAGGAAACCATTCGTGCCCGCGTCGAGCGCGATCCCAAATTTCGCAAAGAACTTCTGCGCGAAGGCATCGCATGTATGCTCGGTGGCGATATCGCCACTGCCAAGACCATCTTCCGGGACTACATTAATGCGACTGTAGGATTTACGGGGCTTGCCGAGGCCACGCATATCCCTTCCAAAAGCCTCATGCGGATGTAGGACCGGCTGGCAACCCGCGCGCCGGCAACCTTTTCGAGGTTGTCAGCTTCCTCCAACAGCGTGAGGGCGTGCGCTTTCACGTCAAGGCGGCCCCAGTTTAGATTTGGCTGACACTCGAGATCCCAGGGTGTTCCTGATGGGCGAGTTCGGCGGCGTAGGACAGCGCCGCGTCGATATGGTCAGGCCGGAGGGATGGATAACTGCGTAGAATCTCTTCCCGGGTGGAACCTTCGGCAAGACTATCCAAGACGATTGTCACCGGAACGCGGGTGGCGGAAAGACACAGTTCGCCGCCACAGACGTTCGGGTCGCTTGAAATAAAGTTCTGCCAAGGGATCACGTCCAATGATACAGGCTCTGTCCAATCAGAGCCAGCTCAGTTTCGGGCGGGACGGGAAACCAACTGATGCGTTCTTCAGGCGTCGGTTCCATTGTT
>Ga0207700_10000688_pt1 | contig 19717 bp, 22 predicted proteins | sample LARL82metaG_FD_184348 | JGI IMG/M metagenome (GOLD analysis project Ga0207700, IMG submission 184348) | Corn, switchgrass and miscanthus rhizosphere microbial communities from Kellogg Biological Station, Michigan, USA - LAR L8-2 metaG... | ecosystem: Host-associated > Plants > Roots >...
GTACGTGCCGTTTGGTGTTGTACCTCCATTGGTAGAATTAGCAAAGGTAAAGGTGATAACTATATTTCGGTTACCAGCACCCGTGGTGGCGTTGTATGTAAACGCTCCCGCGGATAGGTTCCCACTGTACTGCTCTACGACTGTACCAGTTTGGTTCGCTTTGAGGTTGCCGTTGTTCACTGTTGTTACTCGTTCTTACGAACGGGCTAAGTCATTTCTGCTCAGCTCTGCTTGTCGCCAAACAGGTCGGACTATGGTATCATCTCGATCTTTAATCGAGAGCCGCTTCGCTTAGTCTCTACACCCGGATAGTCATTTCTGACTGCCTTGGCTCGGCGTTGTCTACGAGAGGTTTTCACCGAATTCAGAAGCGGTTATTTCGACAGTAGTCACCTACTGAAGTCCCTTAAATGGCTAAAGGATTCTCACCGACGTTTGGTAGTGGTACTACCGCAGTTCCGATTGCGTAGGCAGCGTTTGATGTATACGAGACTGTTGTGAGTGAAGTCGCACCGGCGGATGCGGCACCATTCATCGAGACAACCTGCGTTGTACCAGTTCCGTATCCCACAGTCAACTGCGTTACAGTCGAAGAGATCGGCGCAGGATAGTCCAACGGGATCGCTGCAGGGATTGCGGCGACAGCAAGAGAGACAACCGATGTCTGTCCGTTTGTCAACGCAGTTGTCAGTGTCGTAGACCCACTGTTGTTGTTAATGTAGATGTTGTTCCACTGACTCGAGTTTGACGCTGCAGCGATTGCAGAAGCGAGAATGTTGACAGCACCATGGTCAGTTACGACGTTAGTGTTCCACTCACGTTTAGTAACCTCACCCGTTCGTGGATTCCACTGCTTCCATTCCCAGATACCTCGAACGCGACCGTCAGAAGGTATCATATCGCAAAACTCTTCAAAGCCTCTCGGGCGAATGGAACTCTTCCAATAGTCTTTGTAATTGACTAGGAATTGCTCTGCCATGTAGAAAGTTACCTTTCACAGTTTTTCTATCAGCGTGATTTGGAAGGCAGTCGACGGGCTGACAACCTCCGCTGGAAAGATGATATGCGTACTCGTCTGATCCGTCGATGGAGGTACGTTGTTAACTAGCCACGACTCCGTGTAGTTACCCGCAGTTGTCGTGACGTCGAATAAATATTGCACTTGCACTTGACGATTGCCAGCACCACTACCACTATATGTAAACGCCGTCGTCGGTAACGGGCCCGAGTACGCAATCGTTCCCGACAGCGTTATCGGATTGTCTGTGACGTTCGGTTGCGGAACGACATTGCTACCCGGAACGAATGTAGCGCTAGCAGTAAAGACATTCACATTGAGCGTGCTCGCACTGATAGACGCGCTAGTAGAGAGTGTCACATTCTGCGTTGTTCCAGTACCAAAACCCAGAGTGAGCACAGTGTTTGCTGCTAGCGGCGCTGGCAGGTTCGCAACCGACAATGTCGAGTACGTATTGCTGAGAGTGATCGTACTTGTGAGTACGGTAGACCCGCCATTGGTCGTAATCGCAATCTGATTAAAGATCGGCGGCAGAGTTGCGGAGCTAGCATTCCACATACGCTGCAGTAAAGCCTTCGCACCACTATCCGTCACGACATTCTTCATCCAGACCCGACGTACGACTTCGCCTTTATATATAGAAGCTAGCTCCCAGAGGCCAAGCGGTCCGTTATGCGCTTCATACATATCGCACCACGCTTGAAAGTTACGCGGTTTGATCTGGCTCCGGTAGTACTCCGGATGAGCTACTAATAGTTCCATAGGCCTCTTGCTCCCATAGGGGCTGCATCTCCGACTTGATGTACGCTTGTAAGAGTTGTCGAATCATAAGCAGTAGTGGGTTCGACAACTCGACGCCTACCTCTGAATGTGGCCCGCTGTCGATGTGCTCGAACAGACAAATGAGTGCAGCGATCATTGCATGTTCGTGGCAACAGCCGTAGTGTTGATGCGACGAACATTGGAACATCTGACACTCTCCACCAGGTCTAGCATAAATAAGTGCAATCGATTTTAACTCTAGGAACGGCATCAACCGTTGGCAGACTTCACAAGCAATATCCGTCATACACTTCCTCTAAAACTTAATAGCCAAACCGGTGATCTCAACGTTGTTGTCCGCTTGAAGCTTAACTTGCGTTGTCGTCATGCTCGATGCCTCATACGTAGCAATATGCAGTGTAGTATGCAACGACGACGTCGTCATAATAACTAGATCAGGTATGTCACCCAAGTTGTGATCATAGAACGTTGCGCTATTCGTCACAGTGTACTGTCCGAAGACCGATATGCGAGAGATAGATCCAGAGGTGAACAGCGTTCTTAGCGTATTCCACGTTCCAGAGCCGTTCGATGTAATAGCGGCGCTGTCTAGAGATGTCGTCCCTGTGATAGTTATGTGCGACCCAGTATAGGCAATGCCGGTGAGATTAGTCGCCCCGTTGATATGTGAAAAGTTTGTATTAGCATCTGCGGACTTAATGACCGTTCCAGGAGAGAATGTAATAATAGTTGCACCTAGTGGCATCGTTAGACTCCTAGAATTTGATAGCCAAGCCTATGACGTTGACAGAGCTGTTCGCTTGCACCTTGACTTGAGATGATGTCATGCTTGAAGCCTCATACGTGGCAATGAGCAATGTTGTATGCAAATCGGAAGTTGTCATGAGAATGACGTCTGGCACAGCACCTAGATTGTGGTTAATGAAGTTCGCTGAGAATCCTACACTCACCGGACCGAAGGATGAGATGCGAGTGATAGACCCCGTTGTGAATGCCGTCTTCTTTGTGTTCCACGTACCAGAGCCGTTTGATGTAATGTTGCCGTTATCTAGCGACGTCGTACCGGTGATAGTCAGTGAGGACCCACTGAAAGTTGCACCGGTAATAGCTGTAGTACCGTTCAGACCAGAGAAGTTAGAATTCACCTGTGAGGAACTGATCGCCGTACCGGGTGAAAATGAAACTAACGAAGCACCGAGTGGCATAGCTTTTACACCTCCTTACTCTCTTGATAGAGCCGTGCAAGCTCTAGCGCGGTCTCCCTTGCATTGAAGATCGGCTTACCACCGCGCAGTTCCGTTAGGTCCGACGCTCTCAGAATCCACTGCTGTACCTCCGTGCTACCACTAAGCACAGTGATATATAGCATATGCGCTTCCTCGCCTGTCACGGGATCGATATGCTCTGGTCCTATCTCAAAGTCCGTCGAGCGCGGATATGCATCGATCTGGACGCTGTCGAGCTCCGGAATCGAGCCTAGTATCTCCGACAGAGCCTGCGAAAACTTCCTACCCTCTTTCGACGATACTATCATGAGAGAGCTAGCTTTCTCTGAAACTGTAACTGGTATACGACGAACATTCTCTAGCGAAAAGTGCGCCCTCGCCGGAGACTGCGTCTTATGCGGTTGCGTCTGGTCGTAATATTCTTCTGGCATAGTTAAATCATCGTGAAGTCTTGTAGCTGCTTCTGGATCTCCAGAAGGCGCTTGTCTTGACTTGGTTGCAAGCTTCCTAGTTCTAAGTCTACGTAGTCATAGTTGTATGCAATGGAAACGATCGACACGACTGTTCCAATTGGCGTACCCGCAGTAGCTGCGGCCGGCCACAAGTCAGTATCCCATATCGCAGTGTCCCACACAGCTGTTGGAACAGTCGATGGTACAGCGGTAGATGTAGCGTCGATAATAACGCACGAGTCTCCTACCTTGAGCGTCTCGATGTCGTATCCCAATCCGGACTGAGCATCCCCACGATAGTCGATAACTCTACACGTTGCGCGGACGTTGACTTGATCCAGGATTGCAAGCGCACCATTCGCAAGCGTCGTGAGCGGCGTCGTGTTCTGAACGCGCGAGTCGTTCAGCAATGCAATCCGCTCGCCAAAGGTTGACAAGTCGGATCCAGTTGCTACTACATAGATTGGCAGTCCACCTGCAGTCGGCGTGTAACCGGTATAGTAAATGACGTTTTTGAGTGTCGACCAATCTTCTCTATACGTAGGCGCAGTCACGTGCTGACCGACAACGAGTGTGTGTTGCGCTGTCACCGGCGTCTGATTCATCGTTACTGTCAAGTCCGGATTGCACCTAAAGAACCACGCGCCAGATAGCATTTGCAAGATCGTAGCAAAGATGGAATCGATAGTTTGATTCGTCCAAGTGTAGGTAACAGAGACGCCACTAGACGCTGGATTACTCGGATCCAGCGTCAACGGGTTCAAGTAGTGTACACCGGTGATACTATCCGTTGTTGTAAACCAGTAGTTAAACTGCGTAATCGGATCCGTCGTTGTGAATGTAACAGAGGGCCCCAAGCCTCTATCCGCTATTGCGCTACTCTGGGGTAGTATCGTAATGATAACACACTCTTGCCCATCTTCCGCAATAGAGGGTTCGTAGCTATCGATGATACCCTGGTATCGTAATAGCCCAGTAGTAGGCAAGCCGGGTCCGTAGAGGTAATACTTTACTATATTGCCCTGCCGTACTGTGCCTCTTGATCCGGGAGCACCGTACAGATCGAAGTTATCCCACGACCGCGGTAACTGTACTCGCATGGAAGATGTCGCTGCGTCGATAGCCTCTTTGAAGCCAGATAGCAATGGCGCGTCTCTCCACACGTCGATGAATACACTCGCACTCGTGTAGACATAGACCATTTGTGACTTGTAGACCAGATTCGACAGCGGGTATCCCCAAGGTGTAAACGCCGCTGCATAATGAGCTTGTACTCGTGCTGCGGATAGCGTCGTACTATAAATAGCAATCTCATCGACAAACGTTGGCGCGGTTGTCGTACCACCAACGTATGCGCCAACCGTTATTGGTCCAACGCCAGCAGTTACCGAACCAGAGAACGCCGTACTGACTACTAGTGGGCCCCCATTGAGATAGACAGTCATCGTAGTACCATTGTAGGTAACTACTAAGTGATACCAAAAGCCCGTAGGGAAGACGCCATTGCCAAACGCTGTCGATACGTGAGAGGAGCCATTTCCTAGTGTTACATATCCGGAGTGACCGTCTGATACTGGAGCTAGTATGATCTCGATACCCTTGTGGTTAACCGCAGTTGCATCTGATGTAACCAAGCCGGGAAAGCTAGATCCGAAGGAGTTACTCGTCAGGTTGAACCACAACTCAACAGAGAACGCTGTGCCAGATAGCGTCGTAGTACCTGCTGTAATATAGCCACCCGTAAGCTTTACCGCGGCGTCAGTGTCTTGCGGTATCGCTCCAGCTTGTTGCAACGTGAAGGTGGTATGGTACGTGCCGGTATGTGAGTTGCCGGAACTGTCGACAACTGACGTACCCGCGGCTTCGTCTACTCTATAGTACGTTGCTGGTGCATCTGCTAGCACAGCGAGATTGTAAACTGATGCCATTCTGCTAAGCCATCCATCTAGGAGTCCAAGTCCAAGTCGTCGTGATTTGCGGTGCGGTTGCGGCAGCGATACTGATGAACCACATAGTCGAGACCGGCTCCACTACAGGGAATAGTCCAGTAAAGGCTATCGGCGTGTTTGAGCTATTCTTTTGCACAGTAAAGCCAGAGCCCGGAAGTGTCGGGTCTCCAAAGATATCGATATAGTCTCCGTTGGCCGACGGTAGCGAAGTGGTGATCGTAATCGTCTGACCATCGTTCGACTGCGATAGCGATAGTGAGGTCCAAGCAACAGCCGTCCCGGTTTGCTGTATGCGAATTTGTGGTCTTGCATAGATGCTACCACCGCCAGTAAAAGATGGCGTCGTGGACCATGTCCAGCTCGACGCCGAGCCGGTAAGCGTTAGTGAGCCAGTCGTGTAGGTGCTCTGCGTCGGTGCGAAGGCCCACGGCTGTTGTGCGGTGAATTTGATAGTTACAACTGCGGAGATTGGCAAGTTGCCAGATAGTGTTGCTTGAACATCTGTGCAATCCGCAATGAAGTAGCGCTGGTCCGTTGCGTAGATAATGAGTTGTTGCTGTCGCAATGCGAGCGCTGCGTATAGGTTCTCTAACGCTTGCTCGAGCGCTATACGTGTCGCCGCGACAACCTTGACCTTAACAGAGATAGACCGTTCGTTTACCACCTCACCGGTCTTCTTCATGCCCTCTAGGCGCGCGATCTTGAAGAGCGATTGCTTGAAAGAGACTATATCGTATGGTTTCTCCACAACGTAGAAATTAACATTGTCGTTGAAATTAAAGCCACCATATGTGTATGCAATTGCCATCTTTATACACCAATGCCTGAATTCGCGCCACGTGTGCCAGCTTCCTGTGCGTATCCGGCTAGCTGATTAAGTGCTTGGTAGAGTTGGTTGAGATTCTGCACGCCGTTGAATGAGACAGCGCCAAATTGTTGCACCACAGTCCCGTACTGTGGCGTATACGGCGCTGCACCGGTACTTGTTTGTCCGCTACCACTGAGCGACTTCGACAGTTGCGCAATCGCTGTCGCTAGCGGACTAGCAGTTGCGCCTTGCGGCAACTGACCCGGCAGAGAGAGCGGTCCGGCCATAGACTCCGCAACGTTCAAAGACGCCCCCTTTAGTTTCGCTACCTGCGCAGTCATGCCGGTTGCAAGCAACTCTCCAAAGTGCGGCATCCACTGGTCAGCGTCGTGCAATGGCCCCGTCTCAGGTACGGAGAATCCCAAGTGCGCTTTTACTGCTGCTGCAGCGTTTGTGACTGCTTGGACCAGACCACCAATGCCATTTATAATGCCTTGCGCCATCATCTTAATGACATCCGCACCCCATTGCAGAGCCTGGTTAGCTAGACTTTGCATAATGCTACCAATCTTGCCCGGCAACTGTTGTACGTTGTTGACAGCACCAGTTACAAGATCCGCGAACTTCTTAGTCATGTTCTGTACCCAAGTCGCAATGTTATTAAAGACTTGCGTAACCATCTCACCAAAGTGCTGAATAACCTGTTGCTTGATACCCGTGACGTGAGAGATAAATCCAGAGGCAAGATTGATAATGTTACCGATTATCTGACCAACCCAAGAGATAATGATTGCTATGCCACGACCTTCCAACTGGACGAAGTTAGCAATGACGCCACCCACAAACTGTATAATAACTGCTAGTCCTCTACCACCCAGAGCTAGTAGACCAGACACGACACCAGCGACGAAGGAGCTAATCATTGCTACGCCACGAGATAACATCGTCACGAACCAGTTGATAATACTTGCAACGAATGCGCCAATCATAGCCGGCACGCGTGTCACGAGCGTCGTGATCCACGTGATGATGCCAGTCACCATGTCTGGTATGATTGACCCACCAACGACCTGATGGTACAGGTTAGTGAAGAAGCCGATGATACCTTGTATGAAGCCGGAGAAGAGTCCAATGACCGCACCGATAGCGCCAGTGACAATGCTAGTGATCATCTGCCACAGGCCGGTGAAGATATTAATGAGGCCTTGCTTGAACATCTCCCAACCGGCTTGGAAGTCGCTCCAGTTGCCAGTTGCGAGGCCCTTGATAAGGCCCATGAACATCTTCACGATGCCGCCTATGAGTTGGAAGATGCCAGTGATAACTTTGACGACACCAGTGATGAGACCGACTATACCAGCAATGAGAGGTCCTAGCGCACCGGCGACAGCAGTGATGATAGCCACGAGAAGACCTAGTGCGACTACAAGTGTGACTGCTATTGTAGCGCCAAGCATCATCAGGATTGGCATCAGCGGCTTGAGAGCATTCATCAGTTGGTTCCAGACGGGTGCCAACTGCTGCAGCGAGTGCATAATAGCGTCGAATGCTGGCTTGAGCATCGACATAATGATTTGGCCAGCTTTTGCTAGCACAGTGCCTAGGCCGTTGACTAGGTTTGTGAACGGCTGGAAGTGTTGATAGAGTAACACCAGACCCGCAACGGCACCGACAATTAGCAAGCCGATTAGTAGGAACGGTCCATATAGTGCTAAGAAGCCTGCAGCAGCACCCCAAGCTGCTGTCGCTGCACCCCAAAGTGCTGGAATGAGACCAGCAAGGAAAGCCGGCGTCGCAGCAATGACCTGTGCTATTAGCGCTGGCAACGTCGCAAGGAATGCACCAATGCTAGGTATGAGATTTGCAACGAACGCGACCGCTGCCTTAACGACTGAGCCAACCAGGCCGGCGAATGCAGTAGAGTCAAGCGCGGTGATACCCGCGACGACGAGACCACCGAGCTGATATGCTCCCCATAGTCCTACGATCGTTCCGATAATGATAGCCAAGCCCTGCAGTATCGGTAGTGCAGCATTGAATGCCGCGGTTAGCGATCCCCAGTTCGTTACTACCAACGCAACGACAGCGCTGAGCCCACCGATGATCGCAATAGCAACACCGAAGACTTGCAAGCCACCTAAGAGCGTCGCGCCTAGAGCAATCACGGCAAAGACCAATGCGCTACCAAGTAAGCCAGCAAGTAGTGCGATAATCGGTATCGCAATGTTCATGTGCTGCGCTAGGAAGTCCATCACCTTCGATAGACCATCGAGCATCACTGTCAGTACTGGTGTCGCAGCGATGACGATATTGTAGGCGAGCACAGATAGGCCTGCGGTCAGGTGCGACATGCGTGCGGAGATTGACGTCTCGGAAGCCTCAAAGGCCTTTTGCGTCGCGCCGGAACTGTCTTTCATCTTCGCTAGGATGTCATTGAACGCTCCACCCTTATTTGCCATCAAGTCTAGCGCTGCTTGTAAGCCGTTGGCACCACCGACTAACTTCTCAAAGGCCGTTTTATTGCCATTTGAGATTTGCCATAGATACTGCAGGCGCTGCAACAAGTTATCCGACTTGTACGCCGTCATGTCGAACTTCAAACCTAGTTGCTGCGCCGCAATGCTAGCGTCTGTGCCACCGACGACGTTGTCTTCAAATGCCTTGAAGAGTGCTTTCGAACCACCGACTAACTTCTCGAAGTCCGCAACGTTACCACCGGTGACGGTCGTCAGGTACATCATCTTGCCAGCAAGATCTGCGCTTTGGAACTTCGCTCTATCAAAGGCAAAGCCCATTGCTTCTGCGCGCGCGTCTAGGTGATCGACATTCAGATCCAGGCCACTCATCGCGTCCTGCAGACCTTTTGCTCCGCCGGTCATTGCAAGGAAGTCCTTCTCATTACCCTTGGAGATATTGGCAAGGTATATAAGCTTCTTGCCGGTGTCCATTGCGGCATAACCAGCGGAGTCAAATGTTAATCCTAGCTTCGACGCAGCGCTTGAGACAGTATCCGCATTTAGTGAAGTCGCACGGAGTAAGAACGATAGGTCTTGAGAAGCTCTCTGTGTGGAATGGAACTCTTGTGTCAGTGAAGCGAGCGCAGCGGAGACCTCATCGAAGGATATACCAGACGCTGCGGCAGTCGTAGCGGAAATACCAATTGCAGACGCCAGCTGTTGGAAGGTCATCTTGCCAGATGTGACAGCGACAGCCATCACGTCTGAGAAGTGCGCGGCAGAGCCGGCACCAACACCGTAGGCATTTAGAGACGATACCAAAGCATCAGAGACTGTCTTCAGATCTGCGCCACCAGCTTTCGCTAGCATCATGGCCTGAGCCATAATCGGCAGAGCGTCTGACGTCTTCTGTACACCGGAGATCACGAAGTACAAAGCATCCCCGGTCGTCTTCATGTCGTAGCCGAACTTCAACGCCATCTGCTCAGCTGCAGCTTGGAACTTCGGGAACTGCGCACCACCAGCAGCGGTTAACGAATTGATAATCGTCATCGAGTCTTGCGCTTGGATGCCCATATTGAGGAATGCCGCACCGACCTGAGCGCCAATTTGCACAAAGATCAATAGTTGCATTCCGGACTGCCAAGCGTTATTTCCCGCGCCTCTAGCCGCAGTGCCGGCTGTCGTTGCAGACGCAGCAACACCACTTAGTGCGGTTGCTGCCGCGTCTGCGCTAACTTGTACGGTGTCGAAGGTAGTCTGTAGTGTGGATGCAGAAGCGTCAAAGGTTGCTAGTGTTGCTGCAGCAGCACTTAATGCGGCGTCGAACGCGGAGAGTCCAGCAAGAGAGGTAGACAGCGAGTTTACTGCTGTCTCAACGTCCTTCAAGCCGGTGATAATATCTGTCAGCGCGGTTAACGCTGCAGCGCTATTAATCGTAAGGGTGAAGACTACAGCTCCACCACCGCCTGCGCCCATTTAGTAGTACTGCCTTGCTGGTTGCGTTTCTATACCTTGAGTGCCGCTATTAGTAGCTTCTTTCTCTTCCTCAATTAGTACAGACGCTTCCCTAACGTAACCGAAGAATGTCAGATAGTCCAAGCTATCTATATCGTGATGTGACCAACCGAAGTACTTACACAGTTGTGCGTAGAGTCGCATAGGATTGTACGTCGTATGGGATGGCTCTACGTCGCTATGCCGCTCTTCGATATACAACTGCTCTTGTAGTAACGCAGCCGCGTCTGGATCTCTAGTAGAGACCTTTCGCGACTGCGACTCAGCACGTATACGAGCTTCGCTATCCCAAGCGAGTTGAAGCTCCGTTGACCGGTTTACCGCGCCGCTTACAACTGTCGCTGAGTAGCTTGTTTCACGACGTCTCCGAAAAAAGCAGCGAACAGCTTCGAGATCTTATCGAAGGAGAGACCATCTACCAGCGCCTCATACGTCATGTCTGGCTCCGACAACTTCCAGACATTCAGTACCTGATTCGTCATCCAGATCATCATCGGGTCCTCTTCTCCACCCTTTTGTAGATAGGCCTCTCGCTCTCGAACGACACGATCGCGCGTAGCTAACATCTTATTGAAGATGCGCATTGGCACAAAGGTATCTATCTGTGCTCTGCGAACTCTCGCGCGACGGACACGTCTCTCGATGCCGTCATCCAGCTCAACTTGGTTTACAAGCTCTCGTATCGCCACGCAGAGAACGTGAGTAGTAACCTCTTCCAAGTTGACAGCGTCGACTTGGTTGAAGAAGGTTCGTGCCTGCTCTAGAGTCTCTTCGTCTACCTGACCATTTTGCATCATCATAAGCGTAATATACCTCTTACTAGTACGCGGCTGTTTGCGTATTCTGAACAATAGACTCGACCACGAAGGTGTTTGCCCCTTGGTTCGAGACGGAAGAACCAGTGACCGCCAGCTTGAAGTGCTTGCCATCCGCCTTTGGTGCTGGAAAGCCAATCTTTGTGTAATGGATAGTTGGCACAACATACGTGACAGTATGGAAGCCATCGACCTGAGCAAAGATCAGACTCAACGCACCCGTTCCAATAGCCTGCGCATCTGCCGTACCAGAAGTTGATCCATAGTACGTCTGGAAGATGCGGTTGGCATTCTGGAACACAACTTCGTACTGTACCTCGCACGTCAGCTGACCAAAGATAGTCGCAGCTAGGTTAAGCTGCTCGGTCTGAATCGTTGTATCCAATGCATTCTTCTGCGTAATGTCAAACGTCTCGACGTTCGGCGCATCTCCAGAAGTTGAACCGTCGAGTGTCCACGTACCGGTTACGAAGTAGAATGGTTGGTGATTCTCTAACGTGACTGTTGCAGGCGATACTGTCGTAGAGGCGATACCGATGAAGTCTACCTCATACTGTAATAGCATCCCAGCTTTAGACGAGCGCTTGATAGTCTCAACTTTACAGTCGCGCACTCGGAAAGACGTACCAGCACCACCGTTAAGTGAACCTAACCCGACTTCCAATGTGTAGTAGTTACCGTCGTACTGGTCTGTAATCGTGTGCGTTGTCGCTGACTGCACGACGCTAGAGTTTGTATGTGCAGTCTTGAGGGCGCCGCTGTTGTATCCTGAGTTGACCGTCAGAGTGTAGGGACCGACGCCCGTTGCAGGTATGTTAAACAGCGCGACCTCTTCCGTTCCCAAGCCTGGCTGTATCACTAGCGAGATCGTTCCGGAACCACTCAGGCCAGTGTTGCTCGCAACGGTAATCGCAGTTGCGCCAATAGACGTGCTAGCGGAGAGAGTAGTATTTACTGTCGCCGGAGTTACACTGTCGCCGCCGACACCCAATGCTGCAGTCTCGAGGAAGCCCATCTCAACCGGTCGCGGGTAGCACGTTAGTTTAACAGACACAGACTGCTGATTTTTAATAACTTGCGACAAGTGACGCGTAGTGTCACCCTCCCAAATATCCTCAGCCTTCATCTCGATCTGTAACATCGTACCATCTAGCCATCTAGGAAAGAGTGTCGGTGCAACTGCAGTACCGGATACAGACTGCTTTCCTAGACCGATGTATGCGTTATTCGCACGTAGTGGAATGATAAGTGGCATTTATGCATCCTTCGCCTTCGATTTGATAGTTGCAGCTGGACTCACCTTGATCTCCGCGAAGTCTGAACGCCCCTCATGAAATTCGTAACCTACATTAAGAAGTGCATTCGGGTCATCCTTTAAGTGAGCATGCTCTGGTTTCACAATCCGACCGACGCCCAGATACTCAACGTCGCCACTCGTTCCATGCAAGAACGTCTGACCGAGCAGCTCCTCTGGGCGCATCATCAAAGTATCTCCACTGCACAGTGTTCTTGTAGGTAGTATCTTGCCCTGTGCATCGAGATATGGTTCTATGGCATCGTGCAGCAACACTGAGTGCTCGCCGATGTATCTTGCTGGTATCTTTTGCATACTTGCTTCCTACACATCAAATGGTAAGATATTGAACGTTATCGTAAATGTCCGATATACTAAATGCAATCCGGGAAAGTTTCTATCGAACTCTCCCGGATAGGGAGATAGCATCTCTTTTAGTATACCAACGGTATATGACGTTATGCCGATTGTCAACTGTTCGTTGCTTTCGACGTTGGCTTTCATGCGTTCCAGATCCGCGGCAATAGCAGCACGCACGGTATCGATCGTGTTAGGTTGAGAATCCCATCGGTCGTAGTATTCAACGACAGCTTCCATTGTGCCAATGTACGTAGATCTAGAGTCGCGAAGATAGTGCTGCTTTCCAGTATATAGATGTACGGCTGGGAACACGCCTTGAGAGATAGCATACTTATTCTGTATGTAGACATTCTCCAAGCCAGTACCAGATGCACTGATGAGGGCTAGATTCGTATTCGGCACAATGACTTGCCTGAGTGCTCCTAAGACGACGACGTCCGTAGTTGGATTGTTAGGTAGTCTAGTCATCTTAGAACTGATCCATCAAGTTGATAAGCGCCGCAGTTAGTGTATCCTGTGCGTATGTACTAAACGCATCCGTAACGGGTGAGACAAAGTCGTTCGCTTCTTGTCCACGAACCCAACTCACTGGATGCATCGCTTCCGGCCACCAGAGAGCTTTCTTAACCACTGGAGTGATTATACCTGCATAGCCTTGCGTTACGAGTAGCAACTTGTACTCTTCTGACGTCGACGTAGTGATAACCACTTCTTCGCTACTCACAAGTGCATCTGCAGTAAAGGACTCGTTGAGTCTACCCATTCCGCCACGTGGCTCGCCCTCGCCTACAGGCGCGGCGTCGGATAGCTGCTGCACTAGTTCATCTGCAAGCACTTGCGCGGTAGCTAGAATCTCTGCCGGCCATTCTCCAATTACGGCTTGTACCATGGAGTTGACTGTATCTAAGCCAATCTGAGTAAATTCCCAAGTGCTCAATACGTTGGACCTCCACCACGGATTCTGTTTAGAAAGAGCGTCCGCCGTGGCAGTATGCCTGGTGTGGACAAGTGCACGTAGACGACTTCGAAGTACTCATTCGGACTGATACCCGGCCAAGGAGTCGTATCGTTTTGGCGAATATTTGTAATACGATCCCCTTCGATGATATCTGTCTGCCAGTCCACATTGAGTCTATACTGCGTCATAACTGCGCCCGCGGGCAGCAGTTGATAGTCTCCACCACCCATTTGACTCAAGTGCGCGAGTATGTCTGTCAAGTACGTTGTCGGTACGGCGGTTACACCTGTCGTGCTGTTATATACCGATCGCAGAGTCGACGCAACAACGTTCGTGAAAAACCTTGTGAAGCCTGGCGCAGGCGTTTGTGGCACAAATGGTGGATCTGCCATAGCTTTAGTATACCGGTATCTGCTTGTAAGCATCTAGTAACATTGCGGCTTCGGGATTCAGCGTTTCGTGCTCTGCAGACCTGACGGCCATCTCCTGAATGCTCGATCTAGCTGTCTGCAAGCCTTGCATGCCAAGTCGATTCAAGTTCCGTTGACCAAGTAGCCACGTCACACGCGAGGCGGTGGCGAACATTACGTTGTCTGGTATTTGGTAAGTATAGTCCGCGGTGACCACCACGGAAGACGACTGCGGCGCGTTGAACGTCACATATCCTTCCGTGGTGTTGACAGTGTACGTAGAAGAGGATACTGAACTACCATTGACGTAGATGATCGGTGGAACTTGTGGGAGCTGGTTCGGTTGGATGGCTGGAGCCACATTATAAGAGGTCGCCCAGAATCCGGAGCGCGCGTAGTACGTTGTATGATCACCACTGTCGACTAACGTCTCTGCAAACCTCGCGAGGTAATAGCCTACAGTGTAATCAAACTGTATAATCGGTGGACGCAATCCGAGTTGTAAGATGACTGGCGATAGCGAATACGTAACCGCCTGTAATGGCACTATCTCGACGTAGCCCTCGAACACATTGAGTACAACGTCCGATGGACTAATATCCGCAAAGAATCCCGCGCCACTAGTACTAACGTTAGAGACCTGAATGCGATAGCGCGTTGGATTCCGAATCGGTACAGGAAAGTTTAAGACTCTAGTCTTGAGCGTACGCTCATACCAGTTCGCTTGCATCCAACACGTGTGTGGCTCGAAGCCTCCCATAGTCATATCAAATGCCATATAAGAGTCGATCTCCGACTCCGCACGCTGAATATAGAACGCCAATGACGCATCTGTAACGTCTGCGGTTAGCTGTCCTATATCCATACGTTTATATTGTAGGACCGTCAAGTATTTCAACTTGATTCACCCTCAGGCTTACCTTATAATTATAACACGCGTGTGAGCTTAACTAACTTCCTGCTTTTGAATTTTGTTGAGCATCGAAGCCGTTATCGGTTCTCGACTCCAAAAAACGGCTTCGACACCCCTTCCGCTTACTTGCCTACGCCTGCAGGTACCCACTCGACAAACAACGTCCCAGCCGGAGATATCAAGCCAGTAGCGTTGTTCGACGTTCTAGCGAATGTTAGCACATCGTTTGGCAAGAATATATTGTATGGCGTTGTCATTGTAGCGATTTGTGGCAGCAACGCTGTGCTCACTACAGTGGTTGCGCTATACGGCCCATAGCTTGCAATCGGTGCCGACTTGATGGTGTAGGCACCGCTATGGTTATTTGCGAACGTCGCGGTGAACGTAGTTGCAGTTACCGCGGAGACAGTGACGTTCTCAGACGCACCTGTACCACCGGAGAAGGTTAGTACTGAGTTGACGGCAATGTTGGACATTGACGTTGGAGTAATAACTGTCGCTCCAGAGGTAACCGAGGTCGCGGAGGCAGTACTGACGAGTAGAGAGGCCAGTGGGGAGTTCACAATCGGATACGGAGTTACACCACCAGCGTCGTGAGCGTTAGAGAAGGATGCAGTAAATGTAGTGCCCGTTACCGCTGTGACGGTGACAGTCTCTTGCACACCGCTAGCAACTGTATCGACAAGCAACTTCGTGCCAACATTGATATTGTTCATCGACACCGGAGTGATGACGGTTGAGCCAGAGGTTACAGTGGTAAGCGCAGTTGTGCTCACTGCAAGGTTACGCTTCTGATACACGAAGTACGTGAAGAAGTTAGTCGCCTGGCCAGTGATAGTTGTATTCGGCGCTAGAGCGATTTGTCGAACCTTGAGAGCGTTGATCGGTAGGTCGCCAGCGGAGCCGGTAGACGCTGCAGGCGTTGTCTGTGTTAGATCAGGAACGGTCAGAGCAGCGAACTCGAAGTCTGTCGCAGAACCAGCAGCCGCACCAGGGATCGAGGCAGCCTCTAACTGCGGCCAGTCTCGACGTCGGCCGAGGGAGTAGGATAGAATAGCCAAAGAGCACCTCGCAGTGCAAGACTCGCAGCATCGCAATCGGTGCTGATTTACGATCGACGGAGTCTTACATGAAAACAGACCCTCGATAGGGTCTGCAATAAATCTGTCTGTTATGATTATAGTAGATAACGCTTGAAAAATCAAGGGGTATCTACTATAATTATATTCAATTAAAGAATAAACGAAACAATATGGCTAAGGAGCACTAAATGTGGCCTCAGTTGACACAACGCTTTCACCTCTTCTTACTACTTACATCTTTCATTTCGTTGACGCTGTGTGAGTGGTTGTGGTTGCCGACTTACCTGCCGTGGAACGAAGCGGGTACACAATTGAAATTCGGTGCCTACATCGTAACGTGGGGAATGCTAACGCGCTTAACGCTCAGTCTATTTAACCTACTCAGCTGGCTGAGTATTTCTAGAGCCTTCAAGACCTCGCCACAAGTGCGTAAGTAGCTTAAGCCTTCGTAGACTTCGCTGGCCCGGTCTCTACAAGTTTCTTCAATTCCTGCGCGAGCTCCAACGTTCTCTGTGGACCCAATGCCTTGTAGATCGTAGACAGATCGACCGATGTGATCTGCGCCGCGAGGTTCTCTGCTGACATTGGCTGTATACCAGTCGCAAGCACGTACTCCCGCTCGGTTGCGGTGTTAGGAAGTACCTTAACGTAGACTCTTCCAACTGTAGGCTTGCCATCCGGTCTAGTGCCCTTGAGCCAATACCTGCATGTCGTTCCTGGCACGTTACGCATAATGCCACCAATGCACTCTGTCGTGTCAACGAAGTGCTTCTCATTGTGTGGAAGTCGACCCCAACCATGTAGTACCGTGTACAACTCATCGTCTTCTACTGCATCCGCACTCAAGCAACCGTCGGGAAGTTTTGTAATTGCCATAATACCTTTACCTCTTTGAAAAACGTCGATGATAAAAGGCGACAGTCAAGCGACTGCCGCCTTTTCTTACCAGTAGGGTTTGAACAATCGAACGAGGTGTTTCAAAACCAACCGGTTAAGCTCCCGCTGATCTACACTCTCTACGAAGCCATCCTCGTCGAGCTTGCCCGGAACGAGTCCCTCACGGATGAGGGCAATTGTTACTGGCTGGCGCCAAGCACCTTCACCAAATGGTCTCTTGGAATCGAACTCCGGTTGAGTCCACATGTCTGTCAGTATGCGCTCAAAGTACAAACCGATAGTGCGCGCCATCGCCGGGTTATCCGGAATCTCCAGCTTGAGTATATCTGTCATATCCTTCACGCTTCAGATAGCTGTTCTGCAGCAATCCAAGTGACGCTACCTAATGTGACGCTTCTACTAGAGCGATCTACTAAAGCTGCCATACCCGCGAGGAATTGATCCTCTTGCGGTGTAGGAGTCAGTTGCGCCCAGTCGAAGTTCGTATAGTGAACGCGATACGAAGTACACTCCGGCCAGCGGCTAGCGAGATTCTCCAGGAATCTATCCCAAGTCGTTCTCAGTCGCAACAAGCGCGGAAGGATATCGAGAATCGTCTCATCCGGCGCACCGGCGTATGGCGTCCAGATGCTCCAATTGGGTACACCGTCGAACGTTTGTGGAACAGTATACTCGGATTGCATGCCACATACCATCGCGACATCTGTCGTCGCGTGGTCTGGATCGCTATAATCGACACACATCGCATCTCGAATGCCATCCGCACGCAGTGTCTGTGGACACTGACTAGCATCGCCCTGAAAGAGTATCGGTGTGCTCGGAGAGAATCTTTGTAACTCCCTGTAAAACCCGTTGACGGTAAGTGTCATGTTATTACCTCCTGCGAAACAACTTACTTCTTTTATATTTATATTATATTATAAAGTCATGCTGTTTTACAAGAGTTCGTGTAGGCACTAGACGTCTCGAGGGTCAAACGTCCGTCCTTGGAGCTGTTCCGACCAGCGTACAATGTTCAAATACTCTCTTCGACTGAAGAAGTCTCCCATCGACGTTGGAAAGCTACCTATCAAGTCATACAAGTCCGCATACGCTTTACCGAGAGTGATCCACTCACGTTTGGTGAGCGTGACACTCCCATCGTCTTCATGTTTTTCCATAGGACTATTATAAGATAGCACAGTCGGTATTATAAGATAGTACCTGACGGAAATCAAGTACTATCTTATAAGCCGATCACTGTTAGCTAGCTAACCTGCGTACTTTGCCATTGAACAATGGCGCTGCTTGTTCCCTTTTTTGTTACGTACTTAACGTACGGTGTAGACATTTCTGCTACACTCTCTATGTTCCCATAGAGTTCGGATCATAGCATCATCCAACTTGCGTTGGAGTCCCTCGCTTGATCTCTACGGCTGCAAGAGTGTTTGCACTCAGCTTGCCTCGGAATTACCTGTTCTAGGCTTTTCCCGATTCCAGAGGGATTATTCGACAGTAGTTACCTACTGAAGGGTCAGAACAATATGACTAACCCGTACATTGCGACATTTCTTGTTACTCGATCTTGCGATCGGGACATCCCATTTCTGGATGTCTCTCACTATCCCTAGTGAGTTCGGACTGTAGCATCATCCTATTCCCATAGGAGCTTCCTCGCTCAGTCTCTACGGCTGCACACTTGCGTTGCTTGCCTCGGAGTTGTCTGTTCTAGATGTTCTCCGATACCAGAGGAAGTTATTCGACAGTAGTTACCTACTGAAGGTCCCCGCAATTTGAGACAATGTATCTTTCTGACAGAACGCCATCTACGCCAGATGGGATCTGTAGTACTGTAAACGATGGAGCGAACAACCATCTCATCGTAATTGTGCTCTCGTCGAGAACGTATAGGTCCTCGACCAAGGCGTTGTCCGATGTGCGGTTGTAGGAACCGATCATATTCAGGCTTGTTACTCGTACTTGCGTACTGGCTATCACATTTCTGGATAGCTCTTACTATTCCTAGTAAGCTCGGACTATCGCTTCATCTGATTTGCATCAGAGCTCGTCACTTAGTCTCTGCACCTGATAGCATTGCACTATCTTGGCTCAGGATTGTCCACTTGTTTCAGTTGGGAGTTTCCCTGAATTCAGACGAGTTTGCGTTGCCACTCACGCGACAACGGGGCAAAAAGGTTTACCCGGTACGGGAATGATCACAAGGTTGCCATTCGCCCACATGACGCTGTTACATCTGACACCTGGGATAATGTCAGTTGTATCTCCCATGTAGCGCTGGTTGCCCTGCTGTTCGGTATCGAGAGCCTGCTTGCTGTTCATGCTCATGTACACTGCGGAAGGCATACCACCATTGTTGGCAGCCTTAGCAGCTACGAACTGCAAGCTCTCAAGAATGTTCAGTGAGCTAACATCAGCCTGGATGGCACCGTTAGCTGAGAACGAGCCATAAGATCCAAGCACACCACGGAACCCGTCAAACGCAACTGTGTTATACGCTCCGCCCTCGTTACCAGCGAGGCCGCCACTGTTAGTAGCATTGCCAGTGAAGAGAGTGTACTGTATATCAGTTGCAAGCTTCACCATGCCGTTTGCCACAGTCTGTTACCCTACGATGTTTACATCGTATGGCTAGATCATTTCTGTCTAGCTCTCTGCCTTCTTTTTGTTATACGCAGAGTCCGGACTATATCTTACCTTTCGGTCGTGCGTGTAGTCTCTACGGTGTCCTATTACTAAACTTGGTAATAGGTTCCCTCGGTATCATCCTCTTCAGGACTT
>Ga0207700_10000690_pt1 | contig 19642 bp, 16 predicted proteins | sample LARL82metaG_FD_184348 | JGI IMG/M metagenome (GOLD analysis project Ga0207700, IMG submission 184348) | Corn, switchgrass and miscanthus rhizosphere microbial communities from Kellogg Biological Station, Michigan, USA - LAR L8-2 metaG... | ecosystem: Host-associated > Plants > Roots >...
CCCGCGCATGATCCTGTTCGGCGACGGCCAGTGGCACCAGGTCCAGCTCCGCGCACAGTGGACTGACCGGATGGGACGGCCGGTGATCCAGATCGAGTGGTACGTGGCGGGTGAGGCGTGGGGCGGGTCGTACCGGGCAGACCCGGAGAAGATCCGCGACGTTTAGATAGACGCCACTGCGGTCCTCCGGGCGGCATGACCCGCCGGGGCCTACGACGATTCCCCGAACTCGGCGACTGCGGCGCTGGCCAGGTGCGTGACCGCGGTGAGGCCGACAAGAGATCGTGTCCTCGACACCGCTCCTGGGCACCGGGGTGGCCCTACTCGTTGTGCGCGTGATCCGTCATGGCACAGATCCCAGTGCAACCAGGTGGACGTCGATCACTACGAGTCCAAGGCCGACGATCCGCTGTACGAGCCCGGAGAGGGCAGCCTGGTCGGACAGTTCGGCCCGGAGGGTAGTCGTGTCCGGGCCTGTTGTGACCTCGTACTCGTCGAACTGTGCGCGCAGCGTTCTGCCCGCCTGGCCACGCAAGGTGATCTCATATGTGAGTCCTGCCACTGGGTTATGCCTCACAATCGGTGGTTGACCTGGCCGTCAGGGTGTATGACCGCGGAGCATGTGTCGTCACCCGGTATCGGGTGATCGGAGTTTCGATGTGAGCAGCCGGGGACGAGCGGCGCCTCGGAGGGCGCATTGCAAGACGGGGGTTGTGCCGTGGCTAACAAACCGTAAAATCGTTCCATCGCCCGGGAACGGCTTCCGTGTCCTTCGCTGACGGCCGCACCGGGCGGTTTGCGTACGGGAGGCCGAGGCAGAATGCCGCAAGCAACTGTGATGGCTGAGCCCGGCCCGCGCAGTCCCCGGTTCCCGTCCTCGAAGTTCCGTGCCCCCAAAGGGGGGCCGGGGCTGGTGCGCCGGCCAAGGTTGCTCGAGCGGCTGGACCGGGGAGACCAGGCTCGCCTTACCCTGGTGGTGGGCCCGGCGGGGGCAGGCAAGACCATGCTCCTCGCCGACTGGCTGGCGTCCCGGCCGGAGCGGAAATCGGCCTGGTTGAGCTGCGACGCGGCCGACGCCGATCCGGTCCGTTTCGTCGGTGCCATCATCGAGGCCACGCGATATGGTTTTGGCCGGCCGTCGATTGGCGAGGATGCCCGGCAGCTGATCGGCCTTGATGGCGAGGTATCGGCCGATGCCATCGCCGCCCTAGCTGACGACCTTGACGTCCCGGATGAGGTGCAGGTACTGGTCATTGATGACTTTCACCTGGCCGGGGCGGCCAGCGCCGACACCTTGCGCTGGCTGGTGGAGTATCACCCGCCGTCGTTGCAGCTGGTTGTGGCCAGCCGGGTTGACCCGCCGCTGAGGCTACCCCGAATGCGAGCACACCAGGATCTGGTCGACTTGCGGGACGGGGACCTGGCCTTTTCGGTAGAGGAGGCCAGGAGTTTGCTTGCCGGATTCTCGGTCTGGCTGGACGAGCCAGACTTGGCGCTGGTCCACCGGCGCAGCGAGGGATGGGCTGCCGGGTTGCAGATGGCCGCGATCTCGATCCACGGTTCGCCCGATCCTGCCTCCGCGGCTGGCCGGGTGCAGCTGCACCGCTATGCCGTCGCCGACTACTTCTTGGAGGAGGTCCTGTCCCATCAGCGGCCAGAGGTCACCGAATTCATGCTGGCCATCTCGGTCCTGGATGAACTTTCGGTGCCGGCCTGCACCGCGCTGTGCGGTCCGGGGTCAGCGAAGATGCTCGAGCTTCTTTGCGGCACGCACATGTTCGTGACGATCGTGGATGACCAGGCCCGTACCTACCGCTATCACCACTTGATCAGAGAGGTCCTCCAGAACGAGTTGCGTACCCGGTACCCTGCCCGGGAGAAGCAGTTGCATGAGGCTGCCGCGCGCTACCTGATCGAGGCTGGTCAGACCGGCGCGGCAGCACGGCATTTGCTGGCCGCCGGTGAACGGGCCGCGGCTGTCAGCCTGCTCAACGAGGGAGTCGTACGTGACGTGCTGACCAACCCGGCTGTCTCCAGCGCCCTTGACTTGGACGAGATCCGGCCGGAGCTGTTCGCGGACGCACCTGAGTTCGTGGTGCCGCTGGCGGCTGAGCTGCTTTGGCGGGGGGCATTCGAGCGAGGTTCGCGGGCTGTCGCGGTCGCCCGGCAGTGCCGTATCGACCCGGGTCGGCAACCGGAGCTGGCCGTGAGGCTGGCGCTGGTGAATATGCTTCACTGCACGTTCATAGGCCAGTTCGACGAGGCGCTGGCGCATAGGGAGCAGGCTCGGCCGTTCCAGACCATTGCCGACGGGGTCGGCGACTGGGTTGTGACGCTCGGCACGCTGGCCATGTACTGCCACACCTATCTTGGCCATTTCAGCCAAGCCCGGCTCCTGGCGAAGGCGCTTGCCTCGGCTCAGGTCAGCTCCCCGCTAACCGAGGTTCTCTGCCCCGGGGTGATCAGCCAAGCCGCCTTCATCGAAGGGGCCCTGGAAGAAGCTGGCGCATTGGCCGCTGACGCCCTCGCTGCGGCCCGCCGCCTCGGCTTCGACCGCCACTTTTTCAATTTCCACGCGCTGCGGACAACAGCCCTGCTCGCTTTGGAACGGGGCGATCTGGTTACGGCCGCTGAACCGGTCGAGCGCGCCCTGGCGATGGTCGGCGGTGCCCGGCCCAGCTTCAACTACCTGGCCCAGGTGGACCGGGCCCGGATCTGGGCGGCGGCCGGTAACCTCGATGAGGCCCTGACTTCGCTGCCTGCGGCGCGGTCGGCGCTCAAGAGCGGCCACTCCGTCCTTCTCGCCGAGGCCGACGAGCTGGAGGTCCGCCTCCGCCTCGGTCTCGGCGACCAGAAGGGCGCCGCAGGAGCCATCGAGCGACTGCCTGAACAACGGCGCATCGTCATGTCGGCGATCATCGCCCTGGCCGCCGGGAAACCTGACGAGGCGGCCCGGGTTCTGAGCAGCGCACCGGCTGAGGGAGCCACGATCCGGTCCGACCTGGAACTACGGCTGCTGCGCGCGAGCGTCGCCATCAGCCAGTCCTCACCTCAGGCACCCCCCCTGGTCAGAGGCGCCCTGACCGTGGCGGGACGGCACGGTTTCGTCCAGACCGTCGTGGACACAGCTCCGCAGCTGGTCGAGCATGTGATCTCCGAGCCGGACCTGTATCCCCGGACCAAACAGGTGACGGCATTGATCACCGCCGGTCTCACGGCACGCAGGCACGTTGCACCCGCTTCACGGCCAGGGCAACTTCTCGACCCGCTGACTGCCGCCGAGATACGGGTACTGGAAAAGCTGCCTGAGGGGCTTACCTACACCGAAATGGCATCGGAGCTGTACCTGTCGCTCAATACGGTAAAGACACACCTGCGTCATGCCTACATGAAGCTCGGCGCCACCTCCCGCTCGTCCGCCGTTAAGCGCGCGACCTCGCTGGGCATCCTGTGATCCGGCTTCCCCGGTTACCCGGCGAACGACGACGCAGGCATGCCCACTGCCCCGGGACGGCAGACGAACACGGCGCCCGCATGCGGTTCCCTCTTCAGCTGATCACTGCTAAGCCGGTAGGCAGCCGAGGTCACGTACAGGTTCGCCAGGTCCGGACCGCCGAAAGCGCAGCTCGTCACCTGTGTTACCGGAAAGACAACCTCGTCCAGTTGCACGCCGGCTGGTGAAAAGCAGCAGACCGCTGCGCCGCCGAAGCACGTAACCCACAGGTTGCCTCGGCTATCGACGGTCATCCCGTCTGGTATCCCGCGCGCACGGTCGATAGTAACGAGTCGTCTCCTGTTGCCGGCCGAGCCGGTGCCGGTGTCGTAGTCGAAGACGTCGACACCCTGGGTGGCCGAGTCGATGAAGTACATCTGGCTACCGCTGGGGCTCCACGCGATGCCGTTCGATTGCGTCACGTCGCCGACTACCTGCTCGAATGACCAGTCCGGTTCAACGCGGTACAGGCTCGCGGAATGCGGCGAGAAGTCAAACGCTGTTGTCCCGGCCAAGAGTCGGCCAGCCGGGTCGCACTTCGCATCGTTCATCCGGTTGCCAGGGATGTCGCGCTCGACCGGAGCAGCAAGCGCGAAGCCCTCCCCGGCATCTGAGGCCACGGCGATACCGTCGCGTACCGCGAGCACCAACCCGCCGCTGCGTCGGGGAACAGCCGCGCCTACCTCCTGGCCGACGCAGAAGGACCCCAGCTTCCTCCCCGACTGCTCGTAACGGAAGACCGCACCTGCGGTCAAGTCGACGGACAGCAGCGTCCTGGTGCGCTCGTCCCAATGCGGCGCCTCACCGACATCGGCATGCAGATCGGCAAATACCTCAATCCCCGCACTCGCAGACCGGGTCACGTACCACCTTGCTTTCGGGAAAACTGAATAACCGGCAGAGCGGTCTATATCACGGGCATCCTATCTAGCACTGGATGAGAAGACCCCTGGCCTAGCTCGACTCCGGGCCGAGAGGAGCAGGGCAGGCCAAACCCGGCCTCCGGAGACCCTCGAGGGCACGTCCGTCCCCCTGCTGCGAGATCCCCGACCATCGCACGGAGTCCTCGCGTCTGGGCAATCACCCGATTTCGGGTGATTACTCAGCCCCCGCAGAAATACATGCTGGCCGCACACCCGCGCTGCTGGCCACGGCCGACTGGCGGGCCGAACAAGAGGTACTGGCGAATCCCGCTGGACCCGTCCGTCAATGGACACGGCTGGGGAAGGGTCACTCGCGAACAGGCGCGGGCGGCTGAGGAGAGGGGCCCATGATGCTCACATGCGTTGCTCGAGCAAGAGCCGGCGAGGAAGTAGTCATGGCAGCCCAGGACGATCTGCAGGGAACCGCACCGCTGGAACTGAGCCACCGGATCTGCCTCACTGGAGAGGCTATCGTGGACTTCAGCGGCGAACTGGATTCCACCACCGCTGAGGCGGCCGTCAGCTACGTCAGTGATCTCGTCGATCGCCACCGCGGGCCAATGATTGCGGATGTGACCGCACTGGCCTTCTGCGACGCACGCGGCCTAGCCGCCCTGGCGCGCATGGCCGGTTACGCGGAGCAGAAGGGCTGCCCGTTCCGGCTGGCCTCGCCCAGGCCATTGCTGGTCAAGATTATGCGGATTACCGGCCTGGACCAGAAACTACGGACCTGCCGGTGAAGGCCGGGGTTGAGCGAGAGGGCTTGTGTCAATGATTGATCACGAAGACAAGCCAGACTGGATGATCGGGCTGCGGCGCCGACCCGCCGGTCTCAGCGTCAATCATCAGGACGGCGACGCCGGCATGTTCGAGATCATCTGCCGCATGTGCGGTGATGATCCCGCGCTTGATTACCGGCAGGTATCAGCGGAGCTTCGCCAGATCCGCGGGTGCTACCCGCTGAGGATCGGCCTCGTGCCGTTCTTCCAGCACCAGGAGTTCCACGACAGAGCCGACCGTAGATCCGGCTCCCGACCAACGCAGAGCGGGCGGCAGGTGGCCGACAGACCCAGCCAGGGATGCCCTACCGGCAAAGCCGCCAGGCAGCGGTACACGTCTGCGGGCCAGCCGGGCGAGGACCGAAGTCCCTCTACCCGCCTGAGCTCGCCGGGCGACCCCACTGTGATGCACGCGGCCGCAACACTTTGCTGGCCTGGCTCGCCCGGCCAACCGCACTTGGAGGAGCCGTCCGCAGTCACTCTGGTATCGGTCGCGTCGCTGCTGGAGGAACTAGTTCGCCTCCAGAAACAGACCGTAGAACTCCTCCGGGAGATGGCGCACACCCAGGAAAGTGCCGCAATCCAGCGGCAAGGCATAGCCAGGGAGCCTGCCCGCCTGCTGGCCTCGGTGCCAGCTCAGCCGCGCCCAGACAAAGGGCAGTCAGAGCGGGCAGCGGACCCGGGGCCGCCGGCCTGGCTCGAGGAGCCACTGACTCAAAGCGAAGAAGCCGTATTGCGGCGGCTGACGACCACACTTTCGCTTCGTGAGATCAGCCGGGAGCTGCATGTGTCGCGGAACACCGTCAAGACCCATACCCGGGCCATCTACCGGAAGCTCCGCGTCTCCAACCGACACGACGCCGTACAACGCGCCCGCGAGCTTGCCATTCTCGCCAGGCGGCCTAAAGCGGACACCCTGACGCCACGCGCTAGCTGAGAGCGTCCGTGGCGGGGGTGACCCGGGCACCGATGGGATGGCTAGGTCAGCGCTGCAACGCGTTCGGCGGGATCGCCGAGAGTTCCCGCGATTCTGCACGGTCCGGGGCGCCGCCGCCCGGCGGTGCCCCGGATGCTGACGCGCTTATAAGCGGCGGCGGCTCACGCGCCGGGCGGTGCGCCGCCCGGTCCGCCGTGCGACCCTGCGAGATCCGAACATGTCATCCTCCTTCGTTAGTGCTTGGCTGCCGCGTGCTCCATCGCGTGCAGTTCGTTGGCCTCCTCGGCCGTGGCCAGCCCAATCTGGACCAGGTCGAGCGGGCTGATGAACCCGTCACTGATCCGGAAGCCGCCCGCCCGGACGATCGCGTCCCGCAGCGGCACCGCCCAGTGGTGCTCCAGCAGGATGAGGGCGGCCGCGGAGTCGTTCGGGATCTCCTCGATGACGTCCCATTCCGCGTCGCCGAACACGTTGATCCCCTCTTCGGCGGCCTCTTCCGCGCCGGCTTCGGCGCCTTCCTCCGCGCCTTCTTCACCCGCGATGCCCAGGCCGACCAGCGCCCCGACCTTACTGCCCAGCTCGATGGCCTCTTCCTGGGTCAGGTTGCTGAGGTGCTCGACCTCGATCTCCCCCTCGGAGTCCTTGTACACGGCCAGCGCGTCGATGACACGCACCGTGTCGCTCTCGCGGAGCCGTTCAAGCTCGGCGATGACCTCGCCGTGGAAGTCCGGGTGGCTGAACCCGAGCACGATGAGCTGTACAGGACCTATCGCCATGGCATGTTCCTCCTCTTGGCCGAGCGCTGCCCGCCAGGACGGCCTGACCGCGACGGACGATTACCCCAGACTGAACTCTTAGCCTCAAGATCGCTCCGGCGGCTCCATCGTGCATCACCCCCCGAGGGCGATTCGCGAGCGCCTGTGACAGCACGCCCGCTCTCAGGCAGTTCCAGCTGGACACGGCGATCACTGGGGCTTCCAAGGAAAGTCCTGATTCGCTGTGGACCGGCGCTTAGAGGGGTACAGGAGCAGTCCCAACACGGTCAGCTGTTCTTCCCCGAGTGGTTCACGCGGTGGCGGAGAAGCCAGCCGGATCCCGGCATCGAGCAGGCTGCCGACGCCAGCGAGCTTCAACCCCAAGCTGCGTAACGAGATTCGGCTGCCGGCTGCCGCCCGCCTGGAACCCGTTCCGGGCGGGCGACGTTGGACGGGGAAACTGGGTACGGAGGCGCGCCATGGACCCGGACGAGCGCGATCAGCTGAACCGTGTCGTGGATCACGAGGTAAAGGGTCATTTCCCGCCCGGTACGGTGCGGCGGGCGGTACTAGTCCGGCACGGGGACGAGCCGGGCATCGAGCCCGGTCAGACACGGCTGCGAGTGTACGTCCTCGCGGCGGACGCGACAGATGAGCAGGCCCTGGCGGCGTGGCGGGACGCCCACCAGGCGGGAGTGGACGAGCTCCGCCGCGACCTTTCACGCCGGCTGCCCTCGGCGCGCCTGATCGAGCTCACCTTTGACGACGCCGGCCAGGACGCGCCGCGGATCACAGTAGCGGACGACGGGTCGCAGGCCGCCGAGCAACTGTCCGCGCGCGAGATAGTGACCAAGGCCCTGGAGCTGCTGCGGGCTGCCTACGTGTTCCCCGGGCAGGCCGAGCGGGCCGCCGCGGCGGTTGAGGCGAGGCTGGCGGCCGGCGAGTACGACAACCTCGACGAGATCGCGCTCACCGACCTGGTCACCGAACACTTGCAGAACGCCACCGACGACCGGCACCTGGCGCTGATGCTCGGTGAGGGGCCGCCGCCGCGCGCCACGCCGGTACCCGAGCCGCGCAAGCCCGAGGACCGGGAGGTCAGGCGGCTGGCCAGGCTGCGGAAGTTCCGGCTGGACAACTTCGGCATCCGCCGGGTCGAGCGGCTGGACGGCAACGTCGGCTACCTCGACCTGCGCCGGATGCCGATCCCCTCCAACGCGGGCCCGGCCATCGCCGCTGCCATGGAACTGGTCGCCGGGACCTACGCGCTCATCATCGACATGCGGCACAACGGGGGCGGTTCGCCGGAAGGCGTGGTTTTCTGGTGCAGCTACCTGGTCGACGAACGCTCCACGCACCTCAACGACATCTTCACCGCCGAGACCGGCGAGACGAAGCAGTTCTGGTCGCTGCCCTACGTGCCAGGCGCCCGCTACCTCGACCGGCCGGTCTACGTGCTGACCAGCCACAGGACCTTTTCCGGCGGCGAAGACCTCTGCTACACGCTGCAGGCGATCAAGCGTGCGGAGATCATCGGCGAGACCACCGGCGGCGGAGCGCACCCAACCCGGGTGTACCCGATCAGCCCCGCGATCTGCATCGGCATTCCGTTCGCCAGATCGGTCAACCCGGTCACCGGGTCCAACTGGCAGGGCACCGGCGTGGTGCCGGACGTCGCCGTGGCGGCGGAGGAGGCCTACGACGTGGCCTACGCCAGGGCCCTGCGGCACGTGCTGGCCCTGGACGACGTGCCGCCGCCGATTCTGCACGAGGCCAGGGATGCCCTGACCTCACGGCCGGACGGCCCGGCAGATCCCGTCACCTGAGCTGCCGTGGGCTCAGTTGGAGAAGTCAGCGTGTCATGATCAGGCGGAAAGGGGGCGCCCGTGCGGTACGTGATCGTGGCCGAGGCCTACCGTGACCTAGAGCAGGTCAGCAGCCGGCTGGCGCTGACGGAGCGGCTGGCCGCGCTGCTGGCGCAGACCCCTGACGGGCTTCTTCCGACCGTGTGCTACCTGTGCCAGGGCCTGATCGCACCGGAATTCGCCGGGGTAGACCTCGGCATGGCCGAGAAGCTCGCCGTCCGCGCGGTGGCAACAGCGGCCGGCACCGACGCTGCACAGGTCACGGCCCTGGTACGGGAGACCGGCGACCTGGGCCAGGCCGCGGAGCGGCTGCTCGCCCAGCCCGTTCCCGAAGCAGGCGGCCGGGCGGCCAGCCTGGAGGTCACCGAGGTCGTGCACACGCTGCGGGAGATCGCCGCCGCTGAGGGGGCAGGCTCGCAGGGCCGCAAGCTGGAGCTGCTCGCCGGGCTGCTCACCCGGGCCACCCCGCTGGAGGCCCGCTACCTGCTGCGCCTGGTGACGAAGAACCTGCGGCTCGGCATCGGCACGCCCACGATCCTGGACGCGCTTGCCCAGGTGCACGCGGGCGGCAAGGCCGCCAGGCCGGTGCTCGAGCGCGGGTACAACATCTGCTGCGACCTCGGCAAGGTGGCCGCCACGCTGGTAAGCGGCGGGCTGGCCGCGGTGGAGCAGCTGCGGGTCGCACCGGGGAACCCGGTCAGGGTCATGCTGGCCCAGCGGCTGGGCGACGCCAGGGAGATCCTCGCCCGGCTCGGCGGACAGTGCGCCGCCGAGTACAAGTACGACGGCGTCCGGGTCCAGGCGCACCGCACCGCCGACGGGACGATCGAGCTGTTCACCCGGCGGCTTGAGGAGATATCCGATCAGTTCCCTGACGTTGTCGAGCTGGTGGCCGCGGGGCTGGGGCCGCGCGAGGTGATCCTCGAAGGGGAGGTCGTCGCCTACGACGCGGCCGCAGGGGAGCTGCGACCGTTCGGCGAGGTCATGCTGCGGCGCCGCAAGCATGGCATCGACCAGGCGGTTCAGGACGTGCCTGTGGGCCTTTTCTGTTTCGAGCTGCTATACGCCGACGGCGAGGATCTGACCATGCTTCCGTACCCGCGCCGGCGCGCCGCGCTGGAGGCGGCCCTCACCCTGTCGCCCCGGCTGCGGCTGACCACCGCCGCCGAGGTCGCCGACCCGGCCGCGCTTGACGCGATGTTCGCCCAGGCAGTCACCGACGGGTGCGAGGGCCTGGTGTGCAAGTCGACCGGACCGAATTCCGCCTACCAGGCCGGGGCGCGCGGCTGGCAGTGGATCAAGCTCAAGCGCGACTACCGGACCGAACTGTCCGACACCGCCGACCTGGTCGTCATCGGCGCGTTCGCCGGCCGCGGCCGGCGCGCCGGCGTGTACGGCGCCGTGCTGCTGGCCGCCTACGACGCGGACGCTGACACGTTCCGCGCTGTCACCAAGTGCGGCGCCGGGTTCTCCGACGCCGACCTGGCCGCGCTGCCCGCCCGGCTGGCGCCGCTCCTCAGCCCGCACAAGCCCGCCCGGGTTGACGCTCGCCAGGAGCCTGACGTCTGGTTCGAGCCTGGTCTTGTCCTGGAAATCCTGAGCGCCGAGCTGACCCTCTCCCCGAACTACACCGCCGCCTGGGGCCAGATCAGAGACGATGCCGGACTCGCCATGCGCTTCCCGCGGTTCACCGGGCGCTGGCGCGACGACAAAGCCCCGGAGGACGCCACCACCACGCGCGAGCTGGCCGAGCTGTTCGTCACCGCCCGGCGCACGCCCACGGGCGGCGGCTAGGCCGCTAGCGCATTCCGCTCTTTCAGCGCCGGGATCACCTCGCGAGCGAACAGGCGCGCCTCGTCGCGGGAGAACGTCTCGACGAGCAGCCGGCGCGCGCCGGTCTCGTCGATGACCTGCTGGAGGGCATCGGCGATCTGGTCGGGTGTGCCGGAGACGGCGATGGCCGGCCGGTTCTTCCTGACGGCACCGTGGTCCACGCGGAATTCGCCGTCGGTCTCGGGGATGGGCCGCCGGCCGCCGGCCGCGTACAGCGTGAGGAACTGCCCGAAAGCCTCGATCAGGCTCCCCAGGTTGCGCTCCGCGCGGTCCTCGGTCTCGCCGATCGCGACGAAGCGTTCGATCATCATGTTCGCGCCCGAGCGGGCGTGCCCGTTCTCAGCGGCCACCTCGATGTAGTCCTCCAGCGCGTCCCGGTGCTCCTGGTTGCTTCCGAAGTTGCGCATCACGTTCCAGCCGCGGACGGCCGCGAGCCGCATTGTCTCCTTGCTCGACCCGCCCAGCCACACGGGCAGCCGGTCCTGGAGCGGGCGCGTCGCGATCGTGGTGGGGCGTTCCACCGGATAGAACTGCCCGTCGAAAGTGAAGTCCCGTTCGGTCAGCGCCATGTTCACTACCTCAAGGCCCTCAAGCCAGGCCCGCTTGAGGTCGTTATCGCTCGGGTTCCGGCCTGCCGCGATCTGCGCCTCGCCAGGAATTCCGCGGCCGAGGCCAAGCTCGAACCGGCCGCCGCTGAGCAAATCCAGCGTCCCGGCCTCTTCCGCGACCCGCAGCGGACTGTAGAGCGGCAGCACAGTCACCGCGGTGCCCAGCCTGATCCGGCTCGTCTTTACCGCGGCGGCGGCCAGCAGCAGGTGCGGAGACGGGCACGTCATGAGCGGAGCGTGGTGCTCGGTGATAGTCATCCCGTCGAAACCCAGTTCTTCGGCCAGGACCGTGAACTCCACGAAGTCGTCCACCTGGCGCCGCTGCCAGCGCGGGTCGTGCACGTCCGGGTCAGCATCGCCGGAGTGCAGCCCGGCGCCATAGGTGTGCACGAATTTCAGGGTGTCGATCTCGTCGCTGAGCGCGGCCATGGGCTCGGGGCCTCCAAATGCGGGGAGCGTGCGTCGTCCCCAATTACGCTAGATCGGGTGGAACAACCTGCCTACCTGCTGCACCGGGGCGACGCGCTGGATGCATACCGGAACTGGCCGGCGCCGACGGCGATCGTCAGCGACGGCGCGTACGGCGTCCGCGGCTTCCACGGCGACACGGTAGGCACCGACCGCATCGTGGAGTGGTACCAGCCGCACGTCGAGGCCTGGAGCCGCCTGGCAGGCCCGGCCACGACGCTGTGGTTCTGGAACACCGAGGTCGGCTGGGCTACCGTGCACCCGCTCCTGGTCCGCCACGGCTGGGAGTATGTGCAGGCCATCACCTGGGACAAGGGGATCGGGCACATCGCAGGCAACGTCAACGGCAAGACCATCCGCCGGTTCCCTGTCGTCTCCGAGATCTGCGTCTTCTACCAGCGGCGGTTCGAGGTGACCGGGCCCGGCGGCCCGATGCCCGTGCAGCAGTGGATGCGGTCCGAGTGGATGCGGTCCGGCCTCACGCTGAGCAGGGCCAACGAGGCCTGCGGCGTGGCCAACGCCGCGACCCGCAAGTACCTCACCCGCGACTGGCTGTGGTACTGGCCGCCAGGGGCGATGATCGAGCGCCTGGCCGCCTACGCCAACGAGCACGGCAGGGAATCCGGGTGGCCCTATTACTCACTCGACGGGCAGACCGCGGTCACCGCCAAGGAGTGGGACTCACTCAGGCACAAGTGGCGGCACGCGCACGGGCTGACCAACGTCTGGCAGCTAGCGCCGCTGCACGGCGTGGAGCGCGTCAAGGGCACCATGCGCCGGGCAGCGCCGCGCGTCTACAACCCGGGCAGCCTTTCCGCTGCACATCTCAACCAGAAGCCGCTCGAGTTCATGCGCCGCATCCTCAGCGCCGTCACCGAGCCCGGCGACGCGATCTGGGAGCCGTTTGGCGGCCTGGCCTCAGCCTCTGTCGCGGCCGTGCAGACGGGCCGGTTCGCGTGTGTCGCCGAGGTCGACCACGACTTCGCGGAGATCGCGGCGCAGCGCCTCGACGACGCGGTCTCCGGCCGGGACCAGGAAGCCGAGGACACGAACGCGTAGAGTCCGCGTTCCCGGGCTGGTCACCGCGCAGAAACCGTGAACCGCCCACTGTCACCACGCGTACGTTCCGAAAGACCTGACAACATCCGCCCCGGCCAGCCGGCACCGATGGGAGACGGTCGCCTGACATAGGGCGCGAAAGGTACCTGAAAATCCGACATAACGGACGGTTTTCGGTACGTTTCGCGCCATAAGTGGATCGGTGACGCTAGCCGGCCACGCCAGATGCGTAGCGGAAACGCCTCGAGGAGTTAGGCCGGCGTACGGCGGCGGTTGTCCCTGGCGTAGATCACGGCGGCTTTCCCGTCGCCGGGGACCCGGCGTTCCAGGTCGAACAGGGTGGTGGCGGCCATCAGGTCGCTGAGCTTGGCGTAGCCGTAGTTGCGCGAGTCGAAGTCGGGGCGCTGCTTGGTGATGATGTTGCCGACGCTGCCCAGGAGCGCCCAGCCATCGTCGTCGGAGCTGGCCTCCACCGCGTTGCGGAGCATGTTCACGAGCGCGGCGTCGCCCTTCAGCCTGGCGGCCGGGGCGGCCGGCGTGGGCGGGCTCACGGCGGCACCGGCGGGGGCGGCCGCCTGCGGGGCGGTCAGGTTCTCCAGGTAGATGAACTTGTCGCAGGCCGCGACGAACGGCTTCGGGGTCTTGCGTTCCCCGAACCCGTACACGGTAAGGCCGGACTCGCGGATGCGCGAGGCCAGCCTGGTGAAGTCGCTGTCGCTGGAGACCAGGCAGAACCCGTCGAACCGGCCGGAATACAGCAGGTCCATGGCGTCGATGACCATGGCCGCGTCGGTGGCGTTCTTGCCGGTCGTATAGGCAAACTGCTGGATGGGCTGGATCGACTGGTCCAGCAGCTGCTCCTTCCAGCCGCGCAGGCTGGTGCCCGTCCAGTCGCCGTAGGCGCGCTTGACGTGGGCGGTCCCGTACTTGGCGACCTCGGCCAGCAAGCCGTCAATGGCAGCCGGCGAAGCATTGTCGGCATCAATCAGCACCGCCAGCTTGGCGGAAGTGTCGGCAGGGGTGTCACTGGCCATAGCACGACGCTACCGCCGCGGGGCCTGCTGAGCTCAGCAATCCAGGACCTGCGGCTTGTCGGGCAGCGACCGCGCCGCGCGGTTATCATGCGTAGGCACGCCACCCCGGTCAGGCCTGGAGGCCGGATGCCGATCGACAATGACGTCTACGACCGGCTCGGCGGATCCTGGTGGGACGAGAGCAGTCCGCTGTTCCTCCTGCACGGAATCACGCCCGGCAGGTTCGCCTACTTCCGTGAGGTGCTCGCCCGGCAGCGGGCGAAAGCGGCGAGCGGGCTGCGGGCACTCGACATTGGCTGCGGCGGCGGGTTCCTCGCCGAAGAGTTCGCCGCCCTGGGCTGCCAGGTGACCGGAATTGACCCGTCGCCGCCGTCGATCGAGGCCGCCCGCGCCCACGCGGCCAGCCGCGGGCTGCGCATCGACTACCTGATCGGGCCGGGCGAGCAGCTGCCCGTCCCTGACTCCGCTTACGACCTCGCGTACTGCTGTGACGTGCTGGAGCACGTGTCCGACGTGGACCGGGTGATCAGCGAGACGGCGCGGGTGCTCAAGCCGGGCGGCCTGTACCTGTTCGACACGATCAACCGCACGGCGAAGAGCAAGCTCCTCGCGGTCAAGCTGATGCAGGACTGGCCGCTGACCCGCGTCGTCGACGCCGCCATCCACGACTGGGACATGTTCATCAAGCCCGCGGAACTCGCCGGGCTGCTGGCACGGCACGGGCTGACGGTCGGCGAGATCACCGGCCTCGGCCCGCGCGCCAGCGTCCCCGCCATGCTCGGCGGCTTCATCGCCGCGCGCCGGGGCCGCATCACCTACGGCGAATTCAGCCGGCGGCTCGACATCGGCCAGGTAGCCAGCACCGCCGTCTCCTACATGGGATTCGCCGTCAAGGAGGCGATCGACCTGGAGCCAGGATCCTAGCTGGCCATGAGGCCGGCGGCGGCGGTGAGGACCTCGAGAGCGGATGACTGGCGGCTGGCGTCCGCCCGGTCGAAAGGACCGGCCCACCGCAGCCCGAACTGATCGGCCGCGTTCCTGTCGCTGTCCCACACGGAATCGGCGTTGGCCAGAAGGAACGCGCGGTACGCGGGCTTGCCGCTGTGCGGGTAGAAATCGTGCAGATTGCGGACGAAGATGCCCTTGAACTGGGTCTGGTCGCTGTTGCAGCCAGCGTCCTCGCACGGCTCGGTGAGGATGCCCGACTGGTCGGTGAGCCTGCTCAGCGCGGCGTCCGCGATGACCTCGCCCTGCCGCAGGTAGGCCGGGTCACCGGTGATCTCGTGCAGGGCGGCCAGCCCGCCGAGGATCACGCCCTGGTTGTAGGTCCAGGTGGTGCCGCCGTTGTTGGCGCAGTCCGCGGTGAGCCCGTCGTTGACCAGGCCGTCCGGGCCGATCATGCCGCTGCCGTGCAGCCACTCCCAGGACCGCATGGCCCAGGCCAGGTAATCACGGTCATCGGGTACCCGCTGATGTAGCTGTGCCGCCAAGCTCAGGAACAGCTCGTTGGTAATCGCGTTCTTGTACGTCCGCTCCTTGTTCCACCACACCCCGCCGCCACAAGTGCCGTCCCAGCCGTCCAGGTTGTGCGCGAAGATCGCCCTGGCCGCGGCGAGGTACTGGTCCGCGCCGGTCAGGTCATAGGCGGCGACCCAGGCCAGCGCCCACCAGGCGCTGTCGTCGAAGAACCAGTTGACGAAGCCGGCGTGCTGCCGCCGCGCGGCCGTGAACGTCGCGGCGATGATCCCCGTGTAGGCCGGATCTCCCGTGTGCCGCGTGTACCTGATCACGGCCGTGAGAGCGTTTGCGGCCTGCCACCAGCCGGTGGTCTTCCACAGGCCACCTGGCCGGACCATCGACAGCAGGCCGGCGCGCGGCACGTACCAGCGCTGCAGCGCGCGGATCCCCGCCGCCGCCCGTGCGCGGTAGTCCGGGTGTGCCATATCCGGAGCTTACCGACCACGTTACAAGTCTGGGCTCGGGCCGGGGCCTGGCCGTCCCGAGCCCAGACGATCATGGCGGGGCAGCACAACGCGCGGCTCAGCCCCTGCCCGTCCAGTCTTTCACCGGTTCCTGGTAAGAAGCTGGGGCGATCCTGGGAACCCGGTAACTGGCTCGTAACGAACGTAACGAACCCGGTCACGGCACATGGCTCACCCCGTTGCGTGCTGCGCGACCAGCTCTGGATCACGCATTGTGCGATCTACTTTCCCCCTGAAAGTTAGGCGTCCGGGAACTAACCCGGACCGGCCGTCCGGACCATGATCCGGACCGGCCCCAGTGCGGCGAGCGCCGCGTTCAAGGCTCGTCAGAAACTCCCCCATGAACCGCGCTCGCCCACTGGGACCAAACCCCCCAACTCCACCGGACGAGCTCCGCCTCGAGCGCCTTGCAGGTCGTTGTCGCGGGACCTGCCTCGCTCGCGCGGCGGGATGCTACTCGGAACGCTGTTGCGGAATACCCGCGAGCAGAGCACGGACCTCGGTCTCCCGGTAGCGCCGGTGCCCCCCCAGCGTGCGGATTGACGTTAGCTTGCCGGCTTTCGCCCAGCGCGTGACGGTCTTGGGGTCGACACGGAACATCGTGGCGACCTCCGCTGGCGTCAGCAGGGGCTCAGCCTCTGGAGTACGTGCGGACATTGGTGCGGCCTCTCCTCCTGGATCGGTGTAGCGATCCTTGTGTTGTTGTTGTCTGGCCTTGGTGCTCCATAAGGAGCTTGTCGTTGATGTCCTCATATGGCCTACGGAGACCATATTGCCATCACCAGCGGTGACAAGTCGACCACCCGCCGCGAAGTTTTTGTTGCGGGATGCCCATTTGCTCTTTGGATCGACGTCACACGCCGTGATTTTTGTGATACTTGTCGCCGCATCGGGCTAGATCCGGGAATACTGCCCGCGCGTCTCGCGCGCCTGGGTGGTGAACGTGACCTCAAATGCTGTAGCCCCCTGAGCACTGACGGTAACCTAAGGTGCCGGAATCGTGACATAAACAGATACCTCACCCTCTACAGTACGATCCTGCGACTAAAACCCCTGCTCTAGCTAGCCCTTGTGGCGAGAATCGCGGTGCGTAAGTACGTTGTGACAGTCGATCGGCGTAGTCATCAGGGCCGCAAACCGGGTACGGTTATACCTGTACGGAAGCTGGAGAGGCGCCGAGTTCCCAAGGCGGGATCTACGGCGATCTGTGTGTGTCACAGCCAGCGACATAGGCATCGTGGGGCCGCACGGCTCCGGACGTTCGAGGGGGTCGAGCCAATGGGGCGCGGCCGAGCCAAGGCCAAGCAGGTTAAGGTTGCTCGCCAGCTCAAGTACAACAGCGGCGGGACGGACCTTGACCGGCTGCGTGCGGAGCTGGGCGTGGGATCTGACCAGGGACGTGGGGACCACGACGACCCGTACGCCGCGTACGACGACGATGCCGCGGATGAGGCGGATGAGGACGTCGACGACGACGATGAGGACGCCGACGACGATGAGGACGAAGACGACTGGTCGTCGCGTCGTTAGATCCTAGGTCCGCGGTCCGTAAACCTCAGGCGGTGCTGACCACCGGCTCGAGGACGTGCTTGCCACGCTCGCTTTCCGGCACGGGAACGGGGTACTGCCCGTCGAAGCAGGCCCGGCACAGCGACCCTGGCCGCTGCAATGTGGCCGCCACGAGCCCGTCGAGCGACACGTAGCCGAGCGAGTCCGCGCCGATCGCCGCGCAGATCTCGTCAGCCGAGTACCGCCCCGCGACAAGCTCATCCCTGGTCGCGAAGTCGATACCGTAAAAGCACGGCCATTTCACCGGCGGCGACGCTATCCGTACGTGCACTTCGCGCGCGCCCACCTCCCGCAGCATCGCCACGATCGCCTGCTGCGTGTTCCCGCGTACGATCGAGTCGTCGACAACCACGATGCGGCGGCCGGCAATCACGTCACGCAGCGGGTTCAGCTTCAGCCTGATGCCCAGCTGCCGGATGGTCTGGCTCGGCTGGATGAAGGTCCGGCCCACGTAGGAGTTCTTCACCAGCCCCTGACCGTACGGGATGCCGCTGGCCTCCGCGTATCCGATCGCCGCGGGCGTACCTGACTCCGGCACCGGGATCACCAGGTCCGCGACGGCGGGGTGCTCGCCGGCCAGCGTCCGGCCGATCTCGACGCGGGTAGCGTGCAGCCCGCGCCCGCCGATCGTGGTGTCGGGCCGGGCCAGGTAGACGTACTCGAACAGGCACACTTTCGGCGCCGCCGCCGCGAATACCCGGGACCGCACGCCCCGCTCGTCCAGCGAGAGCAGCTCACCGGGCTGCACCTCGCGCACGAAGGCGGCGCCCACGATGTCCAGCGCGGCGGTCTCGCTGGCGACTACCCAGCCCGCGGCTAGCCGGCCGAGCACGAGCGGCCGGAACCCCTGCGGGTCGCGGGCCGCGTACAGCGTGTTCTCGTCCATGAAGATCAGCGAGTAGGCGCCCCGCACCTGTGGCAGGATGCGCGCCGCGGCCTCCTCGACTCCGCCGGGTCCCTGCGCGTTCCCGACGATCAGCTCGGTCAGCACATCGGTGTCCGAGGTCGCCGCTATGGTGCCGCCCGCCGCGTCGGCGGCCAGCATGGCGGTGAGCTCACGGGTGTTGGTCAGGTTGCCGTTGTGCCCGAGCGCGAGCGAGACGTGCGGGGTGGACCGGAACGTCGGCTGCGCGTTCGCCCACACCGACGAGCCGGTGGTGGAGTACCGGCAGTGCGCCACCGCGATATCGCCGCGCAGCGCGGTCAGCGACGGCTCGTCGAAGACCTGGGCCACGAGGCCCATCTCCTTGTGCACGACGATCCGCCTGCCGTCACTCACGGCGATCCCGGCCGATTCCTGGCCACGGTGCTGCAGCGCGTGCAACCCGTAATAGGCGAGCTTGGCGACATCTTCGCCGGGCGACCAGACACCGAAGACACCGCAGGCGTCCCTCGGCGGGCGGTCACTGGGATCGAGATCGTGCGTAAGACGCCCGTCTGGCTTAGCCACGTACAGCAGTCTATTTGTTCAGCTCAACGGAAGATACGCTGACAGATCGGCTCGCGCTCCACTTGCTTTGATCGCTCCCGTCCGTACTGCCTCAGCCCAGCCGAGCCGCCCGGTCGCGAGCAGGAACCACGTCAGCGGATCCGTCTCGATGACGTTGGGCGGAGTCCCTCGCGTGTGGCGCGGCCCGGCGACGCACTGCACCGCCGCGACCGGTACCACTCGCACTTCCACGGAACGTCCTGGGGCGTCTCTCTCAAGTACCTGCAACAGGTACCGCGCCGCAGCCCGCAACGCCGCCTGCGGCGGTTCCTCCCCCTGGTCGATGACTGCCCCGACCTCGGCAACCCTTGCGGGGCCTTCGGGGTCGGGTCTACGCGGTGGCATGTACGGGACCGTACCGCAGCTCAGTCGAACAGGGCAGGCAGCGTACTTTCCCAGGCTTGCCTCAGTTCCGGTAGCGGCACCTCGAAGGTGGCCTCGACCGTCAGAGTGTCGCCGCCGGTCTCGCCGAGGGTTGTCGCGGGGACCCCGCGGGCCGCGCAGAGCTGCGCGAACTCGTCTTCGCGGCCCCGCGTGACAGAGACCACGGCGCGGGCCGCCGACTCGCTGAACAGGGCCGTGAACGGGTCCCCCGCCACGCTGACACGGCAGCCGCGGCCGCCGCGGAGGCAGGATTCCGCCAGGGCGATCGCCAGGCCGCCGGTGGAGAGGTCGTGGGCACTGGCCAGCAGGCCGTCGGAAGCGGCGGTGGTGATCAGAGTCGCGAGCGTACGTTCGGCATGAAGGTCTGGGGCTGGGGGGCGGCCGCCTAGATGCTGGTGGATGACGTGAGCCCACGCGGAGCCGCCGAATTCCTCCCGGGTGGCGCCTAGCAGCACCACCTGGGC
>Ga0207700_10000694_pt1 | contig 19582 bp, 17 predicted proteins | sample LARL82metaG_FD_184348 | JGI IMG/M metagenome (GOLD analysis project Ga0207700, IMG submission 184348) | Corn, switchgrass and miscanthus rhizosphere microbial communities from Kellogg Biological Station, Michigan, USA - LAR L8-2 metaG... | ecosystem: Host-associated > Plants > Roots >...
GCGGCCGGCGAGCTCGTTGTGGGGCTGGGTGAGGGGCTCGGTGAGGACGTTGTCGGTGTTGGAGTCGGGGATGGGGATCCGGACTTGGTCAGCGAGAATGAGTCCGTGTAGCTTCCGCCCGTCGCTCGGACGAACTGCGCAGACATCTGGGTGTCCGAGGCGGTGACCTTGAGGAAACCGTAGGTGGCGTTGTTGTTGGACCCCATGAAGGTCTGGAAGTAAGGCGCCCAGGCCAGCGTTGGGTCCTGCGAGTTGATCGAAAGCCCGCCGCTGCCCACGGTCGCGATCACCGTGCCATTTCCCGCGGTGTAGGTGGATGATGGGTTGGCGTCGGCGACACAGGCGGCGTTGAAGCTCGTGCTCGAGATCGCGGAACAGCCGGGACCCAGTGCGAGCTGCTTGCTCCGTGAATAGGCATGGTCATGTGCCTGGAGATAGAGGTCGACCTTCTTGGAGACGAGGAGGTTCATGAGGTCGTCGCTGACAAAGCAGGAGTGGTTGACCAGCGACAGGCAGTACTCGTGCATGCCCACGACCACCCACGGGATCCCGGCCGCGCGGGCGCTGTCGATCGCGTTCGCCGTCCAGGTGTAGTGGCTTGTGCCCTGCTTGTACGACCAGTTGGTGCCGTTGGCATTGAGGTCGAGGCCCGGCGAGATCATGACGAATCGCACGAGCGGATTCGAGGCGGGATAGTCGATGTAGTACTCCTGCGGATAGGTGCCCTGCACGCCACCGGTCTGGTCGGGCAGGCACGCCGCGAAGTTGCCGATGAACCCGTCGGGCCCGTCGTTGTCCTCATGGTTGCCGGTGACGAGCTCGACCGGGTAGCTCGCGCCAAGCCGGGTGTGGACGAAGTCGCACCACGCCGACTCGGGGGTGACCTGGCTGTAACTGAGATCACCCATCGGGAAGAACAGCTGAGATCCGCTGGCGGCCACCGCGTTGAGCACTGGCGCGGTGTGGCTGGTGTTCGCCCCGAGATCGCCCGCCACCGCGAAGGAGAACGTGGTCGCAGCCTTGGCGGGGGCGTGAGGCCATGCTGCCGTCGTGATGGCAGCCGTACCTGCCAGCGCAATCGCGGTCAGCGCGTAGACCAGACGCTTCATGCCCCCCAGACGCTTCATGCCCCACACCGCCACATCATCGGATGCCGGCCGCCTTTGGCGTCCGCTCGGTAACCAACCGCTGCCTGCGCCGGGGCGACGTCGGTCACCGCGGTTGACTTCTGCCCGGTGACCGGCTGCGGGTTCCCGGCCGCAGGCCAGCGCATGGCCTGCGTGACCACTCCACCGCCGGGCGCAGGCACTTGCGCCGTGCCCACCACGACTCCGCCGGGCAACACACCGGTAGCCTGGGCGGTCCGGCTCCCCTGCGGCAAACCAAGATCTGTTATCCGCCCACTCGCGTCCCACATCACCGCGTGGTCCGTTCCGTCCTTCGCCACGACATCACCGACGGCGATGCCGCCGGGCCCGAACGCACGGACGATCCCGTATCCTCCGCCCAGACCGGGCAGTTCATGGGGTTTTCCGGCTTGGTCCCATATGACGGGGCGGAAGACGGTGCCTTCTGAGACTCCGCCGATCCGTCCGTCGCTCCCCACCGCATATGCGTGGGCACCCTGATCGCCGGGCAGCGGGGCGAGGATCTGCGGTGCACCGGTCGACGACCGCCACACGGCGGCCTGCTCGTTTTCCGACGTCCCCGGCTTGCCGTCGCCTTCGCTCGGCGTTCCTTCGGTCGTCTCGAGTGCGCCGGCGATGACGCCGCCGTTGCTGATCGCGGCGGGGAGGGCGGCCAGCTCGCCGGTGCCACGGAGCCGTACCGTCCGGTTCCCCGACCATGCCCAGCCGACTGTGTTTTCCCCGTTCGGGGCGTTACCGACGACGTCTCCATGGGCGTTGATGCCGGCAGGCACGCTATCGGCCAGCCCCGTGCGGATCTGCTGGACTTTCCCCGCATGCCACAGGACCGCCTGAGAGGCCCCCGAGCTGGTGCTGGCGATGCCGGCGATGTCGCCGTTCGTCGCGGCCGCGATCGCATCACCGTAGGGGCCGCCGAGCGTTGGCAGAGCCTGGCCAACGCAAGGGGCGGCGGGCGCGGCCGACGAGCCGGAGGAAGCGGCCAATGCCCCGGCGCTGGCCAGCGCCGGGGCGCCTACGGCCGTGACGATCGCCGCCACCAGGAGCGTCCGCCTCGATGGCCGCCGGTAAGCCGTGCGTCTCGTCATGACCTTCCCCCTCCGATGGCGTCCGGAAGACCGTTCGGCCGAGGCGCCGGACCAGCCCCCCTTCCGCGCAAACCCAGCCGGCCCGCAATGAACCCCGTAGTGGTCACGGTAAACCCGGCCATCACGGCAGCCGCCTGGGAGAGCGGGCCGGCCCGCATGCCGTGGACGGATTCCCCCAAGGCGCTGGCGATCGCTCTAGGGAGCGTACGCGTCGCGTATTCCCGCTCGTCCGCCAGTGCGGACGAGCGTCCGGTAAGCGTGGCCACCTGCGCCTTGGAGAGCCCTTCGGCCCAGCACCGGCGTAGCAGGTAACGCCATGTGGCCCGTTCGGCGGGTACACGGTGATGCACCCGTGCGGTCGGCTCGAACCGGATCTGGCCGCCCGGGAACTGGCGCGCCATGCGTATGCACGCCTCGGTTTCCTCGCAGCCGAGTGGTACGGTCCCAATCCGGCCGATACCTTCGCGGAAACCACCGATCTGGCGAAGCTCTTCGGTCCGGAACGACATGTTGGCGCCGAGCATGTTGCGGACCGGCCCTGGGCTGGTCCGCGCGCCTCTGTAGGTGCAGCCGACCACCCAGTCGAACTCGGCCGGGAACCACGAAGGCCTCCCGCGTACCCAGTAGGGGATGATCGCACCACCCACGCCGAGGACGATCTGCCCATTGTCTGCCCGGTAGGCCTGCGTCAGACGCGCCACCCAGTCCAGCTGGGGAACCGCGTCGTCGTCGAGATAAGCGACGATGGGCGTAGCCGTCAGCGCGAGGCCACAGTTGCGCCCCCCTGACAGCCCGCGCGCCCTGTCGTTAGGCACGACAGTGAGTTGCGGGTGGTCGGCCCGCAGCGCCGCGAGAAGCCGCGGATTGTGGTCGACGACGACGATGACCTCAGCGGGTGGTGGCTGCTGATCCTTCAGCGCCTCGAGGCCGCGCTCCAGCAGGGGACGGCGTTTCTCGCTGTATGTACAGACGACGACCGACAGGTCGTGGGCGGTGACCTCGGCGAACACGCCGATCATCCATCAGCGGGCTCAAGCCCCGCCTGCTCGGCTGGAATCTGGCTGACCGTGAGCCATCGTTTGTGTTCGGCGCGCCGGCGCAGCCGGTTGCGGAGCAGCACCTTCAGCACGCGCCACCCGTCCCGCAGCGGATGCAGGTGGGACACACCCGAGCGGCGGTTGAGCTCATAGCTCGGGACCTCGGCCACGGCCAACTGGCTGGTCACCGCGTGCACGCAGATCTCGGTCTCGATCTCGAATCCGTCGGAGTGCAGGCGCAGCCGGTCGAGTGCGGACCGGCGCATGGCTATGTAGCCGTAGCAGAGGTCGCTCCAGCCGGTCCTGTACAGGATATTGGCCAGCCGTACAAACACTCGGTTGCCCAGCCTGCGGATGAAGGTCAGGTCCGCCGAACCGCCCCCGCACGAGTGGCGCGACCCCTTCACGACGTCGTATCCCCTGGCGATCAGGGCAACGAAGGAATCAATCTCCAGCGGATCCATGCTTCCGTCGGCGTCCAGCATGACGACGACTTCCCCCGTGGCGGCGGCGAAGCCGGCCCGCAGTGCTGCCCCCTTGCCGCGTGGCGGTTGCCGCACGAGCATCGCGTGCGGGCACAATTCCCGCAGGACGCCTTCGGTTCCGTCCGTCGATTGTCCGTCCACGACGATAACCTCGTCCACGGTGGCGAGCTGTGGCAGGAGCCACCGCAGATTGTCAGCCTCGTTGACCGCCGGGATGACCACGGAAATGCGGGTCCGCCAGATGGAGGAGGCAGCTGAGAGGGGAGCGCGCGGCAGTGGGACCGCAGAATCGGGTGCGCTGCCAAGCGCTTCCAACGTCCCCACCGAAGATGGCAGTGCCTGCCTGGCCCCCTGGTCCTCGCTCATCTGGTCATCGTCGCGGCGCGGACCGGCGGCCAGCCATCAGCACATGACGGGGCGGACCTACGACCAACGACCTACGCGGTGGCCGGTCATTTGACGCACTGAGGTACGAGTAGTGCCTGCTGCATCGCCGCGGTCAGGCCTCATTCACCCGCCAGCCACCCGTGCGTCGTCGCCCAGCTAGCCTGAGGGTGGCCGGGCCGCTGATTGGGACACCCTGGTGAGTGATGCGCGGAACATTGGCGTCAGCGGCGGCGTGCAGCGGCAGGCCGCTCCGCCCAGGCGGGGCAGGCGCCAGCTGTCCTCGATCGTGCGCAGGATCGAGTATGCGTCGTAGGGGAGAGCAGAGCGCAGGCCAGGCCGGACGGACGGTCCGGCCAGGATCGTCGGGATGTTGCCTCCGGCAGCCTTCAGGCAGCAGCCGCGCTTCGTCTCGCCCTCGTCCCAGGTGATGATCACCACTCCGCGCTGACCCACTGCCCGCAGCAGCGGCGGCACCAATCGGGACAGGAAAGTGTCTCCGGCCTGGGTACTGCAGTTGTGCATGTCGTGGCACAGGTTGGGGCTGATCCAGGCGAACTGGGGCAGTGCGTGGTGGGCTTCGTCGATCCCAAGTTGACTCAGCGGCACTACCTTGGCGCAGCGCTTGGGGTTGTGGGCAATATCGTCATAAAACATGAACGGGTTGTGACGGCGACGGTACAGCCCGGCCCGGCGGCCTTGGAAACAAGGGGTGGGCAGGCCCTCCATGTATGCCTTCCAGGAGATGCCGGCCGCTTCGAGTTCGTCCACCAGGTTGCGGGCGCGCACCGAGCAGCCCGAGCATGCGTCAGTGATGCCGAAGGTCGAACCTGACGTCAGCGCGAGGTAGTTGGGCAGCGATGGATGCGTAGTGCCGTAGAGGGCACGCGGCTGGGCATAGCGGTGAGCCAGCGCGGTCAGATAGGGAGCGTCTGGGCTGCCGATGACCTGGCCGCATTCGCGGTTCTCCATCACGATGATCACGATGTGCGATAGCCGCGGCACCCGCCGCCTGGCGATGATCGCCGTCTCCGCGTGGCGGGATGCGACCGCTGCCGGCTGGAGCTGCTGGCGGTCGGTTATACAGGCCGATGGCCGTGTGCCATGCCCCTGGAGCGCGAACACGGTCACCCCGGCCGCGAGCCCCGCCGCCAGCAGCACAGCGGTCAGCAGCCACGCGCGCCTGCGCATGGCGGTATCGTAGCCCGGCCCCTCTCGGGCCCTGGCCGCTGGCGGCCGTGATCGGGGGGCCGGGTCATCGCTGCTGGCGTGGGCAGTGGCGCGCTGGGAGTTGCCGAGCGGGTTTGCCAGAAGTGTTCCCGGGGACCGGGCAAGGATGCCGTCAGGACCCCGGCTGCTTACTCAATCCCGCACAGCTGAACGGCAGGCAGATGCGCCTGGCCAGTTACAGAATTCGTAGGCGCCGCGGTCGTCGTAGGTGCGGACGCCCGTTCCGGTATTGACGATGTCAGGGTCGTCACTGCGGGGTGTGCCTTCTTGATCGTGCGCAAGCTGGCCCGGCGCGGAGGAATTAGCCGAGTCGATTGCCGGAGAGTTCTCCGTGAGGTGGAAGCCGCCGCCGCCTGGGCTTATCCAGTTCGGGTTGGCTTGGAGGCCGTTGGCTTCGACGTCCGGGTAAAGCGCGTGCAGCGCGGCCAGCGACTTAAATGTCACGCTGTCCCAGGTGATGATCGTGCCTATAGTCTTGGCCATGTAGATTTCATCGTAATCGATGAAGGTGCCGGAGACAGCACTCGAGGTTACCCGGATGTCTCCCTTGGTGCGGGGTGAGCCTGGCAGGCCGTTGTTAACGGAAATGTTGTTGGCGAGGGTAGTTCCGGTAGACGCGCCCTCGACGTTGATCCCGGCCGTCATGTTGCCGTAAACGCTATTCGACACGATCGTGCTATCCGTCGCACCCGACACATCGATGCCGTGGTCGCCTGCTTTGGAGTTTGGGTAATCCTTGTTGTGGTAGAGGACGTTGTTGACCACGACGTTCAGGTGTGCACCCTGGACGAGCTGAATGCCGGAGTCGTCGTTGTCGTGACTGATGTTGTTGGAAATAACGTTGGAGGAGCCGCGCACGTCGATACCGGGGGCTAGGCGGTCGTATGTGCCAGACGGATAGCTATAGCGGGTGGCATTAAAGCTGACGACGTTGTGGTCTATCCTGTTGTCGTCCGACCCGGGAGCCACATAGACGCCGGAGGAGGTGTTATGGTCGAGAACGTTGCCCTGGATGAGCGAGTGCGTCGCGACATTCAGATTGATAGCAGACTTGATGGTGCTTGGGTTCGTGCTGCGACCGGCGCCCGTGATGTGGTTGCCGATAATCCTCAAAAACGAGCAGGCCGAGGTGGCGGAGATGCCGTGTCCAGGAGTTCCGGAAATAGCAAAGTTTCGGATGGTTATATATTTCTTGCCGAGAATGGTGAAACCGTTCGAGCCAGCTGTTTTGCCGGTGATGACGACGTGTGCGCCGGGCGCACCGGTGAATATGATCGGTGAGCCAGCCACCCCCGAATGGGCGGGGATGACATTTTCGGCGTAGGTACCGGAAGCTACCTGGACGGTTTGACCGGCAACAGCGAGCGACGCAGCCTCACTGATGGTGCAGAAAGGCTGACCGACGGTGCCCGAGCCATAGTCCGAGCAGACGGTACTGTTTTGGTCGACATAAAGGGTGGAAGCGGCCCCTTTTTGGGTGAAGAACAGCAGAGCTGCGGCAAATAGGCCAGCGGACAGCCAAACGAGCCCGTTGCGCCGCATCGTCGAAACCTCTAACTAATGGCAAGACATTGTAGCCCTTTTTGGGCATCTGTCAAGTCTGTTATGCAACTGGCTCCTTCGTCGTGTGATGTTCCGCACGCCGTCCCCGGAAACGGCGAGGGAACCATTCCTGATCCTAACCCATTCACGGGCGGCAGCGCCTCGAATCTGTCCTTGACCGGCCGCATCCTCACATCGATCCCGCCGATCGTAGTTCGGCCCCTCCCGGACCCCGGCTGTCGGCGGCCGCAGCGGGGCCGGGGTGATCGCTGCTGACGTGGATGGTGGCACGCTGGAGTCGCCGAGCGGGCTGCGGGAAGTGCTCCCCAGAGAACCGGGGAAGGATGCCGTCAGGACACGGCCGCTTGCACCTGTGGCAGGCTAGTCTCCATGCTCGGTTTGCGGCGCGCCACTCAGGCCCTCGGCATCCGGTGGCGGGAAAAGACATTGCCACGGGCTGCCCGAGTCAGCTATGCCATCCCACAAGTCAGGGATGGCATAGCGCTCACATTCGATGATGGACCGGACAGTCGCTTTACCCCTGAGTTGCTCGATATTCTGGCTGAGGCCGGGGCGGTCGCCACCTTCTTCGTTGTCGGCCGGCGTGCAGTAAAGCAACCCTCGATCGTCCAGCGGATGCTGGAAGAAGGCCATGTGCTCGGTTCACATACATGGAGTCATCGAGATCCCCGCACCGCAAGTGCAAGGGAGTTGTTGCACGAGTACCGCGATGGGCGGCGGGCCGTTGAGGATATCGTCGGTAAGGAGGTGCCGCTCTTCCGGCCACCGATGGGCCACATCAGCCTCAAGAGTGTGACCGCTATCCGTTTGGCACGAGTCAGGCCATGGATGTGGAATTGCGACCCTGGAGATTGGCGGCCAGGGGTGAGCCGGGATGAGATCGCCCGGACTGTCGGGGCCGCGAAACCTGGCAGCGTGATCCTTTTGCACGACGGGATCGAGCTGCCGCTGGCAGCCGGGGCTCTTGATAGGAGCGAGACCATTGCGGCTGTCCGTATGGTCATCAAGGCTGCGGACCTTTACGGGTTGAGGTTTACTACATTGCCGGCAAGCGGCGTGTACGGAAATAGTAGGGAACCCCGGCGATACATCCGGTGATCTCGGCTGGCAGACACCGCCCACGAGGATCGAACGGGTGACTAGCCGCGAGGAAGCACTGTAGCAAGTAATGTTTCGGTAGATCGACCACTAGCCGCCAGAGGTTCCCCTTGTCCCCGGTCGCCTCATGCTGGACAAGCAGACCAGCAACGTGCCCGCGCATGTACGCGTACAGTTGCGACCGAAGTTCGGCCATTTCTCGGCGGTGCCGGTGCCACACCACCGCGGACGGCTCGTAAACGCACCGTCTCCCGGAGGCAAGTATCCGGTACCACATTTCGGAGTCGTCGCTTACTCCGGCCGCACCCGGGCCGAGTCTCTCATCGAAGCCACCCAGACGGGCCAGAGCGCTACGGCGCAGGCCCATGGAGGCCCCTGCGCCGATGGTCCAGACGGGAACACCATGCCGCCGGTGAGATGTGTACCAGTCGTATCCGAAGTCGCGGCGCTGGAAGCCGCGTCCGAAGCCGCCTAGCCGTTCGAACACGACCTGTGCCGGGGTTTCGAGTTCGGCCGGCAGCACGAGGCCCGTGACTGCCTCGACGCCGTCGTCGGCGAAGGGAGGGACAATCCGCTCCAGCCAGGTGGGCGTGACGATCGCGTCGTCGTCGGTGAAGACGATCAGTTCTCCAGTGCTCTTCGCCACACCGACGTTGCGCGCGCGACTCAGTCCGGGCTCGGGTGCGAGGACGTACCGGACGCCGGGTCGAAGGCCCACAATGTCACGGGCTGCCGACGTGCTCGGTGCGTTGTCAACCACGATCGTCTCGTCAGGTCTGCGGGTACTCGCCGCGATCGCATCGAGGCAGCGTGCCAGGTCCGTCGGCCTGTCTCTTGTACACACGATGACGGATACGGAAGTGTCGAAAGTCGGTGCCGTGGTCTTTTCCGCCACGAGCTGGTCGGCGGCCCGGCGGACCAACTCGGCCGCGTCCCGTACTTCTTTTCCGCGGATCACAAGCCTGCCTAGCGGCACATCCTCCTCGCCCCACAGGATCGCGAGTACGCTCCGCTCGTTGCCTGGGGATGCCTCCAAGAGCGGATGCTGCACGGTGATGTTGGCGATCCGGCAGGGCGCCACTAGCGCATCGAGCTTCATGAGGGCGCACCGGTACGGCGCAACGCACCATTGCGCAGGCGGCGTAGTGCATCCCCGACCCCGCAGGCGTCCGCGCGCGACATCACCTGGTAGCGGAGCGGGTGCAGGTAAGGCCACATGCCGGTACGCCAGGCCGACCAGATGTCCGGATCGCAGACACCCTGCTGGTGCAAGTAGTCCTCGACCCACTTCAAGAAGCGGTAGTGCGCGGGACTTGCCAGCCGGGGGTGGTAATCCCCACGTTGCTGAGCGGCAGCGCTCGCGGACCTGCCGTGCTGCCGGTAGCGGTCCAGGTGCCGGTCCGTGACGAGAACGCGGGCGTGCAGGTAGACCTTGGTGAAGAACGCGCGGTCTTCAAACATAGAAGGAAATGTTCCCTCAAACCCGCCCAGCCCGAGGGCTGTGGTGCGGCGCATGAGAACGCTGCAGGTGGCCGGGGCATTGATTTCATTGCGCAGCATGCCTGCCAGCAACGATGGCGGTACCTTCGTGCCGGGCGGCACACCGAGGGCACGAACCGTGTCTGTGCCACCTGACCAGGAGCGCCAGTAGAGCGAGGGCCCGCAGACAACCTCGGCTTCGCGATGCTGCTCGGCCAACGCTAGCTGCACTTCCAGCTTCTCGGGCAGCCAGGCGTCGTCACAGTCGAGAAGAGCGATGTACTCGGCGCTGGCCGCGCGCAGGCCCGTATTGCGGGCGGCGCTCATGCCGACATTGCGGCCCGCGGCACTCAGAAGCGAGCGGACCCGGGTGCTCTCGGCCCTTGCATATTCATGCGCTATGCCGAGGCTTCCGTCCAGCGAGCCGTCATCGACGATGATCAGCTCCCAGTCCGGGACCGTCTGGGCCAGCACGCTTTCGATTGCTTCGGCCAGGTATGCCTGACCGTCACGGCAAATCATGATGACCGAAACCCTAAACATGCCCAGATCCTGTATCACTCCGCTCCGATTTCACGGCGCGTACGGCAACGACAAGGGGGTAGGCCGGGTCATTGGCCTTGAGTTCTTCCGGAGAAAGCTCTGCGGCGGCCAGGCCCTCGAGGAACGACACCGCGGCGAGCACGTTGCCATGGCTTTCGACAGTCACCGCGCCGGGTTCGAATACCTCGGCGAAGAGCTTGCCTGCACTCAGCGGTGTGAAAGACCAGCACCAGTATGCTGCCCACTCGTCGTCGCTGCGCTGGCTGATACCGGGAAAGGTTGCGAGAAGCACGCCATCGGGGCGGAGAATGCGGTGTATCGTTCTGATGGCAGTGCGGACTTCATATACCAAATGCAGCGTCTGCACGAGGATGACGCAGTCGAAGGCGCCGCTTGGCAGCCGGGCGCCGTCGCTGAGGTCGGCCACGAGGGTGGCTCCGCCCGTTCCTGAGAACAGGTGGAGCACATGTCGGCTATCAACCCGGTCCCCCCCGAACCGTCGCGTGTAGCTATCGTCTCCGGCCTCGAGCACCGAGCCCCGGACATCGAGTGCCCGTCGGCCGAGCCAGTTTTCGATGTAGTAGCGGTCGATGGGCAGGCCCCGGTCGTACCCGAACTGCCTGCTGACCGGCGCGATACGACGAAAGCTGCCGAAATCAAACTTGCCCGCAGGAGGTCGATAGGACTCGCCCATGACACGGCTGCCGAGCTGACGGTGCACCGCACCTGGCAGGACCCGGGCGAGGAGGCGTGGCCATTTCCGAGCCGGCATCATCGTCCTCGGCCCGCCGATGTCCGCATGGCTCTTACCACGCTCGTGACCATCCGGGCTCCCTGGACTGTCACATCCCGGATCCGGACCATACGTGCTGCCGAAGGTCGGCGGTACGGCATGAAAGCATAATCAAGCGCTGCCCAGAAAGCCGTGTCTTCGACCCCCACATGCGCTGCGTAATCCTCAAGCCAGGAGAGGTATTCCAGGCGCGCCGCATTGGGTCGGGTTGGGTGATATCGGCCTTCCCGTACGGCAAGAGCCGAGGTCGATCCCGGGTGCTGGCGGTAGAGGTCAAAGCAGTCGTCATCCACGTATACCCGGGATGCGAGGCAGAGTTTTGCGATCAGTACCTGGTCCTCGAATAGGTGCGCAACGGAGAGGTCGAACCCGCCTAGCCGACGTACGACGTCAAGCCGGGCTAGAAGAGCGCATGTGCACGGGACGATGCCGCCATCTCGCAGGAATGCCGTGAGCACTGAGGGCGGCTCGTGCATGGTCCGGGCGGCCAGCCCGATGGGTGCCACAACGTCTTGCAGCGCCGCATCTTCCCAGGAGTACCAGTAGCGGGTGGGGCCGTAGACGAGCGCAACGTCAGGATGCGCTTCTGCTATCGACACCTGCCGTGCAAGTTTGCCAGGCAGGTACACATCGTCGGCGTCGAGGAAGGTAAGGAAGCGGCCTCGGGCATGGTCGATACCATGATTACGGGAGACCGCCTTGCCCCTGGTTCCTCCTCCCTCGTGGCACAGTACACGGATCCGCCGGGGATCCTGCATCGCATATTCCTGCGCGATAGTGAGAGAGCGATCGGTGCTGCCGTCATCGACAATGATCATCTCCCAGTTCATGTAGGTCTGAGCCAGGACGCTCTCCATCGTCTCGCCGAGGAAGGCCGCGGCGTTGAGGCATGGGGTCACGATCGAAACCAGCGGACCCGACGGCAGTTCCTGCCCCGGCTTCTTCATCAGGCGCGCGCATTCGATCGGGATGGCCGGGCGTAAAAGCGCCGGAGACGCGTGAACTGATGGTCGAGCCAGGGGTGGCACAACGCGAAGATCTCTTGTCTCGCGGCGGCGCTGACGGCCGGATCGGCGTCTGCCAGCGTCTCGAGGTACTGTGTGACCCAGAGCAGGAACGGCAGGCGGCCGTCGGCATAAAGCACGCTACCCTCGGAGATTGCGCTGCTGCTGCCGGTGTGCTGCCGATACCTCGCCCAGCATTTCGCTGAGACGTACGCCGGCGTATCGACGAGCACCTTCGTGAAGAAGACCTGATCTTCGTACATCCCGCGGAACTCGGCTTCAAAGCCCCGGACGCGGACTGCGACGTCGCGGCGTAGCATCGACCCGGACGTCGTCGGAGTCTGGTACCGGTTGCGCAGGAGCTGGACGGCGAGGGCGGGCGGGGGCACGAGCGCATCCGGTTCAACTCCCAGCGGCTCGAACGAGTCACGAGCACCGTCGCCGTCCTGCCAGCTGCGCCACAATTGAATCCGGCCATAGACGAGCCCTGCGCCGGTCTCGTCGAGGAGGCGGACCTGGTCGGTTAGCTTGTCCGGCAGCCAGACGTCATCTGCATCGAGAAAGCTGACGTATTCGCCCCGGGCGTCGGCAAGCCCCCGATTGCGCGAAGCGCTCATCCCATGATTCCGGCCGTCACTATGCGTGAGATAGCGAATGCGGCCACCGCTTCTGGCTGCGCGCTCCTTGGCCATGATCACGCTGCCGTCGGAGGAACCGTCATCCACCAGAAGCAGCTCCCAAGCGTCGTATGTCTGCGCGACCACGCTGTCGAGAGCTTCCAGGAGGAAGCGCTCCTCATCACGGAAGATAACTATTACCGTCACGCGGGGTGACATCAAGACCACATTCCGTCCCCCGATGACGCTGCCCCTCAGGGGGTCGTATTTCCGCCGCCGCGACGAGCGCGCGGATCCCGAGCCTGAGCCCCATCTCCTGCGCGAAACGACGCCCCCATGATCGGAGGTTATGCTACCTCACATCGCAGAGACCACGGGATGGGTAGAGAACGGTCCGGGTTCCAGGACGGGGCTCCGGCCACTGCTGGAGGTGCCCCACCATCGGGACCTAGTCCGTTTCCTCGCTATCCGCGACCTGAAGGTGCGCTACAAGCAGGCCGTCTTCGGGGTCGCGTGGGCCGTACTACAGCCGCTGCTAGGTGTCGCCGTCTTTACCATCGTCCTCAACCGCATCGCCGGTGTGGCGGCGCCGGGAGTTCCCTATGTGGTCTTCGCCTATGTCGGACTCGCCGGGTGGGCGTACCTCTCGACGAGCGTGAACGAGTGTGCAGAGAGCCTGGTTCGCTACTCTGCGCTGGTGACGAAGGTTTACTTCCCCCGGGCGGCCGCTCCGCTGGCCTCCGTCCTGCCAGGTCTTGCCGATCTCGCTGTCGCGAGCATAGCGCTGGCCGTCCTGATGGCAGTCACCCGCACCGTGCCTGGGCTGGCGCTGCTCGCGCTCCCCCTGGCCGTGCTGTCCCTCGTCGTTGCCGCGCTTGCAGTGGGAATCTGGCTGTCGGCTCTCAACGTGCAGTTCCGTGATGTGCGTCTCGTCCTCGCGTTCTTCGTCCAACTGTGGCTGTTTGTCAGCCCTGTCGTGTACCCGGCGAATCTTGTGCACGGCAGCTGGCAGTTTGTCTACGCACTCAACCCCTCCGTCGGCCCGTTGGGGCTGCTCCGCTGGAGCGTCCTCAGCATGCCCCTCAACGTCGCAATGATCACAGAGTCCTTGCTGGTGGCCTTTGCCCTGCTCGTGGGCGGCCTGTACTACTTCCAGGCGACCGAGCGCCGCTTCGCAGACGTGATTTAGGTGAACGACACTGTCATCGAGATGGCCGCGGTAAGCAAGCGTTATCTCCTCGGCGAAGACCACCCGGGTGCCTCTCTTCGGGAGACTCTCGCCCACGGCGTGCGCAGGCTCCGGCCTGGGGCATCCAGGCCACGGCGCGACGAGTTGTGGTCGCTGCGGGACGTCGACCTTGAGGTGGCTCGCGGCACGTCTCTCGGAATCGTCGGCCGGAACGGCGCGGGGAAAAGCACCATCCTCAGGGTGCTATCGCGGATCACCGAGCCGACGTCGGGCGTCAGCCGCACGCGCGGCCGGGTGGCCTCGCTACTTGAGATCGGTACAGGCTTCCATCCCGAATTGTCAGGCCGTGAGAACATATACCTCAACGGAGCAATTCTGGGCATGCGCCGGCGCGATATCGACCGCCGGCTCGATGAGATAGTCCAGTTCTCCGGGGTAAGCCGCTTCATAGACACACCCATCAAGCGATACTCCTCCGGAATGTATCTGCGGCTGGCCTTCGCAGTCGCCGCCCATCTGGAACCCGATATCCTGCTTGTCGACGAGGTCCTCGCCGTTGGTGATGCGGAGTTCCAGCGGAAATGTCTTGACACCATGGCCTCGGTCGAGCGTTCCGGGCGCACCGTCGTCTTTGTGAGCCACGACCTCGGCGCGATCGCGTCGTTGTGCGCGACGTCTGTGTGGCTGGATGGCGGCCGGATCCGGCGCCAAGGGCAGACCACTGATGTCATCGCCGACTACCTCGCTTCCGCCACGACCGCTGACGGAGCCCGTACCTTCGCCGAACGTGCCGGAGCCCCGGTCTCCCTGCTTGGCATCACTGTGCGGGACCATCGGGGGGTAGCGACGACACTGCTCTCCCACGGCCAGGCCTTCTCGATTTCGCTGCGGATCCGGCTCAGCACAGAGTCGCCGGGCTTGGACTGCGCGATATACCTGGCGACGAGAGCCGGGACCCGCATCTTCGATGAGATGTGGTCGGACAGGGTCGCCGGGCGGCCAGTGGGCCCGGGCGAGTATGAGGTGAACGCCGTGATTCCCGCGTGCCTGAACATAGGCGACTACGTCGTGGGTGTCTGGCTCGGGACAAGCTACGAGACCTTCCTCGACGACCCGGCCGTCGCGACACTGCGGCTTGAGGGCAGCACCAGCGACCGGCCGGAGCGACTCGTGGAACTGCCGCTCAAGTGGACCCACCATGAGGCCGGGGTGGGCACTGGTACTATCGGCAACATTGGGGGGGGCTGATGGGTGGGGGCTGAACAAGAGTTCGAAGTTACCGTTGTAATCCCGACACGTAACAGATGCCGGCTGCTGCGGCGCACGCTATCCGCCGTGCTTGCGCAGACCGAAGTCCGCTTCGAGGTGGTCGTCGTGGACGACGGCTCCTCCGACCAGACATCAGAGTTCTTAACCTCGCTGGACAACCCAGCCGTGGTGGTACTCCGGAATGAGGCGCCGCGCGGTGTGTCTGCCGCGCGTAACGCTGGGCTGAGCATCGCACAGGGCACGTGGATCGCCTTTACAGACGACGACGATCTGTGGGCGCCAGATAAGCTCCGCGAGCAGCTGGACGCGGCTCACCGCGTTCCCGGCGCGGGCTGGGTGGCAGTGGGTGAGGTTGTCGTGAACCCCGCGCTCCGCATCATTGCCGGCCGCCGGCCACCGCGTGCCGCTGAGCTGGGAAATGTGCTGCTGTATAACATCGTGCCCGCAGGCGGGTCCGGAACGATGGTTCGCACGGAATTGCTGCGTCAGCTCGGCGGTTTCAGTACCGACCTTATGGTGCTCGCCGATTGGGACCTCTGGATCCGGCTGTTTCTGGCGGCCCCCGCAGCATTTGTGAGTCGACCGCTCGTGGCCTACCTCCTGCACGCAACGAGCATGTCGCACGACACGGAGCGGGTCGATCGCGAACTGGCCGTGATCTCTTCTCGCTACGGGGCCGCCCGTGTGGATCACGGGGCTACCTTTCTCCATACGATATGGCTGCAGTGGGTGGCACGGATGCAATTGCAGGCTCATGAGCCAGCTGCCGCAGCACGCACCGCTCTTGAGATGTGCCGTCACTGGCGGGAATGGCCCGCCTTCACAGCGGCCGCGATAAGCAGTCTGCCCAGGCGACGCGGGCTCCGCCGGTGGCGCCGCGAAGCGGAACGCTGGCTTGCCCCGATTCGCGATCTGGAACCTGCGCGGCAAGGCTGGGAAGCGTCCCAGGTCCTGGCGCCTGGCGGACGGGCAGCCGCGGAGCTTCCCGTGCGATCAGAGCCACCGCCCGATACCAACGGCTACCGGGGGCCCGGTCTCCCGCAGCGACAAGGCCCCTGGCCTTCGGCCGCGGCATCGGTTGCCGCCGCTCCGCTCTCAGATGAGCCCGAATCCGCCGACGCCTCTGCCGAGCCGCAGAATCTTTTCGACTTACCTAGTAGTGTCCACCAGGGAATCCGTCCTGAAAATCCCGCGCAAATCTCTGAAAGGGTGACGGCTTGGATCGTGCATGTTTAGTGTAAGTGGAGCGTCCCAGGATGCCTGGGGCCTATGTGGGGGGAATTCTTGAGTCCGATTCTCATTACTGGTGCTTGCGGTCTGATCGGCACAGCCCTCATCCGCCGCCTGACAGCGGCAGGGCGAGAAGTCGTAGCGCTCGATATCGTCGGCCCGTCACAACAGATACGGTTGGACGTGACGGATAGCCGGGCCATTGCCGCGGCCATTGAGGGCTGTGCGGGCATAGTGCACCTCGCGGCCGTATCCAGGGTTGTTTGGGGTGAGCGGGATCCCGTCCGCTGTCGCGAGGTGAATGTGAAGGGTACCCGGAACATTCTTGCCGCCGTGGCCCGGAAAGAGAGCCAGAGTCCTTGGGTGCTGGTCGCAAGCAGTCGCGAGGTATACGGGCAGGCGACTGAATTCCCGGTCAGGGAGTCGGCCCCCTTTCGTCCTATAAACGCATATGCCAGATCGAAGGTTGACGTAGAGCATATGGTGGCGTCATGCAGGAATGAGGGTCTGCGAGCTTCCACAATACGGTTTTCGAGCGTATACGGATCCGTCACAGATCATGCTGATCGGGTCGCGCCTGCGTTTGCGCGCCTTGCTGCGGCCGGGGACACGCTTCATGTCGACGGGTCGGGCACCACTCTAGACTTCACCCACGTAGAAGACGTGGCGGCGGCGTTGCACACGGCCATCGAATTGCTATCCGCAGGTGACGGCCCACTGCCACCTCTGCATCTGGTATCCGGCCGTGGAATTACTTTGCCAGAACTCGCAGAACTCGCAATTATGGCCGCAGGCCGAGGAGCGGTCGAAGTCGGGCCACCCCGGAGTTACGATGTCAGCACGTTCATCGGCGACCCGGCGAGGGCAGAACAAATCCTTGGTTGGCGTGCCAGCATAGGCATCGAGGAAGGGATCTATCGGTTGGTGGAATGCTTCCGCGACGGATACTCGAGTCCCGCCGAGGGAAGAACCGTTGTCGGCCGACTGTGATGGCCTCAAGACCCAAAGTGACGGGAGTAAGTGACCCGTACTTGTCCCGGCCGTAGCGGCACCGAGGTCCCGTTGCTCTTGGCGTTCGCCCAGGCGGCCATGGTATTAATGGCGATCGTGCCACCGCGGCCGCTCGCGAGGAGCACTCCCGGCCTCTGGCTCGCGACGACGGTTACCGGATGGCGGAGCACCGCCAGGACGGGCGGGAGGATCTGCGCAAGCACCGTCGACCTGCCACCGCTACGGAACTCGGTCGCCGTCCATAGTCCTTCGTCATGCACGCTTCCTCCTCCCTGCTGGGGCTGCCATTGCATGCCAACCTTGGCGCCGCTACTCGCCATCTGAACCAGGGCAGCTACCCGGATCGCTGCAGCTTGGCCCTCGGACCAGACGCTGTTGGCAGGCTGGATGGATGACTCCATCCACCAGATTGGCAGCGAGCTCCGCTCGCGTAGCCATGTGTCAACCGCGGCGTACAGTTCCGTTGCGGCCAGCGGGTTGGTGATCGGCCCGGTGTTGGGGAAATCTTGCCCGTCCACCGTCATGAAATCAGCGCCTGCCTTGTTGACGAGCCAGTACCGGATGGCGTTGAGTGTCCGGGCGTCGAGGTACCCCCATGCCCCATGCGGAGTGGAGGGCGGAGTTCCAGCCTTAGGGGTCGCGGAGGGAGTCATGGGCGCGTACGGTCCTCCGACCAGCGCGTCGGGCCGGACCCGCTTAATGGCCTTGTACACGTCGTTGTACATGGCCGTGTACCCCTGGATGTTCCAATCGTTCGTTTTCCTGTTCCAGAAACCCTTCAGCTCGTTCCATACCACGAAATACTTCACCCGCGGAAAGGTATGGGCGATCCTGGCTGCCAGCGTGGCGAAGTCCTGATAATGAGCGGGAGTAGGCGCCGTGTCTGTGCCGGTCCCGTTCTTCATCCAGTCCGGCGCCGCGCACAGCGTCACCACTGGCGTGCCGCCCGTCGAAGTGATCAGCTTGATGCGCGAGGCGATGGCCGAGAAATCGAAGCTTCCCGGTCTTGGCTCAGGGTCCGGGAGACCCCAGTCCATGATCGAGGTATCTTCATACATACCCGGGATAGACGACAGCACACGGTACGCCGAGGCCACGGCGCCAGCATTAGACTGTGGGCCCTGGTATGGGCCTCGCTGAGCGAAGTCGAAGCCGTAGGAGAACTGCCGGCGCCCCGGAGCGGCCTGTCTGCTGGATGCGAAAATTATCGACGCTGCCAGTGCCGCCGCGGTCACCACAACGGCCAGCAAAATCACTGCCGCATGGCGCCCAGACCGCTTTTGACGGCCCCTTGCGGCAACCACCATTCAGACCACCCTGATGTCAGCCATAACGGCCCCCACAGCCTGGCCCTACGTGATCATTCACCCCTGGCGACCCCCGAAAATCCCAGGATAATGGCCTGGCCTGCCGAGCGCTGCTACAGGTAGCCTAGCGCGGCACCAAGGTGGCCGTGCTCAGTGCCTGCGGGTGCCTCATCCTCTCGGCACGTGCGCCAGCCAGCGGCGGGTAGCATGCGGCGATCGAAGGCGCACAACTATGAGGTGCTGGTTCTCTTGCTCGGCGAACATCCGGGGGTATTCACGACGCTGCCCCTTGTGCGATCGGAGCGCCGTGAGTACCCCTCTCGCAGCCAGGAGGACCTGTCGTGGGAGTCTCGTCTTTCCGCCCGTCTCCGCCGCCTGCGTCTTGAGGACGGAGGTGCGCCACACAGCCCGCTTCCCGAGTCTCCACAGGCACACAACCAGGGGGTAGTCGAGCCAGATCACCGCATTCGCTCGGGGCCAGACCAGGTCGCGCACCGCGCTCTTGTTGCCATCGGTTACCCAGCGATCTCCGGCGATCGCGGCGCTCGTACGATCCCGCAACACGGACAAGGGCACAGTGCTGAAGTTTGGACCGAAATATAGCGCGTCGAGCTCCACGTGGGGCACACCGATGGCGGCTGCCAGTTCCCGGGCCAGAGTGGTCTTGCCCGAGCCGGTTCTGCCCAGGATCAAGATCCGCTGACATCCGAGCAGAGCGTGAGAGGGATCGTGCTGGGCTGGCATCGTGGTGGACTTATCGTCAAGATGGCGTGCTGGAGACGTCTCGCCGTCAATAGTCTTCCGGCCGATTTGGGCCCGCGCAATCGATTGTGCTTCGTCCTCTTGGCGAGTCATCCGTCGGCCCCCTTCCGCAGAGCTGGTACATCAAGTGAACGCCGCCCGGCCAGTGCCGCAGCAAGTTCGAGTCAGCTTAGCCCTGCGCTCCCGGGACCTTGGGCGTGTCGTGGCGCGGGCGCCGGCCAATCTTGGCGCCGAGCCAGACCAGCGGGTCGTACTTGCGGCCCACCACGCGTTCCTTCATCGGGATCAGCGCGTTGTCGGTGATCTTGATGTTCTCCGGGCAGACCTCGGTGCAGCACTTGGTGATGT
>Ga0207700_10000695_pt1 | contig 19540 bp, 17 predicted proteins | sample LARL82metaG_FD_184348 | JGI IMG/M metagenome (GOLD analysis project Ga0207700, IMG submission 184348) | Corn, switchgrass and miscanthus rhizosphere microbial communities from Kellogg Biological Station, Michigan, USA - LAR L8-2 metaG... | ecosystem: Host-associated > Plants > Roots >...
CGATCGCCTAGAAGCCCCTGCATAAGCACAATGCCGATCAGCCAATTGCGAACGCATAGAGGACCGGTATCTGCCCCTGACGTGCTTGGCGCCAATGCTGCGAGGCCAATTGCAACGCCCGGACCCACCTCACGAGACCGTTGGCTCATGTTTTCATGAAAACGCTTCAATTCGGTCGCATCAACTTCAGGGATCGGCTCATCCTGCTGGACACCTAGGAAAAATCTCTTGAATTGCTCGCCTTCAGACAAGACGCTGAATCCATCCAACGTCTTTCGCGCAAGTTCGCGCACTCCAGAATCAGTTTCTCCGTTAGCAATCGTCTCCAATGAGGTGCGTGCAATCGTCATTTTCCGTTCTGCAAGGGAGTGCTCGTATTGAAGTTGCTGATTACCCACGCTCTTTTTTCTGTAGAAGATTTTAAGTTCGTCGAGACCGTCCAGCGTGTCCAGACCTTCCAGCGCCACGCGGGCGGTTTTCAATGTTTCAGAAGCCCATCGTCCTTTTGCAATCTTCTCCAAAGCCGCTCGTGCAATTGGCAGCCTTCTCGTCAGCATCTCCGTTTCGTGCTGGAGTTGTTGCTCAGTAAAGCTGTCGTTTGTCATGAGGGACACACCTCGATTGCAGAGATTGGCGCAGGAGAGATTCGTACGTCAATAGTACGAAGCTTTGAGTTGGTTCACATTGATGTTACGTAGCATGCTCGTATCATCTACCCGATGAGCTTCGTCATTCGCTGCGGAACGCCTGACTGCGATTGGGGCCACAAAATGCGAAGATCAATTGCGGCTTTGCTACTCCGCATTTCGGAAGCATTGCATCGAGAGGCACCAGCTTGAAGAATGGCACGTGAAGCCCCAAATGCATTTGGACCGGCGTAGCCAATTCTAGCCAGGTCTTCTGACACTTTGGTAAGTTCCGAGTAGCCAACCACTGGCGTAGAATCACCCTGACCACTACGCAGGGACGAACTTAACCGCGTAACTAGGCTTCTCTTGCTTGACAATTCACATTTCGCGTATAAACTCCCCGCAACGCTCGGACTAGGCTGCGGTCCTCGGATCAGCTCGGTGACTGGAGTTCCCATCTTTTAGCAGCCCCAATTGGAGGAGTTCCATGTTCAAGCGGCTGCTTGTCGGGTCCACCCTTTGCATTTTATTTTCTTTTAGTGATTGCCTAGCGCAGAGTGTATGTCCCCTCGATGGAACTCTCAGCAATAAACTTGTTTGCGTACTCCCGCAGACGTTTGGTGCCCGTGGCTTCGGCAGCGGTGCGGGTGCACCGTTGCTCGCCAACAAGCACCAAGCTCACTTCGAGGGCGAATTCCTTGCTAGTTTTGATCCCATTAACGAAGCCGTTGGTATTCAGATATCGCAATTGCCAATTGCTTCTCCCTCCTCGAGTATCACCTTCACCTACGATCCCACGCTCAAAACCTTTGCTCCTGCGACAGAAGAAAGCTTGGGACCAATTCTCGGCGAACGTGCAAACACTATCGGCAGCCGCAAGTTATACGTGGCATTCAGCTTTCAATACTTCAACTTCAATTCCATTGACGGCCAGAATACTAGCGATATTCCAGCTGTCTTGAGGCATCGGCCCTTCGATCCGGATAATTCATCTCCTATTGGCTTCTTGCACTCCTGTCCCAATCAATCAGGACTGACGGGAAGCTATGCTGGAAATCCATGTTTCGTACGCGATTTCATTCAAACGACAAACAACATTGACTTAACGGTGCACCAGTACACGCTATACGCGACGTATGGCATTACACGCCACCTGGATTTCTCCGTGGCGATACCAATATTGAATGTCCGCATGAAAGTCGATTCAAATGCGACCATCGTGCAAAATTCGTTTGGACCGGGCGGCAGTGCTTTCCATCAGTTTGACCCTACAATCGTTACGAGTTGCGGCTCAAGCTCACCATGCTTCAACGGCACCTTTACCAGTTCCGGATCGGCCTCGGGTATCGGAGATATCGATTTACGGGGAAAGTACGAGCTCTATCATGGAGAACACTTCGGCTTCGCCGCCGGTGTCGATGTTCGTTTGCCCACGGGTGACGAACAGAATTTTCTAGGCTCCGGCGCTGTCGGAGTGCGGCCGTTCGGTGTAGTTTCGTATGGCGCTCGCATTTCGCCGCACGCCGAGGTCGGCTACGAAGTGAACGGTAAGTCCATACTTGCGGGCAATTTCGTAGCGACGAACACGAACACCAAGGCTGGCCTGCCAGATAGATTTGTATATATCGTGGGCGCGGATGCCTCCATCGTTAAGCGGCTGACGGGCTCGTTTGATATCTATGGGCAGCGCTTGTTTGGGGTTCCACAGTTGTTCTCGAATTCCTTTACGGACTTCGGCAAGTGCAGCGACATCAACTGCACGACGCTGACGCCTGGAACGACACACCCGGATGTCGCCATTCGTGGCAATGTCGACTACAACATTATAAATGCGTCCGTAGGGCTCAAGTATCGGCTATTCAACCATTTAGTGCTCACGGGGAACGTCTTGCTTAAACTTAACGATAGCGGACTTCGCGCCACGGCGGTGCCCCTGGTTGGGGTCTCCTATAGCTTTTAGCCGGTCATCTGTTTGACCCAGGAGCTATCAGTCCGTCTCGCTTGAGTGTGTAGAGGACTCAGTCGCGAAGCGGCTGAGGAAACTCAAAATGCGTACCAGCCTAGTGCCTTGCTTCATTGCCATATCCGCCTACATTTGTCTCACCCAAAATCCTAACTCACTGGGAAATGCGCGCCATCCACAGCAGACTTACCCAGCCCCGAATCAGTTTGTGTACCTGAACACAAAAAGCACTCGACCGCTCATAGAAGCAACAATTGTTAATGGACGCGGGGTCGAACAGTCCGGAGTATTTGAGCTCGACACTGGCTCAACGCACACAACGTTGAACTCTAACTCAGCTCAGAGACTTGGCTTGAAAGTGGGAACTACAATCGTTACAAAATTGACGGGAAAAATCTCCACAGCGACGGCAGTTTTGCCGGTTCTGAGAGTGGGAGGATTAGAGTTGACGAACCTAACAGCCATCGTGCTCGAACCAAAGCCAAGCCCTTACGATGTTATCGGAATAATCGGCGCGGATGTTTTAATGGGCCACGTTGTGACTCTAGATTTCCCGAACGAGAGAGCCTTATTTACTTCTCAACCTCCAACATTGTCGGAATATCGCGTGCTACTGGAGGAACCAATGAGGATTAGAGACGGACTTGCCTTTGTTTCTTGTCGGCTGCCGGGTATCCAGCAACAAGGAAACTGCAATCTTCTGGTAGATACGGGGTTTAACGAGCAAGTGCTCTTCTGCACCAAAATGGCCAAATTCCTTCATCTTTACGATACGGAAACGATGATCCTCGACACGGGGAACGGAGAGACTACTGCTTACTTTGGAACTTTGTCGTGGATTGGAATTGGTGGGAAGTTTCGAATCGAACGGCCTAGAGTTGGCGTCTACGACAGCGGTCCACCGCTTCCATTGCAAGCCAAGTTTTGCCCGGGCTTCTTGGGACTTGCAGTGCTCCAAAGATATGTCGTTCAAATTGATTACGGAAGCCGCGTGCTTAGGCTGCTTCAAAACAATTAGGTTTCGTTATATCAAGATTGAAAATCTGCGGAATGCCAGTGGACGTATAACGCGAAAACCGGACAAATATGGAACCGAACTCCCGAGTACCTCTCTCCTTTTAAAGTTCTGCGGCGAGTTCCCTGACAATTTTCTGCGCATTCTTATCTTCCCGCAAACCGACGAACGTAAAGATTGATCCGATCATCGGACTTGATGGCGATTGCTCGGTAGCCATCGATTTTTATTTCCCAAACCCAATTGGCAGAGTCAGGCAACTTTGCTACTGCAAGACAATCCATCGGTTCGATGAATGCTGTGGGTTTCTGCGGGAGGGATGTCAGTTTGGGTTTTGACGGCATGAGTGCTACAGAAGCGTAGCCTACCGCCTAAAGTTTAGCCTTGGCCGACATCCATGCATAGCAGCTCAACGAGCGCTTGTATGAGCGAGCGCGGTTCATCGTGGAGCAGGAGCCGTCGTAATTGGGTGCTCGAAGCGCCTACAGGGAAAGATAGGAGTAGAAAAACAAAAAGGCCCACTAGATTTCTCCAGTGGGGCCTATTCTGTTTGACTTACTTCTTCGCTTCTTCCTTGCGCTTCTTGGCCCAGCGTGCTTTGGCAAGTAGGGAGAGCTTCTTCCTCGCGGCCAGACTCATCGTCGGTCTGGTCGCGCTCACGGTGGCAGCGCTCTTAGTGTGAGGCGTGGCTCCGTTCAGCGCATGACGGTACGCAGATATACCCGCGTCCAACGCACCAAGTTCGGCCGCCAGCGCCTTCCTCTTTGCCAACAACTCTTCTAGTACAGCACTCATGTGTTTCCTCCTAGGATTAAGATTGTACCAGTAGCGAGACGCCGAAGGTGCTCGCCACGCCCATGGGAACTACTTTCCGGGCTAGGTAGATTCATACTGCGATTTTGTGGCGCTTCTACAGTGGAATCCGCAAGGACTCTACCGCGCAGAACGACATCTAATGCCACATGGAGACTGACGGAGCACTGTCCTCTTCGCCTGAACCTCCACCAACAACCATTAGTTCAGGAGGTAGGTGTTTATGAAATTTCTCCATGCCGCGGCATTCGCGCTAGTGCTGTCGCTCGCGAGCGTTCCAGTTCTCTACGCTCAAGAGCCGGACCAGGAAAAACCAAAGCAGCAAGACGAGGAGAAGAAGAAACAACCGCCTGCTGCCAAGGAAAAGCCGCAACCCAAGCCCGACGAACGGGCGAAGTCTGAACCACAACCCGACAGGGAAAAATCAAAACAAGAGTTAGACAAACCGAAGCAAGAGAAACAACAGCGGAAGCAATCCGTATCGGAACCGAACCAGAGCGCCACTGCCGAACGCGGCTCCCACAAAAATGTACGGCGTATCCCGCCGGAACGTTTCCAGACCAGTTTTGGGCGCCAGCACACCTTCCGCGTGCAGCGACGCGGCGACCGTCAATTTCAATATGGCGGTTATGTGTTTGAAGTAGTGGAGGTGTGGCCCGTAGGATGGTCTTACGATGACGATTGCTATATAGAAGAGGACGGAGACGATTACTACGTCGTCGACGTATTACATCCAGAAGTGCGCGTTTTAGTAGTGATCGTGGGTTGAAGAAAAAAAAACAATTATGCGAAAACTGGAAAAAGCGCGAAACGGCTATTAGAGATCAAGGAGCGGTGTGTCCAGCGCTTTGGCTGCGCGCACGGGATCGAAATATTCGCGTAGGAATGCGATTTTCCCGCCTGTACTGCGCAAGAACACCACATAGTCCTGGCGATAGATGCGCCCCGTGGACTTGATAAGTCCCTCCCCCTTGACTTCGGCGACTGCGGCTTCGGGATCGGCGAAAGGATAGACCTTGAGGTCAAAAAAGCGGAAATTCTCCACTGCGCCCACGAACCAAGTTGCATGACTAACCACTTCTGCCCGACCTGATAGCCTCGCCGGATGGCCGAGAGCGGGCGCGTACGCAAGTTCCCACAAAATGTCATCGGCGATCAGCGTCTGCCATTGCGCATTGTCTTCCACGAGCGTCTGAATATGTTGCTGCAAGAGATCGGAGGCGATCGTCATCTAAAATCTCCTGAACACCCTGGGACTTTAGCAGGAAGCAGGCAGCGCATTCATTATGTAGCGAATAAAAAGCGAATATGATATTTTCTGCCTATGCCAGTTCGATCTTGCCGGGTCACAATCCAAGACATGGACGGTATCTCGCACACCGTCGAAATCACGGCGGCTTCGCTGTACGAGGCCGTGGCGCAAGGACTCGCGGCGATTCGAGCGAACGAATGGGTTGCTGGTATCGCCCAGGGACTGAACATAGTCAAAGTGTCAGTCGCCGACATTCGCGTCGAGCATGAGGTCAAGCTGATGGATTTTACGAAGTGGCTGGAGAAGAATGGCGGATCGCCGAGAGAGGTGAGCGATCGTCAGAAGATTCGGTCGATCCTTGGGATGCCGGTGGCACGATAAAACGGAATCTTGTCAGGCCATCAATATCCCCCCATACGTGAGCGGATGCAGCATCAAAGAACTCCACTGTCAAAGCGGATCGAAAACAGCACATTGCCCTTTCGCGACAGACTAAGGCAAAACGCAGAATTGCATTAAGAATTGCGTTGTCGAGACCTTATTTGGCCTCACGAGACCTCACCAAAACTCACGACAACTCTAGCGTTTTCAATGCAAGTCGTTTGTTTAGAAGGGCTATGGAGGCCTTGAGAGGGCAATGTCCTAACCCTTAGACGATATCGCCAGAAAGACGAGACAGCGTGCAGCACGGAGTGTGGCGGCGTCTACCCAGAATGCCGACAAACTCCAGCGAGAAATAGTATACGCGGGGGTGGGAAGTTTGTCGCGGGAGCGGAAACAGCCAAGCGGCGGGAGGGGTGTGTGAATGGCGGGCTGTGCTGCTAGAGAGACATCTGGGCGCTTGCTGAGTGTTCGCGTGTTAGCTGGCTATTTTGTATTCGGTGTCTTCTACTTCTTTGCTGAGGGGAAGAATCGTGAAGAATTTGTGGCGGCATGGGATGCAGCGAAAAGCCGGTACGCCAAGCGAGCGCCAGAGACGGGCTCCGAAGCTATCGGCAAGTTCGCCGGAGATGCGCTTGACTTCGATATTGCCACAGATAGCGCAGTGAGCTGAGAGAAGGTGACCGAGAGGCGTGGGGCGGGAACGGAAGCGAATGGCGCAACGGGAACATCGCCAGGGAACGGAACCGACAACGGCCGCGAAGTAGTCGAACAGTGTTCGTCTACGCGAGCGACGGCATCCTGCGGAATGACAAGCTGGACAGTTCATATTGCTTGGGGCTTTACCTGGCTAAGATTGCTTGGGAGATGCTATGAGAAATTTGCAATGGAAGCAAGGTAGAAGTCACAGGAGGGGGCGAAAAATTGCGCCGCGCGTGCGTTAAGATACATTTCAGGAGACGTCATGGCTGATTACACCGATAAGCATGCCCAGGCCGGAATCAAAACCAAGCTGCCCAGGCTGGAGACCTGGCCGAACCAATTCCCGGGCTATGTGATCACGACACGCTATCCGGAATATACCTCGGTCTGCCCGAAGACGGGGATGCCAGACTTTGGAACGTTGACGATCGAATACATGCCGCGAAAGTCCTGCGTAGAGCTGAAAGCGCTGAAATTGTACTTGTTAGCGTACCGGAGCCTGGGAATTTTTTATGAGAATGCGGTGAATAAGATATTGGAGGACATCGTGGAAGCAATTCAGCCGGAGTGGTGTGTGATTCGCGGAGAGTTCACGCCACGGGGCGGGTTGAATACCACGGTGGAGGCGCGGTGGCCGCGTCCGAGGGGGAAACGTTAAAAATAGCAGGAGTTCGCCGGTTCGCGACGGACGATTGTTTTAGGCGTGTCTGGACAGTGCGCTGTGCAAGAGACATAATCTTCCATATACCTTATATGGAACGGCTGGAGTGGTTTGCCCGTCCTAACCATGGGTACGGATGTTGAACCATTTGCTTTTGTTCCAGGGTTTGCAAGTGAAACTCTGAGGCGTTTTGAAGACTTTTTTATCGCAAGGTTTGTAGGTAATAAACCCTGCAACTTTTTCAACGCAAGGTTTGCAAGTACAAACCCTGCAACCCTGAGGAGGGGAAATGAGCATTTCTCCAAATGTTCCGAGTCCGCAGGACTCGTATCATTATGAAAATACCGGGACGCCGCGTTGGATTGCGGTGCTCTTTGGCGTGCTGATCGTCGGGCTGGCGGCTATGGGATTTTTTGGCTATACGTCGCAGGCGAGGCTTTCGCAGGAACTTTCGAAAGCCGAAGATCAGAACAAGGCTCTTGCGGTGCAACTGGCGCAGGCAAATTCTAGCCTAGCGGATTTGAAAGGTCACGTTGAAGTGACGGAAGAAAAGATGCATTTGACGCAATCGGAACTGGCGCAGGCGAGAAGCCGCGCGGAGAGTATTCGCAAAGAGCAAGCGGCGGCAGCGCAGAAATTGAATACGCAGCTCAGTGAAGTACAGAAAAACAGCGAAGAAAAGATTGGCGCAGTGGCTACGGACCTGGGCGGCGCGAAGAAGGATATCGAATCCACGCGTAACGACCTGGAAGCCACGAAAGGCAAGCTCGATCGCGCGCAAGGCGACATGGGCGTGATGAGCGGACTGATTGCGCGGAACCACGATGACCTGGAAGATCTAAAGCGGCGCGGAGACCGCAATTACTATGAATTTACGATTCCGAAGACGAAGACGCCACAGCGCGTCGGCCCTGTGCAGGTTAGCCTGAATAAAGTTGATCAGAAAAAATCCAGGTATACGATGACGGTGTTTGTGGATGATCGTTCGATTGAAAAGCGCGACAAGACGGCCGGCGAACCAGTGCAATTTTATGTGAAGGGCGGACGCGGAGCCGCGCCGTACGAAATGGTGGTGTTCGACGTCGGCAAAAATCAAATAACGGGATACCTTTCGACGCCCAAGGATGCGGGTACCGGCGGAGCGCCTACACCGGCGGCAACACCTGCTTCTGCACCCGCAGCTAAACCCTAATTCGTTTGTTGTAGCCAGCAGCAGGCGAGAGGCCCTGTTCCGCGTTCTGGAAACTGAGCGAGGAACAGGGCTTCTGCCGTTTTGTGGGCTGCACTAGGATGGACTTATCGGAGCGTTTTCAAGCCGAAAAAGCTATTTGGAGTGGATCGATGAATCGGCGTAGATGGACCCGGTTTTTGTGCGTACTTGTTTTGACGATTGCGCCAGCTGCTGTTTTGGCGCGGCCGGAACTCGATCCTGGACAGCTGCCAAAATCGACGATTTTCTATTTCGCGTGGCACGGAACACCTGACGAGGCACGAACGGCTAATTCTTTGCTGGCTCTGTGGGACGACGCTGACTTCGCGCCGGTGCGTGCCGCGATGCTGGAGGGAATGCTTGGCAAACCCTCGGCCGCGCAAAAGGCGCAGACGGCTGTAACCCGTGAAGAGCTCACTGCATATGCAACGTTGTTGGACAATGAGTTTATTTTCGGCTATCTCGCCAATCCGAATCCGGCTAAGAACCCGGACACTACTTCTCCAAATGCATCGATGACCAGCACCTGGAACGGCGCATTTTTTGTGTATGATCGCACAGGGAAACAGGCGCTGCTGGCAAAATTGATGCTGCGCATACGAATGAGCGAAAAGGACGCGCCGAAGATGTCGGCGACGACCATCGCGGGAATTCCCGCGATGAAAATCGAACAAAAATCCGGAACGTCCTACTATGCGGAGGATGGACAATACGCGTTTGGCGCGTCCGAACCAGCGGTTTTTGAACAGGTGGCCGCCTGGTGCAAGCATGGCAAACCTGCTAGCAACCTGGCACAGAACGCGGCGTACCGAGAAGCTGCCGATTTTCTGAAAAGCGGCGTGGTGCAATTTTTTTTTCGTTTTCCCAGCATTCGGGAAATGAACTGGGACGCGAGTCCCGGCGGATTTCGAGTGCGACCAATTCTGCAAAATCTAAAGCTGGAAGCCGTACACGCAGTCGCGGGGCGCGTGATACTGGATGGCGCAAGGACGCGGATGCAAGGCGTAGTACTGGGCGAAGCAGAACCAGGAACTCTCTTTGACATTTGGGGTGAAGGAACAGCGGCACCCTATTCGTGGAATCTGGTAAATGCGAACACGATCTCCTATCACCAGTCGCAGATCAATCTTCTGGGCGTCCACGCGCTGATCAAACAGGCGATGCAATCGGCTACACCCAAACAGCAAAGCCCGATGGATTTTATTGACGCGACTATTGCTGCGCGTTTGGGGATGCCTATTCAGGAGGCACTAGGTTTATTCAGCGGCGAATTTGCCGGCATTCAGACGAGCGCCACACTCGACCCGGCAAAACGGGTTTACATTTTGGGAATTCGTAAAAAGCCAGAAACACTGAAACTACTTCGTGCCGGGCTGGGCAATCGCATCATCTCGGAACGGTCCGAAGGAACTACCACGTTCTTCAAAGCTTCCGAAGGTGGAACCGACAGCAGCGCAGGGACAGCTTCATGGAAGTACTACCACATAGGTGTTACGAACGAGGTAATCGTGTTCTCGAAGCGATACGAATCGGTACGCGAGACACTCGCGTCGAGCAATTCCGCGTCATCAACTGGTCCGGGCGCGCAGCCAACATCGCAAAAGTGGCAAGTCTTCCGGACGCAATTTCCCGCGAAAGTAAACGGCCTGAGTTTTCTGGATTTTCAGAAAGTGGATTGGGGAGCTGTGAAGGAGCGCTGGCAGACTGAGTCGCACCAAGGCTCTGCCGCCGCGGGCGCGAATCGAAAAACGAACACGGACACGCAAGCAGGCGCGTTTGCAACAGCGCTGAAAGATCTGGACCCGCAGGTTTTCGCGCGACACCTGCATTTTTCCGCGGGCGCTTCGTGGAAAGACGCCTCTGGCCTACATTTCGATGGCTGGATCGAGTAGAGCGCAGAGTAACAGTAAGCGGCTCGATAGGTCTTAGTGATACTCCTTGATTGCTTTGGCCATTTCGGAGAGTCGTTCGTCCAGTCGAGCGAATGCGGTGCCCGGCGTAAACAGCCCGTCACCATTACGATCGCCGGCGGGAACCCCCGTCAACAATTCAATTCCCTGTTCGATTCTGGCCACCGGCCACACATGGAACTTTTTTGCGGCGACAGCTTCGAGGAGATCCTCGCGAAGCATCAGGTCCTCGACATTGGCCGCGGGAATTGCGACACCTTGTGTTCCAGTCAATCCCTGAATGCGGCAGACATCATAGAAGCCCTCGATTTTTTCGTTGACGCCGCCGATGGCTTGGATATCGCCTTGCTGATTCATCGAGCCGGTCACGGCTACGTCTTGACGTAGTGGGAGATTGGCAAGAGCGGAAACCAGAGCGTATACCTCGGTTGAACTAGCGCTGTCGCCGTCCACTCCTGAATAAGACTGCTCGAAGCAGATGCTGGCCGCCAGGGATAAAGGTTTATTTTGCGCGAAGTGGCTCCGCAGAAAGCCGGAAATGATGTGAATGCCCTTGTCGTGGAAACGGCCACTTAGATTGGATTCGCGCTCAATATTGATGAGTCCGGTTTTACCCAAAGCAGCCGTCGCAGTGATACGCACCGGCTTGCCGAAGGCGTAGCCGCCAATTTCCAGAACGCTGAGACCGTTTACCTGGCCAACACGCTGGCCAGAAACATCGACGAGAAGCGTGCCTTCCTCGATCATCTCGCGGATGCGTGTTTCGATCAGGTTGTGGCGCTCCATTTTTGAACTGAGTGCTTTGCGCACGTGAGCGGCGCGAACTACTGTTTCGTTGGCTTCTTTGGCCTCGTAGTTTGCTTCGCGTGCCAGGTCGGCGATATCTACAAAGCGCGCGGTAACTTTATTTCTACGGCCAGCCCTGCGAACGCCATATTCCAGTATGGCGGCGAACGCGCCACGATCAAAAGGACACAAATTCTCTTTTTCAGAAAGCGCGCGAAGCCGGCCGGCATATTCGGCGATGACCGTATCGTTCATCGCCATCTCTTCGTCGAATTCTACGCGGACCTTGAAAATCTTCCGAAAATCTTCTTCGTACTCATACAGCAGCTCGTACATTTCACGATCGCCAATCAAAATTACCTTCACGTTGATCTGGATTGGCTCGGGCTTCAACGCACTGCCCCCGAAGGGATAGAACATTTCGAGCGGTTGAATCTCCAGCCGGTTGTGATTCAGGGTGCGCTTCAATGCGCGCCAGACGCCAGGCTCGGAAATTGTTTCGAGCGAATACATGATCAGGTATCCGCCATCGGCTCTGAGCAGAGAGCCGCCGCGCAGATCCATGAAATCGCTGGTCCAGCCGCCGCGCGCGTCATAAGCGCGCTGAATGGTGCCGAAAAGATTTGCGTAAGTCGGAGTAGTTTCAAAGATGACCGGGGATTCGCGGTCGCCGTCATGGGCCAGAATTACATTCACGCCATAGCTGCGAAACGGATCGCGCTCCGGGCCCGTTGGCTTCGGCAGTCCTTCAAGCCCCTCCGGCTGATCTTCGGGCTCGCCTTCGCGTTCCTTAAATGGTTCCAGATTATCGAGCAGGTGGTGCCGGACTTCTTCCAAATATTCGGAAACACTGGTGCCAGGATATTTTTCTTTCAGTTCCTCGATTACGCCGTCCACTAAAACTGAAGCTGCTTCCTGTTCGAGATAACTCAGTTCGCTGGCCAATTCACGCGAAAGGGTGAGCGTCTTTCTGTATACGACCGTGAATTCCTGGCGAAACTGCTCGTATTTTCTTTCGATTTCTTCAGCGACTGGCGCATCGAGTTTGCCTTCATGGACCATTTTCGAGATGTCTTCAATGGGGACCATCTGGCCTTCGAGTACCGGAAAAATTTCGGGCAGTGCGACCGCGCCGACTTGCATGTGGCCGAGGGCGAACTGTTCGCGCGCAATTTTGCGCGTGAAATCGTCCATGAGATCTTTTTCACGCGCGGTGAAGCGCTCGACGATGCGGCCTTTTTGCCGCTGGAATGGCTCGCCTTCAAACACTTGCGGAATGCGACGGCGCAGAAAATCGATACCGGCCTGCATATCTTTTTTGAAAGAATTGGCCTGCCCGCGCGGAAGAGTGAGCAGGCGCGGCCGGTCGGCAATCTTGAAATTGTTGACGTAGCAGCGGTCGGAGGATTCTTTCGTTCCGGGATGCAATTCGCCGATCATGCGAGCGATGGTACCGCCGCGACTGGTGCCGGCCAGTCCGCAAACGAAAACGTTATAGCCGGGCGCGGTGAGTTCAACACCCATTTTCAGGGCGCGAAGAGCGCGTTCCTGTCCCACAAATCCTTCGCGGAGTTCCGCCTGAGCCGTGGTCTCGAAGGGCAGGCGCGAGGGTTCGCAGCGCCAGCGCAATTTTTCTACCGGCAGCGGCGTAGCTTTTTCGAATTTCTTAACTGGTTCGTTCATGTTCGGCGGTACTCTAGCATACCCGGTGGTGTGATGCCGGAATGACTCCGGTGAAGGGAGCTTTTTTTAGGCGCGTGCGGCTTCCAGATTATCGCGGTGCTGGGTGTACACGCGGAATATGCCCATGGCGGCAGCGAGAATGGTCGGGCCAGCGACCAGTCCGAGAAGACCGAAGACTTCAATTCCGCCGAGCACGCTGACAAACAATAACAATTCGTTCAGATGGGTGCGATTGCGCAGCAGCAGAGGCCGAACGATATTGTCGGCGACGCCGGCGACGCCGCCGCAGATGAGCAGAATGAGAAGTCCTCTCCAAACGTGACCAGTCAACGCCAGCCATATGGCAGCAGGAACCCAAATCAGCGCGGAACCGACGACCGGGACAAGCGAGAAAAAGCCCATTAGAACTCCCCAGAAAATTGCCGTGCCGATTCCAACGAGCGTAAAGGCCAACCCGCCGAGTGCACCCTGAATGGCCGCGATGAGCAGGCCCACCGCAACGCTCGCAAAGATGAGTTCCTTGGATTCGCGCATCATGTCTTCCTGGATGTCCGGGTCGAATGGCAAAAGATGACGCATGACCTGGCTGATTTCTTCTCCATCGCGAAACATGAAAAAAAGCGCGAACAAGAGCACAAACAGATCGAGGAAAAACGCAAAAATGTTTTTTACCAGCGCGCCTACTTTTGCCGCCAGAAATCCAGCTACCCTTTCCGCGCCACGCTTCACGGGATCGGTCAGATCCGCGTCCTGCATTGAATCCGGTAACTGAGCTTTGACCCAATCGAGCATTTGTGTGGGCAGCGCTTTGTCGGGAGACTGCAGCACAACCTGCGCTTTTGCGCCGGCATCGATGGCCTGCTTGGTGGTGTAGAAGAGCACGACGATGGCGGGAACAATGAGCAAAAATGTGACCGCTAGGGTGCTAACTGTCGCTGCCAGATTGGGCTTCAGGCGTTTCAAAAGTGATTGGTGAAGCGGATAGAAAAATATGGCGAGAACTACGGACCACGCGAGCGGCACCAGGAACGGAGCGGTAATCTCATAAACTAGATAACCGAGTAGTAACAATGCACCATAAGAAAGAACTGTAGTTACCTGGTCACTGGTCGATGCGTTTCTTTCGCGGACCGTCTTGGCCACCGTTATATAATCCTCTTGCTCCTACAACACACCAGGTTCGGACAGGATCGCCGCAAACTCCGCATGTCATCGAGCTCCATTCCGCTTTCGCGCTATCAATACCGTCTACTTGCTGTACTTGCTTTAGTGAACTTTGTCAACTTTGCGGACCGGCAGGTGTTTGTTCCGTTGCTGCCGTTGATTCGCGCGCAGCTCGGGCTGTCGGACACGCAACTCGGCTCGTTGCAAACGTGGTTGCTGGCGGTACTTGCGATCGCGAGCCTGGGGTTTGGATTGATTGCGGATCGGTTGAATCGCCGCGCGGTGATTGCGTTCGGCGTGATTTTCTGGAGTTTGGCGACGCTGGCGAGCGGCATGGCGACTACATTTACGTTCCTGCTGGTTTCTCGCGCGCTGGTAGGCGTAGGCGAGGGAGCGTACGCCCCGGCGGCGCAGTCCATGATTTCGGGAGCGTTCCCGCAGGAACGCCGAGCGTTTGCGCAAGCGATTTTCGCGACGGGTATGCTGTTGGGCGGGGCTTCCGGCCTGGCGCTTGGCGGCATTCTGAGCGAGCACTACAGTTGGCAGCATATATTTTATCTTGCGGCTGTGGCGGGATTGTTGCCGGGCCTTGCGGTGCTGACGATTGAGGATCCCCCGCGCGGTCCGCGAACGGAAGTGGTGCCGTTTTTCAAACTGTTGAGCGTGCCGGCATTTGTGGCAATGCTCGCTGCCGGAACGTGCATCACGTTTTCGAGCGTATCGCTGCTCACGTGGGGACTGGACTTCGCGGTGAACTATAAAGATTTTAGTTTGCGTGAAGCGGCGGTTTCGTTGGCGGCCATTGCACTGATTTCATCCGTATTGGGAGTGCTGACGGGAGGGTATGTTGCGGACCGTTTGCAGCGACGTTCTTCGCACGGAAGGCTGTTGGCGATTGGCGGCGCGTTGCTGGCGGCTACGCCGTTTCTTCTGTTCGCGATTATTTCGGAAGATAAATGGGCCGTGCTGATTGGACTGTTTGCGGCGGGATATTTCATGTCCTGGTATCACGGACCGGTGACCGCTGTGATTCACGATATGATGCCGCGGCGGGCGCATGGCACGTCGGTAGGCATCTACATGCTGGTGACCCAAGCGGTTGGCGGTCTGGGACCGCAGATCATCGGCAAGATTTCTGACGTTCGCGACCTTCAGGTGGGACTGGAGATTTCAGTGGGCGTCCTGGTATGCGGCGGGCTGCTGATGCTGTTGGTAATCCACTTCATCCGGCGTGACGGGTTGCGGCACCCGGTGCTGGATTGTTTTCAAGCTGAGGCGCTTCCGGAACAATTGCCTTAGTAGTCGCATGCGGAAGAAAGACTTGCCGCTTCGGATGACCAGCGGGTCGTAAAGCCTTGCGGCGTTTTCGTTTTTCTACCTGATAGCGATCTGCTGGATCAACCGCGTCACATCTTCGTCGGTCACATCGTACATTTTTCGTTCGTCTTCTTCTTCGAGGCGCTCTTTCAAATATTCGGCGGCAATGAAGCTGGCTTCGCGATCCGTCAAATCGCGTCCGGCTTTATCGCGGAATTTCACGAAGCCAATATGATTCAGGCCAACCACAATCGCGTCGCCATCGATAAAAAATTTAGTGTCGATAGTATCGCTGTGTCGAGTGGCGATGCCGTTCCACAGGTGCGAGAAACGGCACTGATAAACTTTGCCCGTCAGCTTTGAAACCACTTCGAATGCGCCTACAAACTGGCTCATCGCCCCGTTGTTTGCTAGGACTGGAAATGTCGGCACGCTTGCTCCTTGCGCTGCTGTTAACGGATCGGAACTTATCAAGACTACTATGCTTTGCTTACCGCTACCGATGCTTCCGCGCCGGCATAATTCTGAACTGCTGCCCCCACGCCTGCACCGGGTGAAACACGCGCGCCTTGATCGGTCATGACCTTTTCCATTGCGGCCAGCAAAAGGAGTACGTTGGCCTTCTGTGCGCAATATCCCATCAAGCCTAAGCGCCAGATTTTTGCTTTCAAGGGGCCGATGCCGCCTGCAATTTCGATGTTGAAGTCGTCCAACAATTGATTGCGGAATTTTACATCATCGATGCCTGCGGGAATCATCACAGGAGTAACGGTCACCAGCCGTTCTTTCGGATTTTTCACGAGCAGTTGCAATCCCAGGGCTTCCACGCCGGCTATCAGCGCTTGCTGATTGACGCGGTGACGCTCCCAGCGAACTTCCAAGCCTTCTTCCATCGTCAAGCGCATGGCTTCACGAAGCGCGTAGATCAATGAGATGGGTGGGGTGTGGTGATAGAGCCGGTCCTTGCCCCAGTAATTCATCGCCGTGGTTAGATCGAAATACCAGCTCTGCACTTTCTTCTTGCGGCTCTTCAGCACTTCCTCTACACGCGGGCTCACAGTGATGGGAGACATGCCTGGAGGCGCGCTCAAAGCTTTCTGCGAACCGCTGAATACAATGTCCAGCTTCTGTTTGTCGACGTTAAGCGGCTCTGCCGCCAGAGATGCAACGGCATCCACGATCAGGAGCGCGCCGAGCTCATCGGCTACTTTGCGAAATGGATCAAGTTGCGTCACAACTCCGGATGAGGTTTCACCGTGGGCCAGACCGACGATCTTAATTTTTTTTCCGGCACCAGCCCTGCGCACATCCTCGGGGTCTACCGTGGTGCCATATGGGGCTTCGACTTTCGTCACTTTGGCTGGAGAGCGAAGCGCGATTTCATACATCCGCTCTGAAAACCATCCATTCACGCAGATGATTGCTTCGTCGCCTTCTTCCAACGTGTTCAGGACGGACGCTTCAATACCACCGGAGCCCGAAGCAGAGAGCGGCATGGTCACGCGATTTTCCGTTTGAAAAACCTGGCGCATCAAAATTTGCGTTTCGTCCATGCAGGTCTTGAACCATGGATCGATGTGGCCGACGATCGGAGCGGCAAGCGCTCGATACACACGCGGATCAATGGAAGATGGCCCCGGCGTCATCATCAGCCGCATCGGGGGAGCCAACTCGCCAATCTTCTTTTGCTCTGCGTGTGGAGTCATTTGTTGGTCCCCAATCTTCAAAGCCTGGGCGAGAATTGCAGTCTGTCACGCCTGCTGGAAAGCGCTGTCTCAGCAGGATCAATTTTCCCGCAAGCCCGCTCAACCCGCAACCGCCATTTTGTCGGCAGTGGGAGAAACCGCGTAATTCAGTATTCGAGCGCGCCAAAGGAGCGACATGAGTTCAACTGACAGTGGGCCACAGTGCTGACAGCTCGAGCACACCCGCGATCAGCTTATAGCAGTTGCCGTCCTGAAACGACTCACCAAGGCTCACGCAGAGCAACCGCCGATTCTCATCGCGAATGCCGAATTTAGAGTGTTCGGTGATTTTGCGAAGCAGCCAAGAAGGGGCGCAACATGCCTGCCGCAAGCAGGGTGCGCCCCTACTGAATCCCTGGCGCGCGGAAGCCATGAAGTGCAGGCGCTTCGGTAAGAGTGCTTCCACACGTTAGTTGTGAGCTGTGTTCATGCCTCGTGCGTAGCCGTGCTGAGCCGTTGCTTGCGCAAAATTTTGCAGTTCGGACCTTAGACGGTAAACTCTGTGCATGGCTGAACGCCCAGTTCTCGTTGGTCTTATCCCAGAAGTTGTGGTTTTGGACCCAGGTGATCAAGTCACCTGGATTTCCGATGCCGGCAACCTGCGCATCGAATTCGACGCCAACCGCTGCCCTTTCGGCTCGAATGTTTTCCAGGCGCCAAGCGGAATGCGTCTGCAAACCGGGCCTCCCAGGCCTGGGACCAAGGCCGGTTCTTACAAGTACCGCCTGTGGCTCAACGAACAACTGGTTGGGCGCGGCGAAGTCCTGCTGCGCGACTAAACGATCTCGCTTGGATACCGAGCGCTCATAATCCAGAGTCACGAATCATCGTGGCTTTTACTGCCTCCTGACGACTAGCCCCACACATTTCTTTTACGGGCGCATGCTTTTCTAGCCCACAAAGGCGAATCTTCTTGGCGTAACGCCGCCCAGTACTGAGAGGGTAGATTTTTGCGGGTTGGGCGACCGGGATAAGGTCGATTGGATGCCGAGTTGAATAGTTGAGCGCAGCGTTATTTTAGTTTTTCGAGCCGGTGTGACACAAGCAATATACTGAACCCAGTCTGATTTGCGCCGAATGGCTAAACATCTGAGGAGAAGTTCAGTGAAAACGTTAGTACTTCTGATTGCCGCGTGGCTGGCTTCAGTCAGCGCCGCGCGCGCGCAAAACTCGGACGAACTCCCTCCCAACCCAGAAATGCAGCGACAGGAATTGGTAAACCTGGAAAAAGAAAACGCGCGCGCCATCAAGCTGCACAATTCCACCTTTATCAAAGCGGCGTATTCAGAGGATTTCCATGGAATCTCCCGCTACGGCGAAACGGTGAGCAAGCCAGAAATCATTCGTGAATTGGAGACGATGGGCTTGGAATTCGATTCCGTGGTGAGCACCGACGCCCAGGTGCGACTGTTTCGAGATGCAGCCTACGTACTGAGCCTGCGCTCAGAAGTCGGGCGCGCGAACGGTAAAAAGTTTTATAACCAATTCCGAATCTTGCGTGTGTACGTGAATACCCCTCGCGGCTGGAAAATCGTTTCGCAATTGGAAACCAAGCTGGCTACGGAAGTCTCCCGGCAATAACCATTTGATGCAGAGATTTCTACGTAGAGACTGCTTTTGCAGCGTTGACGGCAGCTCCGATCACCCCCAGATCGTCATTGGTGGGAATCACTTCAAAGCGGCTGCCCTGCAGCGGGCTCATTTTCACCATATCGTGAACCAAGCGGTCCAGCGTGCCGACATCGATCCAATTTACATTTGGCCCGGTGAGATAGAACGGCCCCGGACCTTCCATGTGAATGCTGGTGGCGGTAGCGGCAGCAAGAGCGCGATGGCAGCGGGTCACAAAATCGGCACAGCGCGTGTCGCCATTTCTCGCGTTCTCGAAAACTTCCTCTGGCTCCAGGTCCAGGAAGCGAAGCCGCATGGCGCGATAACCGAGGATGCCTTCAAGATGCCCTCTTCCGCCGCAGCCGCAGAAATTTTCCTTGGGATCAAGCGTAACCACGGAGTGTCCGCCCTCCCACGCGCCCGCGCTCCATGGATAGCGGCCAAAGCCGACCCCATTGCCGAGAGTCCACACACGGTTCAGTTTGTGCAAAACCCCTCGCGTTGCCGCAATGCCTGCCGCGGTAGCGTCAGCGTCATTGTAGACACGAACCGAAACACGCGCGCCGTTGGAAGCAAACGCGCTTTCCAGAGCTTCACGCAAATGGAAACCCTTGATCTGCTGCAGATTTGGCGATTCTTCAACGACGCCTTCACGAATAATTCCGGGAAATCCAACGCCACCGCGGAAAGTGACGTGC
>Ga0207700_10000696_pt1 | contig 19536 bp, 36 predicted proteins | sample LARL82metaG_FD_184348 | JGI IMG/M metagenome (GOLD analysis project Ga0207700, IMG submission 184348) | Corn, switchgrass and miscanthus rhizosphere microbial communities from Kellogg Biological Station, Michigan, USA - LAR L8-2 metaG... | ecosystem: Host-associated > Plants > Roots >...
TGAGAGCAAATCTCAGGCGATGACCGCGCTGGGGGTACCCCAGGTAGGGGCGCGACCCGTTCGGCCCTCAGTGTCACGCTGGGAGCCGTACAGGCCCTACGCTGGCTCTGCCCACCCGCGCGGAACACGATGCCCGGTGGCCAAGCGGTCAAGGCAGCGGTCTGATACACCGTGATGGTCGGTTCAACTCCGACTCGGGCTACGAGGCGCGGGGCGCAATAGCGCCCCACGCTACAATGGCCGTGGTCCGAACGGTTTGACGGCGGTGGACTTATAGACCACTTGACTGGGTTCAATTCCCAGGCGGCCTACGGAGCACTAGCTTAATCGGATAAAGTGGCGGGCTTCTAACTCGCTGGTTGGGGGTTCGAATCCCTCGTGCTTCGCTGGATCAAGGTGAGGGAATGTAGCCGCCCTCGAAATGGTGAGATCACTCGGCACGCTGCCATACCTTGATCCTTGTCTGCGTGCGCCATTTGGTGGTTCGCACCCTGCCTCTCAAGCAGTGGAGTTGCGGGTTCGATTCCCGTCGCAGATACGATTCCATAAACTGGGTGATATAATCCAGTTAACGGAAACAATGCTAGCGCAGACTGTACTGGCTAATCGGTTTCGGGGCCTTCATCCCCGAGGTTGCGGGTTCGATTCCCGTCGCTAGCTCGAAGCGGTGACATTAGTAGCTCTTAAACTGCGATAGACGTGCCCGCCTGAAGGTTCGCGAGAGTCCTTACAAAAAAATCGCACTGGTTACATAGCCTAATCGGTCAAGGTACCACCCTGTCAAGGTGGAGGATGCGGGTTCGAATCCCGTTGTAGCCGCTGGGGAGATGAGAGTTCGATTCCCTCGCTGTGTATCCGAATGTGCGCACATTCGGCCGGTCAGGTACCAGATCGCGGCAGTCAGTTTGCTGGTTGCAAACGCCCCACAACACACCTCCATACGCTAATGGATAAACGAACTGCCTTCGAAGCAGCGATTCCCGGTTCGAGTCCGGGTGGGGGTACTGAGCGGCTCTAGCTTAATTGGATAGAGACGCAGCTTGCGAAGCTGTGAGGTCCCGGTTCGAGTCCGGGGAGTCGCACGAGGGGTGGCCACTCCTCCTCTCCTGGATTTAGCTCCGGTTGCGCGCCAGGCCAGCGCGATTCGACAACTGGGTACGCTCTCCAGGGAAAGCAGTGGCGCATGGCCCTCTAGCTCAGTGGGAGAGCACCGGTCCTACAAACCGGGTTGTCGGGAGTTCAATCCTCTCGGGGGCTACGAAAGGGAGGTCACAATGGCCTATGACTACGTGACAGTCGCGCTGAACATGACCAGTCTGTACGAGGGCACGCCGGATGGCAGCCTTCGCTTCGAGGTTTCAGACTTCGTCATGGACACGACCACGGGCGCGGTTGTCCTGGTGCCTCCGGTTCACCTCGCGTTCAAGTCAGGTGGCCAGTTGACTCCGGTAACCTTCCCGCTGCTAGCGGTGGACAATGCGAACCTGAGCACGGGCTGGACGTGGATCATGGTGTCAGAACTGACCGACCGCTCGTTGCCCATCCCGATGCGCAGTCTCACGCCGAAGATCGCGAATGGTGCGCAGCAGAGCTTCACGGCGCTCATGGCGGCGAGTACAATCGTCACGTAAGGACAAGGCGGGCGCAGGTTGCCCAGGGGGCCTCATAAGCCCCTATGGCAGGCTTTCGATAGCTGGCTCGTCACGGCTGTAAGGAGGCTGGCTGCCTCAGCCTGACTGTAAATCAGGTGCTTCGGCATGATTGGTTCGATTCCAGTTGCAGTCACTCGGAGAGGGATAAGGATAGCGTCATTGATAGGCGTCGGAATCTGGCCACCGGCCTCCCCGGCAATGGGGCTCTCTCCGAACCCCGCCGTTCGGCGCGCTCTGAGATTTTGTGGACATTAGTCACATCAGTAACACGAGTAACATGCCGGTGTAACCGCTCTCGGTCCTAACGAGTTGAAACGGTAATGGATCATGGGGGTTCGAGTCCCTTGACCGGTACGCATGGCCACATGGCCGAATGGTTAGGCGGCGGCCTGCAAAGCCGCACATACCGGTTCAATTCCGGTTGTGGTCTCTGAGCAATGCTATAATGGCAATGCACCAACGGTGCGGGATAGAGCAGTTCGGTAGCTCGCCTGCCTCATAAGCAGGAGGTCACGGGTTCAAATCCCGTTCCCGCTACGAGTACACGGAGGTATCCATGGAAGCCTGGGAAGCACGCGGACACGAACTGATGCGCGAGTACGAGCCCGGCAGCCCGTGGTACCTGCGTGGACAGGAACTCGCCAATCGCGAGTTGTAAGGCTTGCCGCACGAGTCGCGGCACGGGCACCGACAGCCCGTGGGATGGCATCAACACCGTTTAGCCAGTGGCGTGAGTAACCGGGCCGAGGATGACCCGGTGCTGGTGGGAGAGCGACTGGACGGGCCATCGGCGGCAATTCGTTCTAGTGTCGGCCAATCAGGTAGGCCGCGTGACTGTTAATCACGCTATCGGGGTTCGAATCCCTGCACTAGAGCCATAGGTTCGTAGATAAACCGGCTGGGCCGGTCGCGGCTTCCAAACCCGCGCTCATGGAGTTCGATTCTTCACGGGCCTGCGAAGGGGTGTAATCATGAGGTGGTGGCAGCACATTCTGCACCGGCACGACTGGCAGCGCTCCGCTGACTTCGCACCATGGACCTGCCGCATCTGCGGCGCAACATGGCCGAAGTGACAATTGCATAAGTAAAGTCAGCGACCAAGGTCAAGGACTGGATATGGGAAAACAACGCTATGTGTGGAGCAATTCGACCAATGACCGCAAGGCCGAGCAGCTTGGAATGCCATTTGGCACAGCTAGTAGTCGGCTACGGAAGAAAGTTCTATTCAGCCTAGTCCAGCGATTCGGACTGGATGATTGTTTTAAATGTGGTGGTAAGATTGCCACAATCGACGAGTTTTCTATCGAGCACAAGAGACCATGGCTTAACGTTGATCCGGATTTGTTTTGGGATCTGGATAATATCGCCTTCTCTCATTTGAGGTGTAATGTTAGAGAGCGAATCATTGCTAGGTAGGGGAATTGGCAGACCCACTCGGCTCTGACCCGAGAACCTGGAGGTTCGAGTCCTCCCCTGGCAGCTTAGAAGGGAATCCAATGCCCGTCTACAAGCAACATGAACCCCAGCGCACTGTGGAAACCGCTGACGCTGAGCCGCAGCGCACTATCCCCGTGCAGGACGAAAAGCTCACCGATGATATTGAGGCGATCCTCGATGAGATAGACGAAGTCCTTGAGGAAAACGCCCAGGAGTTCGTGTCCAGCTATGTGCAGAAGGGAGGTCAATGATGCTTCTTCTAATCGCAGTGATTCTGCTTCTGCTGATCCTGTTCGGATTCGGTTTCAGCGTGCATCTGCTTTGGCTGCTGGCCCTCGTCGCGCTGGTCGCTCTGATCTTCATGCTGGCCACACACCGATACTGATGAAAGGCGTTACATGACAGTCACCCGCATTCGCATCCCTGAATACGTCGTACCGGGCAAGCGCCTCGGCCGTCATATCCACATTGACAGCCGCAGTGCTGACTACCCATTTGTTCCCGAGGCTGGCCCACGGGAACTGACCTCTGTTCTCTGGAATCGGCGCATCCCCATTCTCGACCAGGGCCAGCTAGGCTCATGCACCGGCAACGCACTTGTCGGCGCGGTAGGATCTGACCCGGACTTCGCGACCCTGTCGGCTGCGGTCCAGGCAACCCTCAACGAGGCTCTCGCGGTCAAGGTCTACTCGAAGGCCACCGCACTCGACCCATACCCGGGCCAGTACCCACCTGACGACACCGGATCTGACGGTATTGACGCCTGCAAGGCCGCTCAGGGCTTCGGGCTCATTTCCGGCTATACCCACTCCACTGACCTGGCCTCCATGCAGCAGGCCGTGATGGAACGACCGGTGATCATCGGTATCAACTGGTACGACTCATTCGACAGCCCGGCATCTGACGGCACCGTGAGCATCACGCGCGGCGCACAGGTCCGTGGTGGCCATGAGATCGAGGTCGTCGGTATGGACCCGGCCACGAGCATGTTCCGCATGGCGAATAGCTGGTCGGATGGCTGGGGCGACAACGGTTACTTCCAGTTCTCGTTCGCCACGATGACACGCCTTCTGGGCGAGGGCGGCGACGTAACGGTTCCGTTGCCTCTCAGCAGCCCTCCGCCGCCTCCTCCGCCTGGCCCAGCGCCGCTGGACCGTGAGGTAGCCCTCAACGCGGTAGCCGGTCCATGGGCCGCACAGACCCGCACACGGCCAGACCTGGTGACCCTGAAGGCCGCCCTGGTCGCATGGCAGCAGGCCGCAGGACTACCGCTCTGACGGGAGCCCATAGATGACCAACAGTGTGACCGTGACCGCGAACCTAGGAAGCTCTGCCCAGGGCAACTACCTGTTCGTGGCCACGGGCACGCTCATGTCAGACACGAACGTCGCGATTGTCACGCCCGTCATTGATGGCGTTCTTGACTCCAGCGGCAACCTGTCCGTGTCACTTCTCGCCTCTGACAACTTCAGCCCTGGCGAGTTGCTCTGGAGTTGCTTCATCACCATTCGCGGACTGACGCCAATGAACGTCAGAGATTTCGCGGTCAACTTCTCGCTCGGCGCGAGCCAGAACCTTTTCACCATCCTGAAGGCATCCGGATGGACACCACTCTCAACGTAACCGGAGGCATTCGTGGACGCCCATGCGGAAGCACAAGGCAGAGTCACACTGAGCGCGGTGGTTATCCGCGCTTGTTCTGTATGTGGCGGCCCGCGCCAGCAGGGCGCTGACTGCGCAGGATGCGGGAACACAGAACCGGCCGTAACACAGAACGCGGGCATCGTAGCCGCTCATTACACAAACCCAGTTGAGGCGCTGGCATGGAAGCTGTTCGGGCAACGGCGTGCCGCCCGGCGGATAGCGCGCATCAACAGGGAGAACGCACATGGCAACGACGGTTAAGATCATTTCCAAGGGTCGCGAAATGATCGCGGCACGCATGAAGGGTGCGACACCTTCACAGGTCGAGCCGCTGAACGTCGGCTGGGGAACGGTTGGAGCCACCCCGAATGCGACGGTGTTCGATGTTGGCCTGTACAAGGAGGCGGCCGAGACCCGGGTCGCGGGTGTGTCCTCATTCGTCACCACCAGCAGTACCAATGACACCTACCAGGTGGTCGGCACCATTACGTCGCTGTCCGGTCAGACGATTGCCGAGGCAATTATGACCGACTCGACCACCAAGCCATTCACCACAACCTGGGCCACCGCACCGACCACCACGGCGGGTACATCCGGCACCACGGCGGCAAGCTACACCCCGGCGAACAACTCCTTCATTCAGGATCAGTCCGGGGAGGTTATGCAGGTAACCGCTGGTTCCGGCTCGACCTCTCTGACCGTCGTGCGTGGCGCGAACGGGTCAACCGCCGTTACGAGTGCCAACGGTAACCAGGTCACGCTCGGGAATGCACCGGGTCACACCGAGGCCGCCGCATCCGTACTTGTGCATGCCACGTTCACCGGCCTGGCACTGAACACGAACGACTCGATCCAGTTCACATTCCAGGTTCAGATCAGCACCAGCTAAGGACGGTTCATGAGTTACGATACCCCTACCGTTACCGAGCTTCTCTACGCGATGCCCGCGTCCGGAGTCGCGGTGACGGCTGCGGCTGCGACGATCATGTCCGGTACTACGGCTGCCAACCCGCCATATGGGCTAAGGCAGAACTTCTTTAACCAGTCATCCGGCAACGGCCCTGGCAAGTCTCTGATGATCAAGGGTGGCGGGTTCTACTCTGTCGGCACCACGGCGGTTACCTCAATCATCAAGGTCGGCCTGAACACAACCCAGAACACGGCGGCCATTGCAGTGACGCTAGGTGCCACTGGCGCATGGACCACGGTCATTTCCCAGAGCAACGTCGAATTTGACTTCGAGCTACTGGTAACGGCTACCGCTCCGGGTAAGGCTGGCACCAATGGTTCGTTCAACACCATCGGCAAGTTGTTCATCGGCCAGGCGAACAACGCCGCTAACCCGACCATTCAGGCCGCTGGCGCGCAGACGGCAACCGGAATCATGATCGGTGCCCCTCAGACGGCGGTAGCCTTCGACCCGACCCAGACCCAGTATGTCGAGGTAAGCAATACCTGGTCCGCCACGACTGGCGCACCGTCAATGACACTCACGAACTTCTACATCTTCGGCCTCAACTGACGGGCGGTGACGGCTAGTGCCAGCCCCGCCAGCCCTCCGCCGCAGGCCACTAATCCAGCAACAGAGGCACCTCGGCCGCACTCAGATAGGGCCATCGGTATCGCCACCCGTTTCGGGAATCGCCTCAGGGCGACTCTCTGGCGCACTAACCTCGCGTACCTATTCCGTATCCAACCCGAGCCTGCCCGGTGACACATTGCTCGCCGTGGTCGCTACTAATACGGCATCACTGACCGTCTCCGCGTGTACCGATAGCCAGGGAAATGTCTACACACTTGACGGTTCTTTCACCGCCTCCCTGCCGATGATATTCCTGTTCCGCTCGCCCGGCGTGAACGGTGGACCTGGCGGAACACGTACCGTAGCCCTTAGCGCCAGCGATATCTTCACGCTGACTACCACCTCCATAAATGGCCCGGTGGACCTCGACGCATGTTACGCACGGGTCGGCGCTCTCGATGTTGTGGGTACAGTAAACAGCGGCACCAGCACGGCTTCTACCGTTAGCGCCACACCAACGCTTAACAACGATATCGCCATCGTGGGACAGGTGAATGCCTTTGCTGGTGGTATTCCTCTGGACCAGTCGCCCTTTAATGTAGCTTATGCCTTTCAGGGTGTCGCGGCGGCCCCGTTTGTCCATACGCACTGGGCGCAAATGAGTGCCACCTCGGCTGGCGCGTCCCAGACGTATAACGGCACTCTCGCCGGTAGCGCCGGATGGCGCAATATGATGTGGCTATTCGCGGCCCCGGTGGTGGGGAACTTTAACGCGATCACGCTCAATGGAGTAGCCACTGCCTCGGCAATCCAGCAGGTTCAACTCTCCCCCATCATTCTTGGGCAGGCTACTGTCGCGGGAACTACTCGCGTCAGCATAGGCACCCACCTCTCAGGTTCGGCGTCGGCGCAGGGCTCACTCACTAATCGCGCACAGTTGGGTATCACGGGCGTAGCTACGGCTACGGGCTCTGTGGTTCGCAGTGTGCGCGTCCGCGCCTCCGGGCTGGCCACGGCATCCGGTACCCTTGCCACAATCCGCCAGCGGGTGATGAGCCTGCCAGTCGTAGCTACCGCCTCAGCGTCCCTGAGACGCGCGCTAAGCCTCAACCAGCCCGGCCAGGTGTCAGCGGTAGGGTCTGTGAGGCGAGCCCTGAGCGTTCGTTACAGCGCCACGGCGACGGCAGCAGGTTCCCTGGCCCTGACACGTGTCGTGCTGGTGCTACTCCAGGCTACTGCCACGGCCACTGGCAAGGTTGTCAATCAGGTTGGCAAGCGGCTTGCCACGGTTGGCACCGTGTCCGCATCACAGCGGGTCCAGATCGGGCTGAAGGAATCTGCGGTAATCACGGCATCTGCGACAATGCGCAGGAACATCAATATAAGCAGGCTGGTGACCGCTACCGTATCCGGCACGCTGACCACCACGCGCGTGACACTGCTGACGCTGGCTACCCAGGCAACCGCGAGCGCGACCGTGGTGCGCCAGGTCGGCGTAAAGCTTGCGAAGTCCGCCACGGCGAATGGTGCGCTGTTCTTCCGGTACCCGGTGAAGCTCGTCGGCACCGTGACCGCGAGCGCGACCCAGCGCATCCAGCTAGGCAAGCAGCTAGCCGGAACTGCCACGGCTGCTGGCAGTCTTGCCACGCTGAAGATCAAGCTCGTGCTACTCCAGGCCACCGCGACCGTCTCGGCCACGGTGAGGCGCGCATTGTCAATCCGGCTACAGGGGAATGTGACGGCGAATCCGCAAATGATCCGGCGCATCACGCAGAAGCTCAGCACGGTCGCTACGGCTATCGGCAATATCACGCCGGTCAAGATCGTATCGTCCGTGATAACGCTGACCCGGTATCTGCGCGGGCTGATGCACCGTGATTCGCTGGGTGGCCAGGTTCGTCATGACGCGCTCGGCGGCAATATCCAGCACGACATCATGAGCGGTACCGTTACCCGGGACAGCCTCGGCGGCACCGCAACCAAGGACACGACCGGAGGAAGGGAACACGGATGAGTGTGCAGATTCCGCTGGTCGCACTCCAGAACAACGACAACACCTATTACCTGGACGTGACCTTTAACGGCAAGCCCCTGGACCTGACCGGGTACACGCCGCATGCCTATGTGAAGGCGACCCAGACAACGCCGGATGGTTCGGCCACAACCTACAACATCGGCTCAGGACTGACCTGGCTTACCCAGACCCTCGGCCTGCTCAAGTTCACCATCCCGCATACGGCGGTTACCACGCCCGGCACGGCATGGTGGCGGCTAGATATCGTGGATGGTTCGGGGAATGTCTCCACCGTGTTCTTCGGGCCGGTGACAATCAAGGCGGTTTGAATCCATGCTCAAGCGTCCATGCTCGTGGTGTGGCCGCCCATCCCGCTCGAACCCATGCGGCGACTGCCAGACCACCGCCCGGCACAAGCAGGCACCACGGCCCAAGCTGTCACGCCAGGCGCGCGGCTATGGTTCGGCATACGATCACTACCGTAAGCTGCTGGCCGAGCAGATCGCCGTCTATGGCGCGTTCTGCTACCGCTGCGGCCAGCCGATCCCACCGGGCGCACCGTTCCATGCGGATCACATCGCGGGAAAGGACCGCCCGGACCTGCTCGCGCCTAGCCATCCGTACTGCAACACGGCGGCTGGCGGCAGAACACGTGCTGCGCGGCGCTGAGCGCCACGGAGAGCGCCGAATAGGCCGAGCCGGTGCCCCTATGACCCCTCAGCAACGATCTTGTTAGGATTGCTTACAGGGCCGTACTCGCCAGTAACCCTAGACCACAAAAAAGGCCGCCCCCATCGCCGGGGGCGGCCTTCGTCGTTGTGCGGTCAGTCTAGTGCCCACTGGATGATGAATCCAGACCGGCTGCCATCCGTCAGGCGGCCCTCCCTGACCACCGCCTGCTCACGAGTGGGGGTCAGGACCGGGGAGGTGCGCACCCAGCGGAGAGCACCGCTGGTCGCGGAGGCGACATGCTTAGCGTGCTCCCAGTCATCACCGGGGTAGCTGTTCACTACGCGGTACCCGTTCCGCTCGGCATCCCATTTCTTCAGCGTGATCATGACGTACTCCTGTTGATCCTGTTGGTCACCGCTTCGGCCAAGCGCTGCATGATGAAGATCAGATGGCCAATGGCCTTGTAGAGCAGGGCATTCGCCACCAGCAGCACCCAGGCATGCCAGGGCTGCTCCACCTTCATCACCGCGAAGAAGATGGCCTCGATGATGCCGACCCAGACACCCGCGCAGAGGTAGCACGACGCCAGGTACCTGACATACTCGCCCTTGGTCGCGGCGAGGTCGCGGACGGGCTGGAAAATCTTGCCCTCGGTGATGATCAGCGTGGCCAGCCAGTTGACCATGCCCGCGAACAGAACTGCGGCGATGACTCCCATGTCAGAACGCCCCCATCCACATCTGCGCACCCCACTGGGTCGCGGTGAGTTCCGGAGTCTTGCGGCTGGGCTGCGCCTCCAGGTAGTTGAGTGCCGGGCATCCCTGGCAGTTGCGCACGCGCACCAGGAAGTCCTCGGCCAGGATCAGGGTACCGGCCGCCAGGCCACGCTCAATCGCGGCGGCAAGCTCGGCATCGGTCGGGTTAGCCGGGTCCTTGACGAAGATCATGGCTCGTGCCTCTCTGTGATGTTAGATCGAGCCTAGCATGGGGGTCCGACAGTCAGGCTGACGCGCGCCGGAAGGTGAAGGTTGGGTGATAGCTCTCGTTGAACCCGGGCTTGTCGTAGGTGACTCGCCAGCCCTTGGCCCGGTAGGCTTCCTCGACATTCAGGTAACCCCGCTCGCGGATCACGTCGGAGGTCAGCGTGTCGCTTGCTTCCACGATGGCCTTCACGACATCATCCTGCCGGAAGGTCGCCGCGCTGCCGTTCCAGCGCCTCGCGATCAGCGTGTTGAAGGCGGTCCAGACTGCCTCGGGAAACTCCTGGGTCTGCCATGCACCCAGTTCGCTAGGTGCCATTGGTCCGGTCATCGCTGGTTCCTCTCTCATGCTGTAAGTCCGATCCTAGCTCACTGCTCCGACAGTTCGTCCTGCCTGGCTGCCACGGCTCGCCGGGCATCGGCCAGCGTGTAGTCCTCATGCGTGTGCTGGTACTCCACGACGCGCGTGGTGGGCTTCAGCCGGTTCTTGGCATGCTCGCGAATGGCCTGATGAACCATGCCGCCGATCAATGCGCCGATCATCGCGACGATGGCGACATAGGGGAAGATGGTCACGAACCATCCGGCTTCGATGTGCATACCTTACCTCCGGTATTGCCTGCCAAGCTCGTGCTCCACGAGGCGCGCGAACAGGCTTGCGAGTGTGGTGTCGATTGTGGTGTGGCGTCCGAGCCACCGTGCGATCAAGGCCATAACCGTGCCTCTCCGGTCAGGTTAGCTCCTGTAGCCCTGCCACTGGTGAAGGTGGCCATGCCAGCGGCCAATACCCCAGTACATACCCCTGGGCTGCACCCAGTATTCCCAGCCAGCATAGCTGACGTGGTAGTGAATCGCCCAGCCGTGCATGCGGGCGATCTGCTCGAACACGGTGAGCAGATGCAGAACCGACATTGCCTTGCCTCTTTTCTTGATACGGTGTCCCTGCTCCCATCTACGCCCGCCCGCCGTTTACCGCGTAAGGTACACGCGGCATTGCGCTCGGCCCTCCCGGCCGTCATCCTGTCTAGCCACCGGTCCTGCCCGTCACACTGCGGCGGGGCTAGTCCAATGGACCCCAGGCGGGTTGTGGTCCTCGCAGGGATTCAGTTATCTCGCGGCAGCTACCGCGTCGTTGATGATCTTGCCGAATGCGGCGAGATCGTCGGTCGTGTCTATCGTGATGCGCCCAACCCCCCTCTCGGTCCCGAAGTCGATGCGCCAGGACCCGTCCTCATTCTGAACTACGGAGACTGACATTTTCGCCATCTTGATCACCTTCCTGATCGAGCCTTCACTGCCGCACGGGTACAGCCTAGCGCACCCGTACGACAGAGATAGCTGGATCACCACCTAGCTAGACGACACGCACCCGCGTGAGCACCGTGGCCTTGTGGCCCTGATACTCGTCCAGTTTCTTGACAGTGCCACGGATCGTGAACTGCTTGTCAGTCACCGTGTCACCGAACGGCTGGCGAGAGGCGAACCACTTGTAGGTGCGGCCATCCGTGCCGAGCATCGTGTAGAGCGTCGTGGTGCCCCAGTCGCCGGGGAAAAACCGTACCGCGATAACCGTCACGGTCAGGTCCAGCTTGTCGCCCTCGGCACCGTTCCACTCGTTCACCTTTCCGGCGTTCTCGCGCTCGCGGATAAGCGTGCGCTCGCGGTCCTTTGCCCACGCCTGCGGCGCGGACACCAGGATACCGAACGTGCGGAATGCGACAAAGTCGGCGGAGCAGATCGAGCGCAGGTTGCGAAGGTACTCGCTCTGGCCGGTCGTGCCCAGGACCCATTCGCGAATCTCCTTGGCCATCTGGAGCGCACCAGGAATGTGCGGCTCGACGGCGGTGGAAATGATCCGGTCATGAGCGTTGCGCGGAGCCAGCGCGGACAGCACGCTGTACTTCGTCGGCTCGCCATTCCAGTCATTCGTGCGGACGTATCCGTACTCCTGAATGACGGCCCAGGCCATCGCTAGCACGGTCTCGACCGAATAGGTCGGCTCGGTGTACCCGAAGCCACCATCCGGCGCGTAGTCGGACACGTCCGTGCTGATCCATACCGGCTTGGTGTCCCAGCCGAGGAAGTCCTTGAGGCAGGTCGAACCAACCTGCATCTGCTCGCCGGTTTCCGTGTTGCGCACCACGTAGATGTGCTTGCGGTTCGGCTTGGTGATCTGGCAGTGGTCGCACTCATGCGGGCGGAGCGCGTCACGGTCCACCGGGCATGCGCCAGGCGCACCATAGACCACCAGGGGCTCGAACTCGACCGATGCGAGGAACTCCCAGCCCTCATAGCGGGGCGGGTCGCCATCGATCTCAGTGTCCATGTACTGCACCGTGATGGGCAGGCCACTGGGCGCGGTCTCGTTGACCTCGACCAGCTTGCCAGACAGGACCACGGTCCCGGTCCAGCCCCGCTTCTGGGCGCGGTCGTTGAGCTTGCTGATCTTGGCTTCGGTGGCGTCGAACTCCGCCAGGGTGAGTAGCATCACGTTTCCCTTCTAGGCTGACGTACAGGTTGACGGTATCACAGGTCTAGGACAGAACCCTGCGAATGCCGTAGGCGGAACCTTTCTTGCAGGTCTCGTACATGGTGGCCGTGATCCAGCCATCCTCCATCGTGGCCTCGGCCAGAAGCGTCACCAGGTCACCCAGGAACATCGGGTAACGGTTGCCGTCCGCATCGGCCAGCACCACATATGCGGAACTGCCGCGCTTGTAGTGATCGTGAACGCGCAGCGTGGCGGTGAACGGCAGCACTACCTCCATCACATAGCTCGCGCCATAGCCATGCGTGCGGCCATGCTCGTCAAGCTGGGCATCGATCTGCGCGGCATGCTCGCGAGAGTCGGCACCGCGCATGTAGTCGGTGTCGTGGAAGATCGTTTTCGAGCCGGGCTGGCGCACGTTCACCGGTACCGGGCCGTAGGACTTAGGCATCTTCGTCTCCGAACAGGTCGGGCTGGACAAGGCCAGCAGGCAAGTCACAGGGCGCGGAATTGAACCAGCACCCGGCGACCGGGCAAGCCAGGGGCTTACCGGTCGTGCTGTAAACGTGCCTGTGCTGCGGGAAGCAGATCAGGCAACTGGCATAGTCGCATCCCGGGTCGTGGGGCATGGCTACTCGCCTCGCAGACTCGCGGCAATCGCGCGCTGGTTGGTGTTGCGGCGATCCGGGCGGCGCTTGCCATGTGCGCCAGCGGCACCACTGCGGCGCAGTTCCTGCTCCTGGCGGACCATGGTCAGTGTGAACTTCGGCGCGGTGCGCCTCGACTGTGCGGTCATGACTCCACTCCTAGATGTCGTCCGCGATCTCTGACGCGCAGAACTTGCACAGGATGCGGTAATTTGCCTCGGCGTTCACATCGATGTCATATGGGTCAACCTGGCACTGGCCCTTGCCCAGGCAGCCCTCGCGGCCATCCTCACAGGTGCCCGTGACCGGGCACAGCCCGTCGTAGACGGCCTCGTCGTAGTCGTGGTGTACGTGCTGAATGACTGGCATGACTGCATCCTAACTCGTGGGTACGACAGAACGTACCCCGATGGGGTCGTACGTCGGCACGTGGGATAGGTGAGCGACCCTTGCTCACACGCTGGCTCGTTCACCTGGAACGTGACCGCATGGCCTTATTGACATTGCCATGACGCGCCAGCACGGGAGTCTGTCCGTGCAACCATCTTTAGCCCCACCATGGAACTGCTCAGCCGTAGTTACGAATCCATAGGCTGTCATTGGGAAGCGGCTTTCACGCTTGGCTACTGCGCTTGACCCAATCCGACGCACTCCCTCAACCGGGTGCGTGCTGTTTGACCCGTACGGATCGCACCAACTACGGATGATCAGTCCGCAGATGATGCCACCTGTACGGCAATCGAAGATTGCCTAGCGTCGTTCAGCTTCGCTGAACTATGCACGGTGCGGAGCCTGCCGAACCGTTCCACCCTCTCCCTGCCCTCTTAGGATGCCGGAACCAGTCTCACGTGAGAGGCTGGCACGTCATAGGCAGGCCATGCGGTGGAGAGCCCTAGTGCGGCATCACTCCCTGGAACGAAGAACTGTGCGCCAATCTAACGGCCTAGGGTGCAGGACCCTAGTACGAGTATGGGCTGCGCCGCGAACGGCCCTGAGAATCGCTCCCAGGGCCGCCCAGCGGGTGTCTAGTCGTCGGTGTCCTCGAACTGAGTGTCCAGGATGAAATCCATCGCCTTCTGTGCCGCACCAGCGGCGGCGATCACCATGTCCGGGTTGGACTGGATGGCCTTTTTCCAGGACTTGATGTAGGCGGTGGTGTTCCGGACCTGCGGGTCGAGGCCACACAGCGCGAGCAGCATGGACTGGCCCATGGCGGCAACCAGTTCCTCATCGCCGTACTGATCGGAACCGTGGTAGTCGTACTCCGCGATGCCTTTGCGGTTGAGGCGGCTAGCGGCACCGGTCGAATGCACAGTCTCGTGGAACTTGGTCCGGTACATGTTGGTGGCCGAGGTGAACTGGCCATCATGCGGGAACTGGATCACGTCCAGCGCCGGAATGTAGGCGGGCGAATTCAGGTTCGACAGGTGCTGAACCTGCGGGCCACCGTTCTCGAAGTAATCCGCCAGGATGGTCTCGGCCCTGGCATTCCGCTCGGTGTCGGACATCTTGGGCGGCTTCGGGAAGAACTTGTCAGGCAGGCCATCAGCCTGGCTGGCATTGAACACCCGGTAATACCGGAGCAGGAAGAATGACCGCTTGCCATCCGGCGCGGTGTCGTCTTCCTTCACGACGCGCTTCCAGAATACGACCGTGGTCCCATGCTCGCCCTTGCGGACCTGGCCACCGGCATCGGTGATGGCCTTGAACGTGCCCCAGTATGGCGACGGCATCCCGCGCATGTTCAGCAGGAAGACGTTAATGCCACGGTAGGGCTTGCCCGTGCTCATGCTCGTGGGTAGCTGGCCATTCACCCAGCCGCGATCCCAGGGCACCTGACCGGCGTCCAGTTCAGCGACCACCAGGTCAGTGATCATTTGCTTGATGGTGTCTTGCCCCTGCTTCGACATGTCCGGTCCTTTCATTGGTTCCTTGCGGACGGTCTATTCCCTACTAAGAGTATAGGGAATTTAGAGCACTTCCACGACTCGCATGTGCGTGGCAAGGTACCACGCACCACCCTGTGATTCTGGCCGGTCATACAACGTGGCATTCCGTAGCCACACCTTGACCCAGACACGGCCGGGCATCATGGAACCATCGCGCCGCATCAAATGCGGAGCGTGCGGAGTCTGGCAGGCATGCCAGCCGGTACGGACGGCGTACCCCTTGCGGGGATGCGTACCACACTCCAGCCATTCGCCCTCCGGAATCACGGACGCGCGATCTATGAACAGGGGGTGAAGCTGGCCCTGCCGGTCGCGCCTCATGAGCTTGTATGCGGTCACGTTCACGGCGCACCTCTCTGTAAGCGATTCTAAGCGGTTGGAATACCAGGGGGTACGTCTGTACCTAGCGGACACTGCACGGCTCTCAGATTCGCTCTCAGAGCCCTACAGTGAGCACCTAGGGTCAGCGCTCATCCATGTTCTGTAGTGCGTTCGCCAGGCTCGCCGTGTAGTGGCCAGCACTGGCGATGATCGCGGCGTCATCCGGTCGGCGGTACACGCGCCAGGTCACGTAGCGATCATATGGGCGGTGAGTGTCATCACGGGATGACCAGCGGTCGCAGACGACCAGCATTTCACTCTCACCGGTCGGCTTTCCCGCTACGGTCAGGTAACCGTTCACGCGCCAGTCGAGATCATCGAGATTCAGAGGCATTTTGCTCACACCCTTACCGGCATGACGACTTTGTAACCCTGGTGTTTCAGGACATCGCATAGCGCGATAGCCTCGGAATGCGGCCATTCCGTGCGGCCATCGCTGTCAACCCACGCGATGCCGTCAGCGTAAACCTCGTACATGTCGTTACCGTCCATCCCTGTAGCGGCGAGGCGGGATCATCCGGCAGGACTCCACCAGGGTGCCCGCCGGAAAGATCTTGAAGAATGCGATGATGGCCTCGGCGTGACTGTTACCAGCCGCGCCTACCACGATGGTGCCACCCTTGACGCTGCGCGCGGTGATCTGAAATTGCATGTCACACTTCCCTTTCAGGGTCACGCACTCCCATGGTTCGCCAGAATGCGACCCACAGAACGTGCTGGTGTATGCACTTGCGGCACACCACGCCAGGCTTCCGGCTGGCATGGTTCCAGCGACCGCACCACACCTCACCGCGCGTAGCTGCCTCAGCGGTTATCTGCTCATGTATGGCCTTGCACATACCGTCAGCGCTACCGCCCTTTATCAGTTTGGCAGTCATGGCGTCCCATCCTTTCTAGCGACCGGTGACGGAATCGAACCGCCGTGAACCATTCCGGCCGGACTTTCTAATACTCGCGTGCCTCGAATGCGACCGCGTGGGCGAACGTGCGGAATGCATCGGCCGCGTTATCACGGCCCCACGTGCCAGCGTGACCAAACCGGTTAGAACCGTGTTCAATCTCCCACAAGATCCCGTGCGGCGTCCGTTCCTGCCGGATCTCTACATATGAGCCCTCGTAATTGAATGGCCCATGGCTAGCGCTCGGGATGTGAACGCGCTGCGTTGCGTACAGCGGACCTTCGGCCAGTGTTACGCCGTATGGTGTCATGACTGCTCCCTAGTTGTGAATCCATGCGACCATCGCGGTTGAAAACTCACAGATGACGCCTTCACTGTCCGCAGCCGTGAAATTGACCTGCGGCGCGGTGGTACCGCGTGCGGTGTATCCATGCTCCGGATTGGGCGCGCGGGTGACCATGCACCGGTCTTCGAATTGGGTATCGAACCAGGTTCCGGCAGACAGTGCGGAGACATCGAACGTGATTCCGTCACCATGCACGCGGGTAACGGTTTGGAATGCGCTTGGCATAACGTGATCCTTTCAGCCGTGATAATCGTTCCGCTTACCACTACCTAGCGGACATGCCCGCGCATGATCGGATATCGCCAGTGCACAAACCGTACTGTCAGGTACGGAATGGTTAACGACAGTGCACGATCATGCACGAACATGAGCACCTAGGGAAACTACTCGGGCAGGCCGTTCTCCCGCACGGCAACCCAGGTGATCGCTTGCGTGCGGGACATCGGCTCGGAGTTTTCGTCCGCCACGATGTCATATGCGGCGACACATTCCGCATAGTCACGCGCGTTACGCGGGCCAGCCGAGGTGATGTCGCCGGTAGCGATACGGTGCGCCCAGACATCAATCGTGCACGCGGTCACGTCGGACGGGTTGACGATATTCCGGTAGAAATGCCCGGTCTTGCGATCCATGGGCAGAACGGTTTCGGGATCGGCACCATCGACAATGGCCTGGACCTTGGCCAGCGATGACGACATGGCACCATGCACGTTGCCGTTACCGGCATCCGTGGCCAGCCTGACGTTACGGTCCCAGGGCATCCGTGGCGAGAGAGCAGCGATGATTCCCGCGCCCTTGCGAACGTCGCCGTTACCGATCATTTCCGCCAGGTCATGCGCAACCGGATACCATGCGGAACCCTGCGCGACCTGGTCGTGAGTAGCAGCATTGCGAACGCGAGCGATGTTATTTGCCATGCGCGCGATCCTGTTTTCATCCAGTTTCATGACATCCCCTTGAGGCTAGGAATTGGCCTTGCGTGTATCGCGATCATGCCCGGTCGCGAACCGTGCTGCGCAATCATCCGTTTATTGCGTTCGCTGACAATGTCGCTAGACAAGAGCGAATCGGGTAGGCGGAATCTCCGCAGAGCATGATCTGTAAGCTTGGGTATTGCGTTCCGATCCGTCACGGTCGCGCCAGACAGGCAGAGTGACCAGGTGAGCATGGACCGGTGAGTTACAGCGTCACGGGAGGATGAACCTTTTCTAGTGATCATCGCTCACCGCGCGATCACTACCGGCTTAAACGGTCTAGGCGGCTTAGCTAGTTTCCTAGCGCACAGGCCGGGAGTTCCTACCCCACCGACCCGGAACCTCTCGGTTCCCGTTCCTATTTTCTTGCCTTGCTGCCGTGCGTCTTCAGTCTATCAATTTTCATGATCGCTAATTTAGGTGTATCCGCAGGTCAGCGCATGATCATCGATGTTTGCGCAGGTCAGGCCATGTCAACCCCTCCGAATCGGACATCATCGGACATCTGGGCAAGGATGCGCTGGTCACAGCGCCGTAAAGAATCTTGAAAAAAGATTCTGGCCATGATCAGATGTCCTGGTATGTCCGTATTAGTCATCCTACTTACTCAGTAGGGATGACCAGGTCGCAACATGGCTGGCAACCATGGCCCTAGAACGGTCCCTAACGGGCTATGTCTGGCACCCTAGCCAGGACATAGGGCAGGCCATGTCATGCCGTTAGCGTCCGTTCTAGCGTCATCCGTTGCCATGTCTGGGCTATGCCTAGCGCTACGCCTCGCACTGGCTAGCTACCTGCCATGCGCCAGGCCATGCCTAGCGCTATGCCTACCCCTAGGCGCATGCCATGCCATGCCCTATGCCATGCCGTATGCCGTGGCCATGCTCGCACCATAGGCACGTGCCAAGCGTGACCTATGCCCATGCCTATATCAGTACCTATGGACACTCCCATTCGCGACCATTGTTAGTGACAATTCCTGCCCATGGGCGGAGTTCCTTTGTGACTGCCATTGTCTGGCCATTCCTGGAGTCCCTTATTTCGTGGGGTGGTAGCCATTGTGGGGGGTAGGGGGTCGGAAACTTCGGAAAGGTAGGCGGCCAGGACCCCTTCTTGCCAGGGAGACACCCTCCCCGTGTAAATTGAACGTATTTTCGCGAAACGCTGACCAGGGCAAATGCGCCCGAGACGCCAAACGCGCCCCGTAGGGCGCGCATAGGTTGACCTGGGGAAACGCGAGCTTTAAGTGTCAGATTTGGAGTTTTCGCAGGTCAGGAGGTCGAATCTACAAGGATTCGGGGTCGCCGTGGACCCTTCCGGCCGTTACATCGCGCATGCGCAGCTTGCACGTTGGCCCATGAGTGATCCGCGCCAGAGGATAGCGGCACTACATGGTCAAGGGTTCCATAGCATGGATCGGAGGTTAGCGCCTGCGGATTTATGTCGCCACCACAAATCTGGCAAACCCAGCCATCGCGATCCAATACCTTCTCGCGAGTGACGGCCGGATCGTATGACCCTCCGAAGCGCAGGCATCGGGCGCGATGACCCTTCCCCTTTGGCTTCTGACCCTCTGGTAGACCAACCGCAGCGCGCAAGGCGGCGATTCGCACCGTATCACGGCATTCTGGGGAGCATAGGGTGGCGTTCCGCGTAGCCTGGAAGCATTTTCCGCAATTCTTACAAATCCGCGCGTATCGCTGCGAATCACGCCAAATGATCTTGCATTCGGGCGAACAGAAACGGTTTCGTGGGTCATTTTTAGCCGTATATGGGCAGCCGCACTGCTCACACACGTACTGACCTGGCGATTTGCCGCGTAGCGCACTACGTCGTTGGATCATACGATCATGATATCACCCGACCCCGAAGGCCCTAGTGCGTGTAGAAAGCTCGGAAGGCCAGGTACAGACCGGCGGCCTGGCGGAGAA
>Ga0207700_10000700_pt1 | contig 19427 bp, 18 predicted proteins | sample LARL82metaG_FD_184348 | JGI IMG/M metagenome (GOLD analysis project Ga0207700, IMG submission 184348) | Corn, switchgrass and miscanthus rhizosphere microbial communities from Kellogg Biological Station, Michigan, USA - LAR L8-2 metaG... | ecosystem: Host-associated > Plants > Roots >...
TTAACAAGGATTTTACAGCTCTGTTACAGCGTTTTTGCCGCCGTTTCGCCCTCAGTGGAGTTAAATAGCTTGTGTGGAACATAGACCCCCTGGGAAACGCGAAGCGAATTATAAAGGTCCGATTGAAACCGCATTCGTAAGATTCTTCGACCGAGGGGAGCAACGATGTTGACAATCATGGGATCCGCTGGAAGTCATGCCGTACGGGAAAGAGCTTCTACTCATTCCTCTCAGTGCGAGAACGAATCTGCAACGGAGCGCACACTCCTCATCGAAGCCCTTTCCGACCTTCATAACCTTTTGGAAGAGTATGCCCCCGCCTGGTATACCGAGGACCATCACCGTAAGGCCGAATCTGCACTTCGCGCCAGCCGAGAGTACTGAAAGATTTGTACCGGTAACGGCATCATCCCCGTCGCTTATACCTTCAGTTTGTAACCCATACCCGGGACTGTGAGAATCAGTTCCGGGTGTTTTGGATCCTTCTCCAGCTTTTGGCGCAGACTTGCGATATGCACATCCACAGTGCGAGTGAAGGTTCCATCTTCGTAGCCCCACACCTCCTGCAGCAGTTCGCTTCGCGAAAGCGTCGCTCCGGGATGTTCCATGAAATGGCGTAGCAACTGGAATTCTCTGGCAGAGAGCGGGACCTCCTTGCCGTCGCGAGTCACCTCCGTACCACGAACATCCATGCGCAGGGAGCCCAATTGCAGCACTGTCGGTGTAGTTCGCGCAGGTGCGCGCCGTAACAGCGCCTCCACTCGAGCCATGAGTTCCAGCGTATCGAACGGCTTGGTGACGTAGTCGTCGGCTCCGAGTTTCAATCCCAGAACCTTGTCCACCGTCTGGTCGCGTGCGGTGAGCAGCAGGATCGGAGTCGCCAGCCCTGCAATCCGGATGTCACGGCACACGTCCAGTCCACTCCGATGTGGCAGCATGATATCGAGAATGATCAGGTCAAACGGCAGTCCGGTAGCCTTGTTCAATCCCTCGTCGCCATCGGCCGCGAAGTCCACCATGTAGCCCTCGCTGCGCAACCGATCGCTCAAGGTCATCCGCAGTCCTTCTTCGTCTTCTACCAACAGAATGCTCTCGTTCATGAGTGGCTTGTCGTCCTTCCTACCGCTTCTTCAGGTCTATTGAAATCTTCCGAAACCGGCAGATGCACGGTGAATGTACTGCCGGCTCCCACCTCGCTGGTCACAGAAATCCTTCCGCCCATCGCCTCGGCCAGGCTTTTTGCAATGGGCAATCCCAGTCCGGTTCCGTGGATCTGTTCTGAAACTGCCGCTTCGCTCCGATAGAACGGCTCAAATATATGATGCAGTTCCCCGCGGTCTATGCCTTTCCCACGGTCCGCGATACTGATCCGGACCTCCTGGTGATCCTTGGCCCCCTCAAGACTGGCCCGGACCTGAATCCACTTTCCTTGATCGCCATACTTCAACGCATTGGTGATCAGGTTCTGCAAGCATTGTGAGAGCGCTCGCAGGTCACCCAGCACCTTTGGCAACCCAGGCTCGATATGCTGCTCGAGTGTGAAGCCCGCCTTTTGGATCAGTTCCTGGGTACCAGAAATCGCTGTCTCGACAATGTCGGCCACGCCTAGCGGCTCCATCGTATAGCGACTCTTGCCCTCCTGAGTGGAGACGAAAAGGATGACCTGGTTCACCAGGCCGTTAATCTGCCTCGATTGGTTTCGGATTACTGTCCCGTATTTCGCCAGTTGCTCTTTTCCGCTCACAACTCCGTCCGCTATATTGTCGACCGCTGAGCAAAGAACCGCCAGCGGGGTTCTCAGCTCGTGCGACACCGAGGCAGCGAAATCCATTTGCATTTGGGCCATCCGCAGCGCGCTTGTCATTTTGTCCTTCTGCAAGACCCACACAAATACGCCCGCAATCAGCAACGTGACCAGCAAAACGGTCACCAGGCGCAGAACGGAGCGGTTCGCCAGCGCTCCCACATTCGAGAGCCGCTGCGAAGCTTGCTCGTCATAGAGGCGTTGGGTTTCCTCCAGATCGCGACGCATGCGATCGAACAGCGGCACGCCCTGCGCCAGATCGCGTTCTACCGCCTCCTTGATGCTCCCTTCCAAAATTGAAGCCAGCACTTCATTTCTCGCATCCAGATACGCCTTCCAATCCACTTGCAAGCGATGCCCCAGTTCGAATTCCTGAGGGAACTGCGCCTGCTGCAGATATTCCGTTATTCCGGCCGTAACTCGTGCATCCGCCTCACGCGATTGCGTGGCGTACTCCACCTGCAGGTTGCTGTCGTTCGTGGTCAGTGCGTACAAAGTACTGCGTCGCGTCTCTTGCGCGTCGTACTGTAGACTTCCGATGCGGCGCAGACCCAGCACTGAGGACGCATACATTCTTTCCACTTCGCTATTCGCCGAGTGAACGTCGCGGATGACGAAGCGCACGACTCCCGCCTCCAATCCAACCAGCAGCAGCAAGAACACCACCGAACTGTAGCGCGCCAGAAAGGCCGGCGACCGCCCCACGCGGGGAGAGAACGTTGCCGCTCCGGCGTGCGTCACTTGTGGGGTGCGTTCGCTCATCCTACCTCTCCGAACGCTCCTCAATCTTCAAGGGATACTCGGAATCGCCAGGAAGATGTCCATCGATCCGAATGACTTTGACCGAATCGTCCACATCTTCCGGGCGCAGATATCCAACCGCACCGGGCACGTTGAAAACGAACTTGCGTACCCCAACCGGAGTCGCCAGCGTTTTCGGCGACACCAGGACTTCGCCGGTCAGCAAGCCTTGCAGGTATCGTCGCCGCAGGTCCGACTCGCTCATCCGGCAAACTTCGCGGACAAGCGTGTCGCGCTCGGGTTGTCCAGGGTCCATCATCACCAGCGTGATACGCCGACCATTCGGCCAATGGCTGCGTTCCCCCAGAAATATTGTTCTTAGGTCCGCCATCGAAAGGTTTTCGATGGGATTCTCCCGGTTCACGACAATGACGAGGCTCTCCTTCGGGTGTGCGGCCTGCACGTGCAACTGCGGCATGGGATCGAGCAGCGCAGCCGTCGCCAGGATGACCACCGCTATGGAAGCGTAGCGAAGCATAGTTCTCGCCGTTAGAACGTGAATCCTACTTGAGCCTGAAGCCCCTGCACGGACTGCTGGCTTCGCAGGGATGTGAAGTCATATTGCAGTTTAAGCGCCACCGATTCGCTCGCATCGTAGCGGACCCCTGCAGATGGACCCGCGAACAACCCGATGTCTGGAAATATCGGTTCATTCGGGCTCGCGTTGATGTATTGATAGCGGATGTACGGCCGGTATGATCCAAAACGCTTCGAAATCTGGCTGTACCAACCGGGCGTTGCAAACGTATGGCCCCCTTCGGGCGTATGCCGGACCACCAACGCCTCATTCAACCATTCGAAATTCGGGGTCGAATAGATCGCGTGAGCGGCAAGAATTGTTTCACCAATGTTCACTGGCTGGCTGGCTGGGATCAATAGATCGCGATACGCCGAGAATCCCAGCTGCAACCCGGGAATCTTCGTGGGACGAGCGAACAGTTCGAAGTTCATCGCTTTGTGATTGGATTCAGCAACGATGTTCTGAACCGGCTCCTCGTCAAGCGGTGATCGCGACTCCCTTCCGTTCCCCACCTCTGCGATGTAATGCAGTCCGAGCGCTCCGGAAGGAATGCGCCCGTATGCTTCCACTCCGACGTTGTGAATCGGGAGAATGCCGCCTTTATCCTCAAACTCAAACAGCAGTGGACGGCCGGTCGTGGTCTGCAGCCACGTACTGTGATGGAATGCCGTGTTGTAGTAGCCAATCGCCGTGTGATAGCGGCCTGCGGACAGATTGAAATATTCGTTCTGCGAGTAGGTGAGAAGATAGCGTTCGACATCCACACCGAAACTGTTCGCCGTGCCACGCCGGATTCCGTAGATATTATCCGGACCCGCCTCAAATACAATTTCGCCCAGGAACTTGAACCTGTCGGAGATGTCGGAGGTCACGAACAAATTGAGTTGGCCAAGCGTGAAGGCCGTTTTGTCGCCCGGCATTCCTGCGGGGTGATAGTTATCTCCATGAAATGTGACGTCTCCGAATCCGCGCACGCGTAGCAGGGTCTTGCTCACGTCCATGCGTTCGTTCTCGGTGTGGTCGGACGGCTCCGCCTCGTGCTCCTGCGCGCTGGATTGGGAAGGTCCCGCAGAAGCGGGTTCGAGCGCCGGCTGCGGGCGGGATTCAGCAACGGACACCACCTGCGCGGCCGGATGCTGCGCCGACTCCAGTTGCCGGACCCGGGCTTCCAGTTGGTCGATGCGCTGCAGCAGCGTTTGCATCGTCGCCTGGTCAACGGTCACCGTGTGACCCGACTGCGCCCACACCAAGCTTGAGCTGATCAGTACTGTTGCCATCGCCAGCCACACCAAGCGGCCGCGCACTGAATCCTTTCGGAACTTCCCCGAAAACCCCATCACACCCTCCTTCACGAACTCTTCCCAAATGAATTCACACTGCTGCCACGCGACCGTTCGGACGCACATCAGGCGCGTTCGGATCGGTGACCTCTTCTTCGTTACACTCGACTCTTTTCCGGCCTTCCAAATCCTGGAACCATAGACCGGCGGCAGACAGATCTGTCTGCCCCAGGGGAGGAGAAGGTAGCTAAACGTACCTTATTTTTCAGCTACTTTCAAGCCACAGGAGCAAGAGTGGATAGCCCTTCACAGGGGTGCATTCTCCTTGGCATCTGCTCGATTCCCTTAGACTACTAGTGACTGACAATCCATCGCATTCGCGCCGGAGGCATGCTTGAGGAACCCTCTAGAAACCAGCTTTCAACACCAGATTTCCGTGACCACCAGGGGCCACGGAGACATGCACGACATCACAGACCAAGTGGCGTCCGCCGTCAGTCAATCCGGTATCACGACGGGATTAGTCAACGTATTTAATGTGGGAAGTACTGCATCAATCGGCACAATCGAATTTGAGCCCGGCCTGCAGGCCGACATGCCGGCGATTCTGGACAAACTGATTCCGCCAAGCCGCAACTACGGTCACGAACAGGCGTGGCACGATGGCAACGGCCATTCGCACCTTCAGGCCACAATCCTGGGGCCGTCTCTGACTGTGCCCATCGCAGGCGGAAAGCTCGTGCTCGGCACCTGGCAACAAATCTTCCATCTCGAATGCGACGTCCGAGGCCGTCAGAGGATGGTGGTGATCACCGTCATAGGTCAATAGGCAAAACCTTACCTGGCAAGCATTCGAGGCGCGGCTTGGGAGATCAGTCCGCGTGCGCGCGCCCGTACCGTTGCGGCTACGAACTACTTCTGCTTCTTCTCCCAATCCTCTCGCGTCATCGCCTTCAACGGCTCCATGCTTTTTCCCTGCAAGCCCGCATTCAAGGGCGGCAAAGCGGTCCCGGTAATCGACTGGAACTGACCCGAGGCCTCATCGAGCTTCTTCTGAAACAGCGCGGTGCTGTCAATTTGCGACTGTGTTGGACGCCCTGAATATGCATTGATGCCGCCATATAACTCTCCCAGCTTCTCGCGAAGTTTCTTTTCGCCCGTAATCATCCCGCCCTCTTTCACCGAGACGAGAGTTGAGCGAAAGTCCTCGAGTTTTTGGACTAGCCCGTTCAGCTGGTCTCTCAAGCCGCTATCGCTCGCAACAGCTGCACGTTGCCGCGCCTGATCGCGCAAGTCATTGGTTGAATCTACGACATAGGTCAACTGTGCAAGCATGTCATACAACTGCATAACCGTCTTGTGCTGCAAGGCACGATCGGCGGCTGTGCTCTTCGTTCTCGGATCGGGGACCAGCTTAATTTGCGAGGAATACGTTTCTTTTCCCTTCGTAACTTTGACTGTGTAGCTTCCCTCCTGCACCTGCGGACCATAGAACACGAATTCGTTCTCCACCAATCCGGCGGCCGGGGGCATCTTCGGAGGCTTTGCCCTTTCTGGCCACTGCACGCGGTTCAATCCCTTCCGCTTGTCCCCTTGAAGCGTGGTCAGAGGATTTCCCTTCTCGTCGGAGATATCGACCTTCAAGTCGCCGAAGATGTGCCGCTTTTTCTGGTAGTACGCGATCGACGCCGTTTCAGGCACGGTGCGGCCCTCAAATTCGGCATCACCATCGAATCTCTGCTCATCAGCCGGTAGCGTTAGCACCGACGGTCGCGATGGCAGCATGGCAAAGTCTTTCGCCAGAATCTCCGGAGTGAGCGCTCGGATCGGCGTCAGATCATCAAGGATGTAAATGCCTCTGCCATGCGTTGCAACCAGCAGATCAGATTCCCGCGGCTGAATACTCACATCACGCACCGCGACGTTCGGCAGACTGCCCTTGAACTGAGCCCAGTGCGCGCCGCCATCGATCGAAAGGAATAGTCCAAATTCCGTACCAACAAACAACAGATTCTTGTTCACCAGGTCTTCGCGGACCACGTGGGCGTAACCGCTCAGTTCGGGAGTCGAGAGCGAAGTCCAAGTCTTGCCGTAGTCCGCAGTCTTATAGACGTACGTCTTCATATCTCCCAGAGAATGGCCATCGAACGTTGCGTAAGCGACCGCCGGATCGAAATGACTCGCCTCAATCGTCGACACCCACGTGCTCGCTGGCAATCCTGAAATGTTTTTCACTACATTCGACCAGTGCTTGCCGCCATCACGCGTAATCTGAACATTCCCGTCGTCGGTACCGACCCATATCAGATTCGCATCCTTGGGCGACTCCGCAATGGTGTAGATCGTCTCGTACTTCTCCGCGTCGGAGTTGTCGATCGTCAATCCTCCGGAGTTTTCCTGGTGCTGTCGCTCTGGATCATTCGTGGTCAGGTCCGGGGAGATGCGGTCCCAAGATTCGCCATGATCACGAGAGCGAAACAGAAACTGTCCGCCCAAGTAAACCGTTCCCGTCTGGTTCGGACTCAGATGAATTGGAGAATTCCAGTTGAAGCGGAAGTCAGGCTCTCCTGGCCGCGGCAGTGGCTTGATGTCTTTCGCCTCTCCAGTCGACTTGCGGAAGCGCGAGATCATCGCGCCCTGGTATTCGACGTAGGCGTAGTCGGAATCTGAGGGATCCGAAAACGCCCAGAAACCGTCGCCCATCCCGATCACTCGCCAATGCCGGTTACCGATTCCTCCCGGCGCTCGCGAAGGCGCCATCCAAGTGCCGTTATCCTGCAGGCCGCCATACACGTTGTACGGGTCCGCCATGTCATAACTCACGTGGTAGAACTGCGACACCGGCAGGTTCGCCAGAAAGCGCCAGTGTGTTGCCTGGTCCAGCGACTGGTAAATGCCGCCGTCGGTACCCACCAGCAGTTGATCTGGATTTTCAGAATTGATCCAAACCGCGTGCATGTCACTGTGCACGGGTGCTCCCCCCGGACCTTCGCTCGCCGCAAACGCCGCGCTGAAGCTCTTCCCGCCGTCCTCGCTGACCGTTAGGAAGAATCCCGGCTTGTACACGCGATCCGGGTTCTTCGGATCCACCGCTAGCCGCGCGAAATAGAAGGGCCGGCCGCTCACATTGAACGAGTTGTTTACTTCGGACCAACTCTCGCCGGCGTCGTCCGAGCGGTAGAGTGCTGTATGATTTTTCGCTTCCACCACCGCATACGCGCGCGACGTCTTGCTGGCGGCGATGCCGATTCCAATTCTCCCCAGATCCCCTTGGGGCAGTCCCTTGCGTAGTTCATGCCAGGTCGCGCCGCCGTCTGTGCTCTTGAAAAGCCCGCTGCCCGGCCCACCAGAGCGGAAATTGTGCGGCTCCCGACGTACGTCCCACATTGCCGCGTAAAGCACATTCGCATCCTGCGGGTCCATCGCCATTTCGGCGCAGCCCGTGCTGTCGTTGCGGTAAAACAGTTTGTTCCATGTCTTTCCACCGTCGGTGGTCTTGAAGACGCCGCGTTCCGTGTTCGAATTCCAGAGATGCCCCAGTGCGCAGGCGTAGACGGTGTCGCTGTCCTTCGGATGCACGATCAGATGACTTACGTGTTCAGAGTCTGGCAATCCGACGGCCTCCCAGTTCTCTCCACCATCGCGCGAGCGATACACTCCGGTTCCCACCGATACACTATTACGGACCCACGATTCGCCGGTTCCCACCCACACCGCTTTCGAATTCTGTGGATCAATCGCAATCGAGCCAATCGACAGCGAAGGCTCCTTGTCGAAGATAGGCTTGAAGGTCGTGCCACCGTCAACGGACTTCCACACTCCCCCGCTTGCCGAACCCACATAGATGGTGAGGCGCGCTCCTTCGCGCACCGCGGCGATGTCGGCGATACGGCCGCCCATAGCTGCCGGACCAATGCCGCGAATCGGCAGCCCACTGACCGTGTCGGAATCGAGAGTTACATCTTGCGCGCAAACAACGAGCGCGAGAGACAAGAGGCAAACAACCAGCAACACACGCGGACGAATGCTCATGATCACCTCGAAAGGAAACCGCAGCATAACGCATGACAATTGTTCATAAGGGTGCCCCACCCTTGTCGCGCATTTGCGACAGGGTGGGAATTTTGACTTGCCACTCGCAGCCCGAATTGCTTTCCAACGCGTTCTGGTATCGCTAATTCTTGGGCGTATCTGCCTTCGGGGCGTCCGCCTTAGGCGCGGCGGCCGGCATCTTGAAGAGCGAATCATCTGCCGGCACATTCAACTCAATCTTCGTGATCGTAATCTTCTGCTTCTGATCTGTACCCTTCACCTGGTTTTCAACGGCGAACGGAAACATAATTCCATTTACTTCCTTGTAGTCGCCAATCGACGATTCAACTTCCAGATCTGTTCCGCGTACCGTGCGCTTCGTAACTTCCTTGATTTCCAGGAAAGAATCGGCGTCGATATAAATCGTCTGCACATCGCCATTCTTCAAAGTCAGCTTTAGCTTGTATGCGTCGGTGCCTTCTATCTTCTCTTTCCCCAGCAATTCCAGCTGGTGCCCCTTGCCCTTATAGTCAACGAGCGGACCATCAACATCGGCCATCTCCTCCGTCTCCTTGGCTTCGTCCGCCGCCATCAGTTCCGGATCCTTCTTGCCCATAAATGGCATGATCTGCCACGCTTCCTTGCCGTCGTATGCTTGTACAGCGGTCATGCCTTGTGCCGTAAATTCCAGGCGGGCGAGCATCGGACGCTTCTGGATCACGATTCCCGGCAGTTCCATCCCTGGCCCCATCGTCATCGTCGCGCTCGTCTTGATCGATTGCACTCCCTTCAGTTTCTCGGCGCCACCGCGAGCCTGAACGTATTTCGCTACAATCTCATCCACGTTTTGAGCCAGCAGACACGGCGCCAGCACCGCCAACGCAATTACTGACATACACACTCTTCGAATCATTTTTATCTCCTAGGATTTCTGGGACCCACCCGAAGACAGCTATTGTACCCTCCGGCCGCGCACAGAGTTGCACCAGTCTGGATTCGCTGGTCAGGGATCCGCTTACGTCGCGAATCACAAATTCAGCGTGGAACTCCGTGGATCACTAGATACGGTTTGTAAGCCCTTATGCAATACGAAGGAGGGAGGCTAGCAGTTCCAGGGCACAACAGTCACATCTTGAAGCTGGAATGATGGGAACGCTAGAACCGGTGAAGTAGGTTCGCCCTCTTATCGTAGTGCGAAGCTCTGAATCCGGTCGAGGATGTTGTGCGCGTCCTGAGCTCCTTCTCCTCCGGGCTCATAACGAAGAAGTTCCGCAATTCTGCAGCGGCTTCCGAATATCTGCGCAGTCCCAACAATGCGTGCGCTTTGGCGACATGCAGCAAGCTTCCGTGCTTGGAGCGCAGCGCCGCATCGGCGATGGCAAGCGCGTTCTCGTATTCTCTCTTGCCGATCAGGACGCGCGCGATCTCGTATTGCACAGACCAGGTATCGACACCGGCGGAGGTCGCACGCTGTGCGGCGTCCTGTGCTTCGTCATAACGTTCCTGCGTGTTGTAGACGCCGGCGAGGATGATATAGGCAGGACAATAGTTGGGATCGCTCCGGATTGAAGCCTGCAGGCTCTGTTCCGCTGACGCCCACTGCCGATGCGAAGCTTGCATGAACCCGTTCAAGGTGAGCGCCTCCGGAAATGCCGGCTCAATCTTTAATGCCTGGTCGATCTTACGTTGTGCCTCGGCGGGCTTCTGCTGTTGCCAAGCTTCGAGCGCCTTCTCGTAGAGTTGCCGCGCCTTCCGTGGCACACTCAACCGCGCGACGGATACACGCGCGTCAACCGCTCCGCGCACCGGGCGTCCTGTCTGGTATTGAGGCTTTTGATTCGGGTTGTTCTGATCCGATCCGGTGGCGGCCGTACCTCCGACCGACTGAGCGATGCTGGGTGTACTGAACAACGAATGGCAGAGATAGACGAGGACGAAAAGGATGGATCGTGACATCGAAAAACTCCCGATACCAGAGACTCGGGCCGGTCTTACCCTTTTGTCTTAACAGCCCTTTGGATCGCATCCGGTGAGGCAAATCACAAGTGTTTGTGACCCGGATACTGCGATACCAAGTTCGCGTTTGGGTCGCCTGGGGACGCGCCTTTTTGACCGCCGTCCGACAAACACCAGTTACAGGAAAGGCCGATTCCCGGGTTAATCAGTCGAGCGTCCTCAATTCTCCCGCTTCCCTCACCCGCGCTTTCCCCTCACGTTTTGTTTTGTCTCATCGAGCCTGTCATCTCTGCCAGTTTCGCAGCACACATCGGTCACCCATTCTTTGGTTCAGCCCTGCTACGTGGTTGACACTAGCGATTGAAGTCAGTTCTTCGAAGGGGGGTGTGCGGTGACGACGGCTCACAGCGATAGTTCGTGGGTAAGATCGAAGCTCCTTGCAGGGCTGAGTGATGCAGCACTGCGGCAACTCCTCGACACGGCCAAAGTCCGGCACGTTGCGCCCAAGACAAACGTCATCGTTCGAGGAGGAGAACCAGATCACCTATTTCTGTTGAAGGCCGGACGGACGCGATCGTTCATTTTGACCGAAGACGGACACGAGATCGTACTGTTGTGGGCGGGGCCAGGAGAAGTCCTCGGATTGGTGTCCTTGCTGCCGTGCCCTCCGACTTATATGGTGAACACGACAACGGTTGGCACGTGTGACTTTCTCGTCTGGGATCGTGATTCTATCCGCAGGCTGGTGAAGAAGTATCCCCAGATTTTAGAGAATGGTTTTCGGATTGCCTTGTACCATCTCGGGGCATATATGAAGCGACACTCAAACGTTGTGACCAAGAGCGCGGAGTCGAGACTGGCTAACCAACTAATACATCTGGCGACCTCCACTGGCGAAGTTCGAAACTCAGGAATTCGGATTGACATCACGAACGAGCAACTGAGTTCCCTCTCCGACGTCGGCTATTTCACTGCCAGCCGAATCCTCGCCAAGTGGGACCATGATGGAGTACTTTCCAAACGACGCGGCGTGGTCACGATACTTGCTCCCGACTCGCTCATGGCAGCTTGAAATTCCTCCAAAGTGGTCAGCACTGCCGGCGAAGGTGCGAGATTGTAAGTGATGGCTTGGCAGCCCCCAGGGACTCGAACCCCAATCGGCTGATCCAGGGTTAATGGATCACAGAGGCGAAAATCCTGGGTTCCGAACTCAACTGATGCCCTTCCTAAATTGGTCGAGCGCCATTTGAGTATATTGGCCGACCTCGATAAGGTACCCGTCGGGATCACGCATGTAGCAGCGCCATTCCCAGCCGTCCGGATTGGCAAGCGGCTCCGTAAGAAAAATCGCGCCTTTATCACCCCATAGCTTGTAGCAGGCCCAGATGTCGGCGACACGCAAATTGAGGAAGCCATTCACCCGGTTGAGATCCGTCGGTGTTTCTAGAACGACCTCTGGTTTGTCGGGAGTTGGCCCCCCTCCACAGTTAAGAATGATCCAGCTGTTGGCTAGCTTGATATAGCAAGGATTTTCAGCCTTGATCAGCTTCCCGCCAAGAATGCGGACGTAGAAATCCTTCGACTTTTCCTGGTCCTTCACGGTGAAGAAGTGCGTAGCGAAAAAGCCTTCCTGTGCAATTGGTGCGTCGGGTAAATTCATGCGTATCTCCTGCCATCTATGAAATCGTATGCTCTTGCCGGCAAGTCATGTTCTCTGAACATATTCTGAGCACGGGTAGCAGGTCTCGAGGTTGGTAGCTGCATTACTTCTTCCCTGCAATCGATGCCGCTTCCCCTCTGTCTCGCTTGTTCCACCCATGGAAACGCGACATATCACCCGAATTCCATGCCTCGCGTAGACCAGGTGTACTCAGATCCCAGTCGGGGCGGATTTCACTCGTGACAACGCGCAGGTCGTGCCAAAGATCAACAACTGACGGCCGTCCCCAGAACCAGTAACCGTTATAGATGCGGTAGATCACGAGGCCTGGCTTGAGCACGAGCGTGTGCGGGATCATCGGATTATGCTCGGGGTCGGTGTATTCCTGGATATCGAGGTCCTTCTGAACCGTTCGGCTGGGATCCGAAAGGAATGTCCACTGGGCTCCTACTGACGCACGGAATTCCTGGAGAGTATGGTGTTCGTCGGTGGCAATCGTTGCGATCTGAGTGTACGCTACCGCGATCCTCGGGTAGAACGCTGCGAGTTCCAAATGCTGCTGGTGTTCTTTCGGGCAGTAGTGACCGCGCGCGAGCGTGAGGATCAGTGGATCATCGCCTTGAAGCTGACTCAGCTTGCGCAAGGTACCCGTGTGATCGGGAAGTTCGTAGTCGGGGAAAATGCCTCCGGGCACGATATCAGAACGCATGAGTTGGACTCCTTACCAGCATTTTTCCTCATCCGCAATGCGGCGTCATTTCTCGGTAGAAGCCCAACTCCTGCGATCGAATTTATCGATGTGCTTGTGACTTCGTGGATCCAGAATTCGTGAAGTCCGGCTTTGGCGGCGAGCAAATCGACTCGAACCATCGGCTAATGTACACCTGAGCATGAGCTTCTCCACAAAAGTGGCGAGCTCCAGACGCCCTAGCGGCATCGGAGTTCCATTTCTGTACGGTCAGTTCCGCATCCCTGCACTGGATCACGAACCAGTGACTTGGACTGCTGGTGATCCTGCCGCAACTCTCACAACGGTACTCCTGAATAGTGGTCATGGAGCGCACCTCGTCTGATAAGTATGCGCAAGACTGAGAATCATATCCGCGGTGCATTCGTCGCCAATTGCGGTGTTCAGCATCGCGTGGTAAATGGGACGGTCCGGCCAGTCGGCACTGAAATACTTTTGAATAAAATCAGCACGCTCCCGATCTACGCTGTCGACCAGTTCTTCGGCGTCCTTTTCACTCTTGCCACGGGATAAGAGCCGCCGAACTTTATCCTCTCTTGGGGCGTAGAGAAACACTCGTAAAGTGTCCTGCCGCTTTTTCAGAAACTGCTGCGACCCTCTGCCCACGATGACGCAATTGCCCTTCTCGGCGACATGCTCAACCACACGTTTCGTAGTCTTTAGAATGGTTTCGCTATCGACCAGGTTAAGTTTCGGCGCATTGATGCTACCCTCGTAGCTTCCACGCAAAAAAGATTTAAACAGGCGATAGTAGAGAGGGTCGTTTTTCTCCTCGCGCTCTTCGACTACGGCCTTGGGGCAATTCGCAAGTCGTGCGATTTCCTCGGTCAACTGCTGGTCCCACAATTTCCAGTTGAGTCGGCTCGCTACATGCTGTGCGATATCGCCGCCACCGCACCCATACTCGCGTTCAATCGTGATGATGTTGACCATGATTCGAATATCCTTCTACAGCCCAATCATGGGAGACAAGTCAGTCTGGCCCGGTAGTGCTCCGCAAAAGACGCCGCGTATTGATAGGCCGCGACGGAAAACTCCGAAAAAACGATCGGACACAGGATTGATTTCAATTGCATAACGCCTATTCGGCGACGTGCACGACACCGCCACCAGGATCATTTTTCTTCAACATAAAACTCAAAAGGAACATGATTCCCGCAGCTACGGCAAGAACCTTGAATGTGTCGATGTACGCGAGTGTGCCAGCCTGCGCCTGCACGGCTTGATAAATCCGGGCATATGCGGTCGCCATCGCTTCGTGCCGCCCGAGTCCGGCGCCCCCGAAGTGCTGGCTCAATCCGTGGGCAGCATTTGCAAAGTTCGGGTTATCGATCCTCGCCTTCTCTACGAGTCGGAGCTGGTGAAATTGCGAACGGCGAGCGATCACTGTTGTGACCAGGGATGTTCCCACGCTGCTTCCCATGTTGCGCATGAAGTTCGCGATACCGGCGACGGAGTTGTTCTTTTCCGCTGGAACTCCGATGTATGCAACCAGCGTAATCGGCACAAACAAGAAACCAAGGCCGACGACCTGAGCAATGCGCAGCCAAGTGGCGGCACTGAAACTCATTTGTAGATCGATTCGCCTCGTGGAATAGAACATTGCCAGCGAGAGCGCCAGCCAGCCGAAGGCAATCAATCTGCGGGCCTGAACTTTCGTTGTCAGCTGACCCGTAATAGGAGTTTCTATGAGTAAGACAAGTCCTCCGGCTGAAAGCGCCAAACCAGCGAGTTCCGATGTATAACCCAAGAGCGTTTGGAGAAATTGGGGCATTAGAACCAGGCTGCTGAAGAGCAGAATGCCAAGCATGAACAGCATCAGGCTCGCACTGGCGAAGTTGAAATTATTGAACATGTGTACGTCGATGATCGGCGCCTTCTCAAACCATTCCCACACGACAAGAGAAATCAGGCAGATCGCCGAAACGATGACAAGAGTGGTAATGAAACGCGATCCGAACCAGTCGTCTTCCTGGCCTTTATCGAGGAGAATCTGCAGGGCCCCCACTCCGACGGTCAAAAGGGCGATGCCAACGTAATCCAGTTTGACGCCGGCTCCTTTCAACCGCCGCAAATAAGGTGGGTCCTCGACGAAGCGTCGCACCAGTAACCAGGCAATGGCGCCTACAGGAATATTGATAAAGAAAATCCAGCGCCAGGAGTAGTTGAACGTAATCCATCCGCCAAGCGTCGGCCCAATTGTGGGCGCCATAATTGCGGTTATTCCGTATGCGGCAAAGGCAAGACCGCGTTTTTCGGGCGGGAACGTGTCCGCGAGGATCGCTTGTGCCATAGGCTGCAACCCGCCACCGCCTGCGCCTTGCATGACCCGAAAGAGGAGAAGAAAAGGGAGGCTTGGCGCAAACCCGCAGAGAAATGAGCTGACCGTGAACACGGCGAGGCAGCTCATGAAGAATCGCTTGCGTCCGAGAGCTCCGGCAAGCCAGCCCGTCATCGGGAGAACAATGGCATTCGAAACCAAATAAGACGTCAAAACCCAAGTGCTCTGGTCATTGCTCGCTCCAAGATTCCCAGCCATATATGGAAGCGCGACATTGGCAATGCTGGTATCAAGGACTTCCATGAACGCGGCAAGGGCGACCACAACCGCGATCAACCAGGGGTTATACCGAGGCCGCCAGATCTCCTGGTCGAGCGTGAGTGCAGCAGTGCTCATCTGAGGTACACGTCAGGAACTACATTCATTCCTGGTCGAAGCCTTCGATCGCGGTTTTCGCCAGGTTCAAGAACAACCTTCACCGGGACGCGCTGCACTATCTTCACGTAGTTTCCCGTGGCATTTTCGGGGGGAAGAAGACTAAACAGCGGTCCAGTAGCGCCGGCGATGCTATCAACATGTCCGTGCAAAGTCATGCCATAGGAATCCACATGAATGTCGGCTTTTTGTCCTACTTGCATGTGTTTGAGTTGTGTTTCTTTGAAATTCGCAGTGACCCAGACTTCATCCAGCGGGACAATGGTGAGTAACACCTGCCCGGGTTCGACGTTCAAACCGAGCACGACGGTTTTATTTACCTCGCCGCTGACGGGGGCGATGATCTTCGTATAGTGCAGGTTTAATTCCGCTTTCTGCACCAAAGCACGTTTCTCTTGGACATCCGCGACTGCGGCTTGGACTCGTGCCTTCGTAGACGACACTTGCTGTGGTCCCGTTTGTGCATACGCATGATTCGCCGTAGCTTGCGTTAATCGGCTCTGGGCTTGTTGAATAAATTGTTGGGCGGCAGATTCACTCGCTTCCGCGGCGGCGACATTTGCTGTGCTGGACTTGGCGGCAGCGAGCGCCTGGTCGTAAATCTGCGGCGATACCTCGCGCTTATCCACGAGCAATTTGTATCGGAGGAGATCATCTTGGGCTCTGACATCATTCGCCTGTGCAGCCTCGACTTGCTGATGAGCTGCGGCCAGTTGCTTTTCGGCTGCGCTGACTGCTGCCTTTGCGTCTTCGACACCTGATGCTGTGAACTGCAATTGGCTGGTTGTGTTTGCGGACGTTATCGGTACAGTTATGTTGAGCGATCGCGCCGTCGCTTCCGCATTCGCGAGGTTTGCCTGCGCCTGTTCAAGGGCGACCTGATAATCCGTGGGATCAATTTCAACCAGCACATCCCCTTTGTTAACCCACTGGTTGTCATTTACGTTGACACGGATTACGTAACCCGCGATGCGCGCACTGACGGGATAGAGATGCACATCCGCTTGCGCGTCGTCCGTCGATTCATAGCTGCCTAAGTAACGCCACAAGAGCAGTCCAGCAATGACTAATACGACCGCACCACCGACCAAAATGAGGTTTCTGCGACGCTTGCGGCGTTGTTCAGGTGAATACTTTTTTTCCGGTGGCGGCGTGGAATAGACAGACGCTCCGCTTTCGTGCACCGCGGACGATGAGTTTTCGTCAGCCATATTATTTTCCTTGGAAGTATTGCTTCACACCTTGCTCGCCTTTACCCAGGGCACGAATAAGCGAAACCTTCGCGAAGTTGTAGCTGTACAAACTGGAAATATATTGCTCGTGTGCGCTGGCGACTGCCTCTTGTGACTGCACGACCTCTACTGTGTCTGTGACCCCCGCACTGAAGCGATCTTGGGATTGCGTCAATGTTTGATCGGCCAAGTCGACGTTGCTGCGCGCAACATTTACCTGCTCGCCAGAAGACTGCAGATTGAGCAGTGCGGTGCGCACATCAGCCTCGATTTGTGCGCGCAAGTTGTCGAGGCGCTCCCGCGCTCGTTCCAGCGTCGCGTCAGCCTGCTGGATATCACCGTGAACCTTATTGCCTGTGAAAATCGGAATGGAAAGCGTCCCGCGCACGTCGTATACGCGCGTGGAATCTGATGGATGGGCGCCACCCGTTCCATAGTCGGCCTGGAACGAAAGCGATGGGAAATAGCCAGCGACCGCCGCTTTCCGCGACAGCTCCGCGGAGCGAACGTCGCTCATTGCAGCCTGATAATCTGAGCGCGAAGAATAGGCACTGCTAAGAGCCTGGTCAATGCTGACGTTTTCCAATGCCTGGTACAGCGACTTGTCGGTAAGGTCGAACTCCTGGCTTGGTGCCAATCCGATGACCCGCGACACAATGATTTTCTGGATTGCAAAATCGTTCTTCGCCTGGATTAGCTGTTGTTGTCGGGTCTGGAGTTCGACCTTGCTGCGCAGTGCATCAATATCAGCGGCGGTTCCAGCATTCACCTGATCAGTGGCTCGATCGAAAACCGTTTGTGCAGCTTGGACCTGAGCCTCATCGGTTGCGATGCGCGCTTCGTCTGCGACCGCTTGGAAATAGACGTTCCCGACCGTGAGGATGACTAGATCACGAGCGTCCAAAAGCGTGTAATCCGCCGACTTCACATTCTGTTGTGCGGCACGCGCCGCATTGATGGACTTCCAATCGAATAGTGTCTGGCTCACAGCTGCCCGAGCGTCGAAATAAGAGAACGGGCCGACGGCCGGAGAAATATGGAAAACATTTGCGGCGGCGTTACCCAATCCGACCTGGGCAAGGTTGATCTTCGAGTCCGCTACGTAAGGAGCCGCGCTCACCTGTGGCAGCAAGGCACTCAGTTCCTGCCAGCGCTGTCCGCGTGCAGCCCGCGCATCAGCGTGCGAAAACAGGAGCCCGAGATTGTGTTTCAACCCCAGATCAATCGCGTCTTGTAGCGACAATGACATGCGCCCTGGAGTAAGTTTCGCCGGCACGCTGCCGCCAAAAGGGTTCGCTGGAGTGGTCGCCGGGGCGTTCTGCGCTGTCGAGTACGTTTGCGCATGACACGTCACCGCCGCACACATCAGGGCTTTTATGACGAACGCTCGCGGCGACGCCCCGGCATGAATCACGCAAACCTCCCATTCGACACAAAAGCCCTGCTTTTGCGAACCTGATTAGGCCAGAAGTGATGGAGGGAATCTATTAGACGAAGGTATTGATCCATAGCTTCGCCTTCGCTCAAAACACTCAAGGTGTCATTGTGCCAGTGCGCTGTTGACTTCCCGCCGATCTATATCCGTCTGCTCACCACTCACCTGCGCGGCATATTCATCGGCGGAGTTTCACATTGTTAGGACCACGCGAAACTCTGCCTTGCCGCTCAGCATACGTGCGTAAGCTTCAGCTGCCTTTTCGAGCGGATAGATCTCGATCATGGGGCGAACGCCAGTTAGTACGCAGAAATTCAGAGTGTCTTCTGAAGCAGCAGGCGTACCCGCAGCCCATCCCTGGATCGTCTTGCTGCCAAAGATAAGTTGTGCCGGCGTGACTTCAATGGGGTCGGGTGCCGCACCAACCACCACCAGTTTGCCGTTCGGCCCGAGACCGTCAATTAGTGCGGACATAGACTTCGAGTTGGGCGCTGTGGCGAGGATGACCCGCGCCCCACCCAGTTTTTGTAGCTCCTCAGCGGCATTCGTTGCCTGGCTATCAATGTAGACGTGTGCTCCCAGCTTCTTGGCCAGCACCGCGTTTTCGGATCCACGTCCGATGGCCGCGACGTTATAGCCGAATTTGCTAGCGAACTGGACACCCAGATGACCCAGGCCACCGATGCCCTGCACGGCAACAAGATCGCCGGGCATAGCGCCGCTGTTGCGGAGAGCGTTGTAGGTGGTTATGCCAGCATCGAGCAGCGGCGCAGCTTCGACGTCGGTGAGGCCGTCCGGAATCGGCACCAGCGCTTCTACAGGCGCTACCATGTATTGCTGGTATCCGCCGTCATAGCTGGCGCCAGTTACCTTCACGTTGCGGCAATTGCGAAAGTCGCCGCGGCGGCACTCGCGGCAGGTGCCGTCATGGCCACCATGCCACCCGACGCCTACACGCTGACCTTTTTTCCACGTGCTCACCCCCGCACCAACTTCATCGACGACGCCCGCGACTTCGTGTCCCGGAACGCGCGGATACTGAATTCCCGGCAAGAGTCCTTCTTTCACGAGCACATCACTGTGGCAGATGCCACAGGCTTTGACTGCGATGCGTATCTGTCCTGCGCCGGGCGTGGGAACGGGACGCTCTACTATTTCAAAATCTCCCCTCGGCTTCGAAATCTGCGCGGACTTCATGGTTGCTGCTTCTGGTTTCGGTGCGATTTTCAGCGTTGCCATAATT
>Ga0207700_10000701_pt1 | contig 19405 bp, 17 predicted proteins | sample LARL82metaG_FD_184348 | JGI IMG/M metagenome (GOLD analysis project Ga0207700, IMG submission 184348) | Corn, switchgrass and miscanthus rhizosphere microbial communities from Kellogg Biological Station, Michigan, USA - LAR L8-2 metaG... | ecosystem: Host-associated > Plants > Roots >...
CCTTGTCGATTTGCGTCGATCTGAGCGCGTTCTAGAGGGTCGACATTCTCGACAATGCCGAACGTCGCCACTGCAAGCGAGTTTTTCAACAGAATAGGCCAGAAGCCGCCATACCGCCTAGTCTCCGAAAGCGGCCGTTCGCAGGCCTGGTCCCTGCGCAGAGCTTCAGCGATTCGCAACGTTTTGGACACGCGATGCGGCAAGGTATAAACGCACACAGGCCTCGCGTTCAGAGATGAACGTATGATTGGCGCAGGCGTGTTCGGCGATGACGACTTGCTCAAACGGGGCGCCGTCGCGCTGGAACAGGCCGGTGATGGCGGTAAGGAGTCCGATCGCGATGACGGTCGACAGCGCGGCGGCGGCCGTAGTCGTGACGACGCGGGGGCGGGCTAGCGTGGGCTTGGCGTTCATGGCAGTCTCCTTACGGTCCTGTTTCGGTCGGGAAGAGTCCGGTGCTGCTGGGACCTACTTTCCTTCAGGCGAGCTGCTTCAGTCCTTTAGCCGGGCTTAAATGTTCTGAAGCTGCGCTTAAGGCAACGAAGCGCGAGTAAATTCGCGACAATTGCAGTGTCAACCGCGCTCGACCCATCCGCTGTGATGACCATTTACCGTTTTGGCCGCTTTGAGCTGCAGCCCAATCAGCGCCGGTTGCTGAACGACGGCCACCCCGTGGAGCTCGGCCATCGGGCAATCGACGTGCTGTTGGCGCTGGTCGAGCGCGCCGGTCAACTGGTGACCAAGGACCAATTGCTTCGCCTGGTCTGGCCTGGCGTGGTCGTGGAGGAGAACAACCTGCAAGTGCAGGTCTCTGCGCTGCGCAAGATTCTGGGGACAGCAGCGATTGCGACCACTGCGGGCCGCGGTTATTGCTTTACGCTGGAGCTCACGCCCGGCAATGTGTCGTCATCGCTGCCGGAGACGCCGCGGCACAACCTGCCGTCTCAGCTGACCAGTTTCATTGGTCACGACGACGATCTCGAGGAGTACGCCGCACTGGTCGAGCAAACGCGACTGCTGACACTGACCGGTATCGGCGGCTGTGGCAAGACTCGACTCGCTGTCGAGGTCGCAAAACGGGTTCTCCAGTCGTTCCCGGATGGCGTTTGGTACGTCGATCTGGCGTCGCTCATGGATGCAGAGCGCGTGACGCTGACGGTTGCAACGCTGCTCGGGATTCGAGAGGAGAATGACCGGCAGATGGTCGACACGCTTTGCGACCGCCTTGCCAGTAAACACATGTTGCTGGTCCTCGACAACTGCGAGCATCTGGTGGCGGCGTGTGCGGCTCTGGTACAGCGCGTGATCGGCGCCAGCTCAGGCGTGCGCGTGTTGGCGGCCAGCCGCGAAGGGTTAAGCGTTGCCGGTGAGCGCACAGTCACTGTTCGTTCGCTGTCGTTTCCACCGCCTGGATCGAAACTTGACCCCAGAGCACTGGATGCCTGCGAGGCGGTTCGCCTCTTCGTCGAGCGCGCACGACTGTTGGTTCCCAAATTCTCGCTGGGAGACGACAGCCGTGATGCCGTGGCCGAGATCTGCCGAAGACTGGACGGCATTCCGCTAGCAGTCGAGTTGGCCGCGGCCCGCGTGAAAATGCTTACGGTGGAGGAAATCCGCGCCAGGCTCGACGACCGGTTCCGGCTGCTGACGGGCGGCAGCAGGACCGCGATGGCGCGGCAACAGACGCTGCTCGCGACGATCCAGTGGAGCTACGACCATCTCGCGCCCGACCAGCAGCAGCTGTTGCAGCGGCTGTCGGTATTTGTCGGCGGCTGGACTCTAGCCAGCGCCACGCGGGTAGCCGGCGAACAGCTGGACGAGTATGCGGTTCTGGACGTGCTCACGCGACTCGTCGAGCAATCACTCGCCACAACCTACCGCGTCGAGGGCGGCACAACCCGCTACACAATGTTGGAAACAGTGCGCCAGTATGCACAGGACCGGCTCAACGAGTCCGGTGAGGGCGAGGCGACGCGTAACCGCCACCTCGCGTTCTTCGTAGCGCTCGCGGAGGAAGCGGAACCGGAGCTTGTCGGGCAAAAGCAGGGCGCGTGGTTCGCGCGGCTTGACCTGGAACGCGAGAACCTTCTGGCGGCTCATTCTTGGTGCGATCACGCCGAGGATGGCGCCGAGCTGGGATTGCGACTGGTTTTCTCCTTAGGGGTGTACCTGCTGCATCGCGGCCTGGTCCCGCTGAGACATCGGGTGACGGAGGATGCACTGACACGGCCCGGGGCCGAGGTGCGCAACCTCGCTCGGTGCCGGGCGCTCTGGGCTGCGGGCGAGGCCAGCTATTTTATGGGCCGTTACGCGGAGGCGAAAGAATACGTTGAGACGAGTCTGTCCATCTCGCATGAGATAGACGACAAGGGAAGAGAGGCCGAAGCGCTCCGGTTATTAGGGTATGTGGTCCTCGCTGGGGGAAACAGAGCCATGGCGCGCACACATTTCCAGGACGCGCTCGCGCTTTCGCGACAGCTTGGAGACAAGCGACAACTTTCTCGCGCGCTCCATGCGCTGGGTGCGTCTTTTTACGGCGAAAAGCGAGAACAGGAAAAGGCGCAGCATCTGTTCGAGGAAGCGTTGACGCTTAACCGCGAGCGGGGAGATCGCGCCGGTATTGCCATCAATCTTTCAGATCTCGGCGCGACGTCGATTGCCCTCGGGTTGGGAGACCGCGCAAGGGAGATGCTGCGCGAGGGGTTCTCGATCGCCGAGGACATCGGTTCGAAGCGAGCTGGCGTTGCGCATCTGAGCGGTGCGTCGGACCTCGCGGTATTTTTCGGCGAGTGGAACCTCGCCGCGCGACTCTATGGGGCAGCCGAGGCGCAGAGGGAGCGCATCGGTCATCACCCCGAGCCAGGGGAGGACGTGTTTATCGAGCGGGCGCGGGAGGCGTTGGGAGCCATCGCGTTTGCCGCCGCTGAGTCCGATGGACGCTCGCTTTCATATGACGAGGCGATCGCCCAAGCCCGTGCGTGGCTGGACGAGGGTTCCTGACTATTCATTAGTTGACACTGGGGCGACGGTCCGCTTTGCCGCGGCGCGTGTGGCTGCTTGGGTCGGTCAGAGTCAACCACGCCTCGGCGCTGAACGGCTGCACTTCAATTGCAGTGAGCCGCTGCAGCACACAGCGCGATAGCCATCCCACGCCCGGCGGAGCATGATGTTGCCACGCGGTCTCAGGTGGCACTTGCCGAGACACCCTGGCGGCGGGCTGGCGATCCGCCAGCCCGTTTCATCACGAACGAGAGGGTAGCCCGGCGTTCAGAAGGGTGAAGCCCGGCTCGCCGAACTTGATTTAAGAGAGCACATTCAGGCGAGCCGATGTCCTATCGAAAACTAGCATCGTTCTTCACGCGCCGCGAATTCATCAACCGGATGACTGCACTGGCAAGTGCGGCATCGGGTGTTTGGCATACGCGCGCATTCGGGGCGGCTGAGAACCCTGAGCCCCCAACGACCGCAGGCGCAATTGCTCGTGGCTTGGGAGCGAAAGAGCAAGAGATTGTCAACGTCAGGGATTTCGGTGCCGTTGGAGATGGAGCAACTGACGATACCGCTGCGATCCAGGCCGCATTCACCGCAGCACAAAATACTGGGCGTGCGCTTTATGTTCAGGCCGGAACCTATCGGATAACCAACACCATCAATGTTAGCGGCTCCGGTCTGGTCATGACTGTCTTCGGAGAAGGAAATTCGAGCGTCTTCCAAGACAATGTGACTGGCGGTTCATGCTTCAATATCACAACACCATTCTTGTCTTGCCTGTGGAGCCGACTATCCATAAATGTCAACGTTAACAAGCCGACATTCCATTCAATCTACGTTACTGGCGCACTCTACAGCTATTACGAGCGAGTAACCTTTGAGGGCGCTGGTTTCATCATGCGGACGCACATCCGCTTTGATAGTTCTCAGGAGGTTACGTTTGTTGCGTGTAATTGGCGCAACATCAATGGCGTAGGCATTGATTCTCGGAATGATGCGTCCAACGGTGGCAACTTCACGTTCATAGGAGGCACGTTCTACTCAAGCCGCTGTGGCGCGGTGATTTCAGGAGAATTGACTAACAATAATAACTGCTTCTTTGGGACCAAGTTCGTATTGGCTGTGGACACAGACCACAAGCAAATTAGTATCAGCGGCGGTACTGCTGGATCGACTTCAGTAACGCTTGGTAGCGGCTTTACGATCCCGGCCAATTCGATGATGTTCCTCGGTAATTGCACTGATGCCGAGGTCGTGCTGATTTCTTCGTACAATAGTGGCACTGGGGTTGCCACTCTCGCGACGCCGTTGCGGTTCACCTATACCACTGCCGTCGAGGTTATTGTCGGTGATCTAGGGGTGGTGAGCATGAATCTGTCGCCAAATCTGGTGTGTAACGGCTGTCATTTCGAGACTTGCAGTTCAGTGATTAGCAGTTCGCCGACGTTCTCGTTCTCAAGTTGCATGTTCTCGTTTGCGCAGACCAATCGGCTTTCGTCGAACGATACGCATTCTGTGTACGTCTTGGGCGCTAAGACTTGCGGCGGCTCGTTCCTTGCCAATTACGGGGCCGGTAATCGAGCCGATCACAAGTTGTTTCGCTTCATCAATGCTACTGGCTCGGGTACTGTGATTGGCAACATCAACGTCGGGCCATCAGTCTGGGGCAGCGACGGGTCGGTCTTCACGTTGATTGATCCAGTCACAGCCGATGCGAATGTCTCGTATTTCCTGCCCGGAGCCATCAGAGAATGGGAAGGTGCCAACAACCGGATGGGACAGGCTACATTGAGTAGTGGGACGGTTACGGTAGCCAATACCAGCGTTACTGCGAATACCCGAATTTTTGTTGCTCACGCTACGCTCGGTGGCACTCCTGGACATTTGACAACGACGCTGATAGCTGCCACGTCGTTTACCGTTAACTCATCTAGTGGTAGTGATACTAGCGTCATCAACTGGATGCTGGTGGAGCCCGCCTAATGGCTGATTACAATGGCGGTCAGCCGCCCGCTCAATTCTTGTCTTTCTAGTCCCTGACCTCGGTCCTGCTTGCCACGGAATTGGATAAAACGCTCAATCCAGTCAAAAATGGACCGCTCGGCGGCCCCTCGTATTTGCCGAGGATGAAGTCGCAGACGCAAATGACACAGGCACCTAACACTGCGTTCGGGAACCGTCCACCGGCGGCGCTTCGCTTGCCGGCGGACTCACTGCTCGCTAAGCTCGTCGGCGGCACCTCAACGCAATCGTTAGGTGCTCCGAGGAGGTACCCACTTACCAAGGAGATGACATGCAAAGCATTACTTTTGCTGTACCGACTCTCGCAACTGCCGGGATGGCCAGGCAGGATCAAATCGACATTGTCCTTAATCAAGCCGCTGCTGCAATCGTATGTGCTTGGCTTGATCACATCACCGCTGCGATGAACAAAGGCACGTTTTCTGGCTTCGTCAGCTCGGCGAATCTTGTGGCCACCCTTAACGAGGTGCAGGGGGCCTTGCACACTATCCCATGAGCGTACCCACAAGTTGCTCCAAATTGACTCTCTACGATGGTATGAGTCGCCTTTCTATTCGGTCGAGCGGAGCTGGGGATTCATGGCTTCCGCTTGGCAAGCGTTGGAGCGGCGCTCTGGTTCGCTTTCTCGTTAGCTGCTCGCCTCCTGGCCCCGTCTGCTTTCTAAAGACCGCTACGACTGCTTCGGTCGATAGCTCGCATTCCCTGAGCGGCGCCGTACGACTCCTTACGCGACAACGCAGCCATTGTTGGTGGAGTCGATTCGAATGAGGGCAGGGCGGTCGATGTGAGACCGCCGATTCGACTCCAGCCTCGATGCACGCTCCCGCGCAACCGATCAGCAGGCTAGCAACGTCTCCGGGTCTCGGGCTTCGTGGCGCAGATGACGAGATCGTCCTGTTCCGCAAGCGTCTTACTCGCCCAGACCTCCGATCCGCGCGGCATGCCAAAGAACCCGCACAATTTCCTGCTCGACGGGTCGACACAGCCGAGCGGCCGTTCGCGTTGGCCCCTCAGAGGCAGATAGTGCCGGCTTTTTGCTACAGGCGCTGCCGAAGATCAATTGCAGGGATCGTTACGACGCGCCGTGCCGAATACATGGACCACTATCACACAGAACGCAACCATCAAGGTGTCGAAAACCGATAGATCGTTCCTACGCCCACGCGAATAACTGACAGCCAAGTCCATCGCCGCGCGCGGCTCGGGGGAACGCTGAACTTCTACTACCGGAGAGCGGCGTAATACGATTATTTGAAAATTTGGACATCACGCCTTCGACGTCGGGGCCACGCGAATCGATAGCCGCGTCCTGAAACGGTAATAATGGCCTCGTACCTTAGCTAGGAGTTACTGCTGTGATACCACGGTGATGACGTTGCTCGACGCTACCCGCGTCTTGATTGGCGGCACCAGATAGTGGAATTCGTATTGACCCGGCACCGACGGCATCGTAAAGGTCACGGTGCCGGTGGTGCCGGCAGTGATGAATTTTGGTAACAAAAGCGTCGGATCACCGACGCGGTAGAGCCCAATGAAGTCTCGCGCCGAGTGTCCGCTGGGTGCCGTCCAGTTGACCGTCACGCTTGCTCCAGGCGTAACGGGACCTGGAGTCCGCCCAGGCGCGACCAAGGCGGATGTCGCATTCACGGTGAAGGGCACCCAGCCCGCGAGCACGAACGCCGGATCGCTGTATTGTGCCGCCTCTGCATCCGTGATCTGCTGTGAACAGGCGAGCCGCTGAGTTGTATCAACCGCGTTACTGGCCAAGTCGGTACTGTGATACTCCCAAAAATGGATATTCGGCGCTTGAGCGCAGGTGGTGGCGGGCTTGGGGTCTAGCTCCCACGCAACCCGAATGATATGTGTATCCATCGCGTTGTCGATGAACACCACTTCGCTGAACGGGAATCTGAGCGGCTCGATGCGGCTCAAGTAATATGAGTTGTTGGCAACCGCCGCAGCGCGCGTCAAACGGTTACCAACATAGACAAACCCGTGGTTTGTCTGCGGGTTGCGCACCTGCGAGTACCAGCCGCCGGAATGCAGCGCCATAAACTCCGACATTTGAAAAAAGGCAGCCCCCGTTCCCCACATGAAATCGACGTCGCCTTCGATATAGCTGTTGGTGACCAAGCCAGATGTTTGCAAGCGTAGCGTATCCTGGAAGCTCAAAAGGTTGACGCGGTTCAACAGGATGCGGTCGTTGTTGCCACGGAAGGCCTCCGCCTGCGAGCCGCCGAAGGGCGTCGTGTTGTGCAGCGTGATGTTCTCCAGCGTGAAGTCGGAAGCTTCTACCCCGAACATTGCGCGCCAGCAATTGAAGAAGTCCGGGCCGTCGGGGATGCGCTGCTGAATACAACGGTTCGTGGTATCGGTGCTCGGATTCGGCGAATTGAGGGTATTGTTGTTCGTGTACTGGATAATCGTTTGATCGCGATCCTCGCCGCGAACGGTTATGAACGGCTTCGTCGGCACGACGTAAACCAGCTCGCTATAGATGCCGTTTCGAACGTTAATGCTAACGCTCTGAGTATTACCTTCCGGGACGAGGTCGATCGCCCCCTGGACGGTGCAAAAATCGCCGGTGCCGTCGCCGGCGACGTCGATCTGGGTCGTCCCCGCGGACGGGCCCAAAAGCTTAGTCGAAAAACGCCATGTCTGGGGATCGCTGATCCCGGCGAAACCTCCGCCATCGACCAGCACACCCGCATCGATCGTGACGTAGTAGGTCTGACTATAATCGAGCTGATGGTGCAGATAGATCGTGGCGGTCGCGCCTCTAACGATAATAGGAAAATACTTAAACAGATGGGGCGTCCCGTTATCGGACACAGCGCCACCGACCAGCCGCATAAACGAGCTCGCATCCGCTAAATCAATACTGTCGACCAGCGTGCCGTTCGCCTGAAATACGCGGACGACACCGGAAGTTCCTATCTGCGGCGTCTGACTGAATGTGATGGAGAGCGGGGTATCGGTGCAAACTTGTTGCGCGCCGCTCGATGGAGAAAAATCGGCAGCAAAGACAGCACATGTCCACCCGATGAACAGTGGCACCAAGATCGTTATGCTAGCGGACAACCAACTACGCGTGTCGCCCGCGAATGTTCGCGCCGGAGCGGTGCGCGTGCGCGCTGACGCCTTTCGCATGATGTATCCTCCGGTCCAATGATGAACGCTCGGACACGATGCCCTGATGACGGCAACGTTCGCCCGGGCTCAAATGGCTATCGCGAACTTCCCGGATTCAACTTACCCGATCTCGAGAACGCAATACCCTAGTTGCTCTTGAATCTGATCAAAACTAGAGTAAACCTCGGATTACTCGTCGTCTAGGAAAAAATTGTGCTTCGCTGAGGCACTTATTTGTTGGCTGCCGCGCGTACTGTCCAATTATTCAGCCGACGCCAAAACACGCCGGTCCGCGGCACTGAAAACTAGGCATCGCTACGAATTTTTGCGCACGGATCGCCATTAGAGATCGGCGCGAAATCTGGGGGGTGCGTGTGTGACCAACTGACTATGACTGTGCCTAGAATGTGACTGGGATAGACTGATTTCGAAATCGGCAAGCGTCGCCAGTTATTGATTTAATTGCTACTAATATTGGTCAAACCGCCTCATAACCCGAAGGTCACAGGTTCAAACCCTGTCCCCCTATAACACCGTGCAAGACCCCGAAGTGGGCCAGGCCAGCGGCCAGTTCAGTCAAGGAGCAAGAAATGCCTAGCTTATATTTTTGCAACCGCCGCGCCAGCAAATTCATGCTGTCAATCCTTATCAGCTCAACAGTGTGCTTGGTTTCGTTGTTTAGCTCGTTCGAAGCGCACGCGGTACAGAACCCGATCGTGACGGGCCCCATACCGGCCACCGCGCCTCCGGGCGATCCTTCGCATAACTACCCATTCTTTTCTACTATATGGATTCCTCCAGCGAGTGGTTATGTCGAGGAAGAGTTTTTCATGGAAGGAACGGCGCAGCGCTTCACGACGCCGTCCCTTATGACCGGTACCGTCACCGGCAGTGGTTTTCCCTACAAGGTGAGGATGATCGTTCGCCGACCCAGTTCGGCCCGCCCAGTTCAGCGGCAAGGTGGTGATCGAATGGCTCAACGTCACGAACAACTTTGAATTGGATGTGCAGTGGAATCGGGCTTACGATTTATTCATTCGGGAAGGTTGGGCCTACGTTGGCGTGGGTGTTCAGCGCGCCGGCATTGTTACCGCGGGGACTGCGCTAAGGGACTGGAACCCCAGCCGCTACGGCACCCTCGATGTGACCGTAGGTGGGACGCTCAACGATGATTCGCTCAAGTACGACATTTTTAGCCAGGCCGCCCAAGCCGTTATGAATCCAGTTGGTGTGGATCCTCTAGGGGGGCTTCTTGGACGCCAAATGGTGATCGCCACCGGAGATTCGCAGTCGACCAGTAATCTCGGGACTTACTTAAACTCGGTGCATCCGCTTGATCCGATCTACCAGGGGTTTGAGCTCGGAGGCGTGCTTACGGTTCCCATCCGCACCGACATTCCCCAGAAGGTCTTCAAAGTCATTAGCGAATATGATGCGAACAGCGGTGAAGTGCGCATTCGGCGGCCCGACACTAGTACCTATGTTGCCTGGGAAGTTGCCGGCGCGTCGCATACCGATTACCACAATTTTCTCATCAATGGGCCGATCCGGCTCCGCGACGAGGGTGTAACAGGAACGACGCCGGACACGCAAAACTGCGTCGATCCGGCGCGCAGCAGGATTAACCTCTTTCTCGTGCATCAGGCTGCATACGATTGGATATCCCGCTGGATACTGACTGGGGTGCAACCGCCATCGATGCCGCAGCCGTTGACGGTCCTCGATTTCAATACCCGCCCAGTGACATTCGCCCGCGACAGTAACGGCTTGGTGCAAGGCGGGATCCGGCTTGCGGACATGGTTGTGCCAACCGCTCTCAACAACGGCTGGAATACGGCCGGCAAGCCGCCTACTAGTGCTGCCAGTTGTCAGCAGGCCGGTACGCATGTTCCCTTTAGTCAAGCGACCTTGACTGCGCTGTATCCGACCCTTGGTGGGTATGAAAATCAGGTGCTCTATGCGGCCAAGGCGAATGCGGTCGCAGGATTTATCTTGCCGGTCGACTTCAACACGCTGCGGCTGAATACGATGGCCGAAGTGCTTGGACAACCGCAGTCGGAACAGATTGAGGCTCAACAGCTTGGACATCCGCCATTCATTTACCCTTAACGCGATTGACGAGGCAGACCGCTATGCACTCGGTCTCTTGGGTGAGCAAAGCCTGACCTGAATAGATGCTGAATCGCCCTTGCCTGGTGGGCGGCGTTTGGCTAAGAATAAGGCGTACTGCGAATCTCGCGACATGCCTGCCCATCCCTCCAAAGCGACCAATGGAGCGGACTCTCGACGCGGACTTTGCCCGCGTTATTTTTTGGTTCGCCGGCTCAGGGCGGCGCGTCACAAGAAGGAGGATCCAATCGACGCGCAGGAAGCGGAGAGGTTAGCCTCATTGCTTGCTTTGATGTGGAAGCACGCATTGGGACGCGTTCAGTCGTTGAATACGACCGACTCAGTTCGGCCATAAGCGGCCAGCGCAGACTGGGCGACAGGATGGGAATTGCCGAGTCACTTGAGGGACTGGCGGCAGTGGTCGCCGCTCTCAGCAGTTCGCTGCGCGCTGCCTGTATCTAGGGCGCAGCAGAGCGACTGCGGGAGGAGTTCGGAGCGCCACTGACGCCGAGAGACAGGCCGCACTACGAGCACCGCGTGGCCGAGGCGCGCGCGACCCTGGGCGATGACGTGGCCTTCTACCGTGCCTGGCAGGAAGGCCGTAGTTTGCCGTTTGAGAAAGCCATCGAGCTTGCCTTTGCAGAGCCCGTCGAGCGAGGATGACGTACACGCCCGCCGATTGCCATTGCAGTTGCGATGTTCTCGACACGTCGTCCCTCGCCTGCTCGTTATACAAACTGTGCGATGCCAGGGCTACTGCTTCAGGCGGGTAGGAGGGGCCCCCCGCATAATCCTGCTCTTCCAAGTAGCTAAGGCATTTGATCTCAATCTCGTTTGGCATTCTGGGATCTCAAGGGAATGTCAATCACAGGGCGCCGCCGATCTATGATTCAGTGGCACGGCCACTGGGGTCGTTGCGCACAGTTGCCGCACGCGAAGGGCATACGCGTCGCTGCTAGATGACTCCAGCAACGATGTTAATGCTCATAGCCAATATCGCAATATTAAAGACAAAGGAAAGCACAGCGTGAATGAGTGTCGTGCGGCGCTTTGGCGCGATCGGGTCGAGCATTACGAACAAAGCGTCAACGGTGACCGCACCTAGCCCGCCGTCGAAAGAGGCACGTGTGGTTGGCGCGCAAAGCTCGGAGTTGGGAACTAAGACAAGTGCGCCGGACGCCGCTGTGGCGGCGTATCTGCCAAAGGTGGTTGTCCGCAACGCGAAGGTCTCTCGAAGCTCGCTTGATGAGGATACGGTGTTTGGAGAAATCAAAAACACAGGGGAGCAAAGCCTAAAACAAGTAGAGCTGACGATCTATTGCCTCGATGCCAACGGCAAGGAAATCTTTGAAAAGAAGACCCATCCCGTTTTGGCCTCAGAACTCAGCTTCGGCGACGCGAACCAACCACTGAAGCCGGCATACAGCCGACAATTTGGTGTGCGGCTCAACGACGACCATCCGATTGGGCAAAGAAGGTTACCGTGAAGGTCACCTCCTTGGGTTCCAATAGGGGCTAGGAGGTAGTCGTTGCCGCGCCGAAGACACAGGACGTCGAGGTTTGATAAAACTTTGGGCCGGTCATGCCCGGGCTGTTGGTGTACTCCCAGGAGTTCACCGAGATGATCGGATCACTGTCGACCCGAAGCTGACGGTCGCGCGATGACTGGTGACGGCTACTCGCTTTTACACAGCGCGAGCGGCGCCGCGACAGCTTCCAGCGAACGTCGCTCGGCATCGACGGCGAAGAAGAAGGCGACTATCGCCGCCGCCAGCATCAGCCCTCCTCCGAGGGCATATCCAATGAATACCTCTCCGCGTTCTCCCGACGCGATCAGATGGCCGAACACCATCGGGCCCGCGATTCCCCCCAGTGCCGTGCCGATCGCGTAGAACCATGCGATGGCACTCGCGCGCACCTCGAGAGGGAAATATTCGCCAACGGTGAGATAGGCGGAACTCGCCGCCGCGGAGGCGAAGAAGAATACGACACTCCACGCCAGCGTTTGAGTTTGCGGCGTCAACATGTTCGCCTTGAAAAGCAGTCCCGTCATGACGATAAGCGTTCCGGATAGCGCATAAGTCATTGTGATCATGAAGCGCCGTCCGATCTGGTCGAACAATGGTCCGAGCAGGAGCGGGCCAAGAAAGTTGCCGGCGGCGAACGGAAGCAGGAACAACCCAACTCGCCCTTCGGCCACTTCGTAATAGCGAGTCAGGACCAGCGCGTACGTGAAAAAAATCGCGTTGTAGAGGAATGCCTGAGAACCCATGAGGCTCAATCCGAGCACTACACGGCGTGGGTAACGACGAACGAGCACGCCCAACAGCTCAAACCAACCGACGTGTCCGCGTGGGTCGAGGAGGATGATAGGAGCGGCTTCCCCGTGAAGTACTCGCGCCCTGGATTCTATTGCCAGGACGATGCGTTCAGCCTCGCCGTGGCGGCGCTGCAATAGGAGCCAGCGCGGACTCTCGGGAATGAACCGTCGCAGCGGAAGAATTCCCAATGCGAGCAAGCCGCCGACTATGAACGCGACGCGCCAGCCCCACTCCGGCGCAAATAATTCCGGATCGAGGAAGAGTACCGCGGCCCCCGCTCCGACAGCTGCGCCGATCCAGAAGCTCCCATTCACGGCAAGGTCGACGCGCCCGCGCAAGCGCGCAGGCATGAATTCCTGTATCGCCGAGTTGATGGCAGCGTATTCGCCGCCAATGCCTGCGCCGGTGAGAAAGCGCATCGTCAGAAAGACAGGGTAGTTTGGCGCAAGTCCGGAGGCGATTGTCGCCGCAGCATACACGCCGAGCGTGACGAAAAAAAGCCTGCGCCGACCATATCGATCGGCGAGCCCGCCGAACAGAATCGCGCCTATCACTGCGCCGGCCACATATGAGCCTGCAGCCTCGCCGACCTCCCCTGGCGTCAGCCCAAGTGCGGTGGGCGAGGTCAGCACACTACCCAGCGAGCCGACGAGCGTGACCTCCAGCCCGTCAATGATCCAGCTCGTACCGAGGGCAGCGATCAGGGACGAGTGAAACGACGACCAGCGAAGGCGATCAAGACGTGCAGGTACGTTTGTTGGGAACGGCCCATCATCCATCACGCCGATTATAGGTGGATGGCCAACGCAGGTAATCCAACGCCGGCTTTCGACCCTCTCAGCCGTAAGCCCGATGATGCCGAACGTCCGCTTCGCCGTGTGGATTCAACTGGTCAGCGCAACACATTCTGGGTTTAAACGACTCATGAGCACGTATCAACTTTAGCCCAACAGATGCCGCCGGCGCCAGTGGCTATACTCAGCGGGATCTTGACGAATGCGTTTCACTAGTGAGCGAACAGTGGGCTGAGATTGAGCGGGAGGCATTGCGTTTAGTCGCGATCCAGTAGGCGAATGCAAAGTAGCGGGACTCGCCCCGGGCTCGTGGACACGCTCGGGCGTTTCTGACGGGCCATGATAGTCCGATTCCGGTTGTTCTAGCGGGTCGCCCCAGGAGTTGAGCCTGTGCCAGATCGCGACACCGAGCGCGATGATCGCGGCCACAGTACCGCATCAAGCAGCACGCCATTGACGATCCCACGCCCCTTGCTCGGCGGCGCGAGTTCCGGCTTGAGGAGACTCGATGAGGGTAGCTTCGCGGCGTGCGCGCATCACGCTGGTATCTTCGTCGGAGCGCAGCGGCTTTCTCGCCACCGCCCCGTTTCGGCAAGGGTTTTCTTGGCGTACGCCGCTCAGATCGGACGCAGGCGACGCGTGCGGGGCTGGCGGCGTCCGGCGTGGCTTCGCGAAAGCTTGATCGTCGACGTCTTTTACAGCGCGCGGACAAGCCGCTACGCTAAAAATTCGCAATGCATTGATTTCGAACCGTTGCTTCGCATGCGTACGTATCTTGCTTGGACTGCCTACAAAATCGCCTGCGTACCCCCGGCGCGTTTCAATCCACAACCGTGAGAACGAACATGAACGAAAGGCAGTTAGACGCATATAACGAAAGCATGGAGGTCCTGGCGCGCTGCCGGAAGTACGCGCGCAGCGCCCAAATCGACACCGCAGTATTAGTATCAGTGGTTCCTCCTGGCGCGAGCAGCGCCACACGGAGCGTTGTGATCCGGGGAAAAAGGATCGAACTCGACCGCAAGTCGATAAGCATGCTGCTTGATTGGCAGGCTTTAGGCGAGAATGACCGCGACGCCTTCGCCCGCGCGATCGCGACGCGGGCGAAGGTTGCGCGAGAGCGTCCCCAAGATTAGGACGCATGCTTTCGCGGCCCGGCAGTCTGGGTTCGTGCTGCCATGAAGTAAATCAGGGGGGACGCTGGTGATGATATCCAAGGCGATACGCGATGGGCGACACGCGGAGCTGATCGCCAAGGCTGCCGAAACCAGACGCCGCGCCGATCAAGCACGCATCCCGTTCGCGTTAGAGCAATTCAAAAGACTCGATGACTGGGACTGGACCACGCAGTTACTCGCAGCAGGCAATACGCAAAAGGGACGCAAGCGAAAGGGTAGGTGAGCATCCTCCAAGCGCGGCGCTCACGCGCGACCGATGCGAAGAGCGCGGCAACGATGTGGCGGGTCAAGTGCCAACCAATGTGAGCGCGTGTGAATGTACATGTTGTGGTCGACGGCGGCGCACCGCTGCCCGGAGCCAAACCACGGTCCTTACCGAACGTTGCGTGTCAGATATGGGTGACCAACGTAGCCTGGGCTCATCTCGAGGCCAGCCGTCGAGTGATCGACGCGCTCCAATCGCGGAATCGCTCCAGCGGCGGTGCGGAAGAGTCCATCACGGCTTCTTGGGCCTGAAACGCCACACTGAACGGACGTGGCACGGCTTGCTTGTCTGCGACGATACGGACGACCATGAAAGAACTGAGTGCATTGATCGGCTCCAGGATCTGGCGGATCGCGTCGTCTTTGCTCAGCAAAGGTGCTGCGTGCTGCGACCGCGCGTCTCGGCGCCGATGCAGGATCAGCCATAGGGAAAGTTCCGACAGCTGATCGAGACGACTCATGTAGCTGCCTGACACTGCCACGGTCCAAATCTGCAACGGATTCCCAGCCCAATCGGCATTGACGCGCGCGGCCAGCCCGCACGCTCTATCTATCAGCGCTTTAGCACGCGTGCGCGACAACGGCGCGACCACACACGCGAGCGCGTAGTCGCGAAAATGCCGGGTCGGTAGGTAGCCGCCGCTGCCGTCGGGGTAAAGTAATCCGCCCATGAGCAGCGCCCTCAGCAGCTCCCAACTGGCCGGGGCGTCGAGATGAAAGGCCTCGCCCAGGCTGCGGACGTCGATTCGCGCCTGCTCCGGCGGCTGCGTAGACATATGCGCGAGCGAGCGCTCGGCCCCGGCCCGGAGCGCTGACGCCTCGAGTCCGAAGTACTTTCGATCCGCGACCAATCTGCGGAGCTTGGTGGCGCCTTGTGATGCGAGCAGCCTATTAGGTTTGCCGAGGATGACGGTGGAACTAAGCGCGGCCACTGCCGCGCTCGGCGCAGACGCCGATCGATGTGAATTCGAGCTTTGCGCCGCAATGTGCGACGGTCCGGAACTAGATTTTTCCACGTCTCAACGCCTCCGTAAGGACGTCGCGGGCAGTGACGTGGGTTCGATACCGCGCGGCAGCCCGCGCTGTATCTTGTGTGACGGCGGTATTCCGCCGGCAACCCCGCTACCCGCCTAATACGTTGCGGGCCGGAGGCTTTGCGTCACTGCCTTACGACAGTTTTGCCAAGAGAACTTCTGTAGGGAACCCGAGCAAATCGCGTGGCATCAACTACAGACTGTTACGAATGCAATAGTTAGCCCGAAGGACCTGTGGTGTCAAGATCTGGATTCCAAAACGTGCTCGTCTGTTGCCTACACGTTGTCGGATTAGGTGATGGAGTCCCGCGCTACAGAATTGCTCGCTAGCAACGTCAGGAAGGCCGCAACGTAATGTTTGCAGTTCGAATCGTACGTGGCAGCGAAAGCCAACGACGAGGATTGATCGATTCGTTAAACAACCGCAGCTCATTCGATGATCAAGGCGCGATCGTTATCTTTGTGACCATTCCGTCGCCGTAATGCCCAGGTTGATTGCAGAACAGCAGGTAGGTGCCTGGTTTGAGATTTAGGGTTAACTTGCCCCTCTTCCCTGGAGGAAGGTCGCCGATTTCGCCTAGGCGTCGCACGCGAGCTTCGTTTACGCGGTCGCGCTTGGCGTTAAGCGGGAGTTCTTTGGCCCCGACATCGCGTACGACGAGTACCTCATGAACCAAGTTCTTCGACTGATTCTCCGCTTGGAGCGTGACTAGGCCGGGCGTGAGCGCATCACGGTCGACGACGATACGCATATGCGTAATCGACGGGTCCGTCGACGAGTCTTGTAGCTTGATGGCAAGCATTTTGTGGGCGTGGCCGCGTTCACGGCGCCAGCAGTCGCGAACAACACGGAGCACAACGCAGATCCAATCAATGTTGCACTCATCTTGATTCCTTGTTCGGAATATGGAACGAAATGACACATTGGAGAAGGTGCCACGCCGTATTTTACGGGTGCCCGAAGAGAACAGGAGTTGAAATTGGCGGTTGCGGTGTACCTTGCTCCGTATTTTAGCTACGCTCAAAGCCCTCAAGAAAAGACCCCTCGATCTGGGTTCGACGTACGTCGGCTAAGTGCTTCGGACTTCGAATTACCGCGACGAGAGGGAGGCCCACTGAGGGCGGTGGCGGGGGGCTGAAATGCAATTCAAATCTGTCGGACAACGCTTGTTAGCTTCAATCCCGATCAAGATATCTACCGTTCACTTGCTCGTTGTCTCGCTAGTCGTTGGGAGCGGAGTGCCCGGCTTCCACATCTTCGTGAGTTCGTTCGCTTTCTCGATTTGCTTTGGTGAAAGGCTCTGCGCAATGTTGGCCCGATTGCTCGCAGCAGTCTTGTCTCCCGACAAAGCTGCCAAATTGAAGAGCAGGTAGGCCAGCACATCATCCCGTGGCACGCCTCGGCCGCTGAGGTACAGATTGCCGAGGTTGGTTTGGGCATCTGCAATGCCTTGCTCCGCCGCCTTGCGATACCACATCGCAGCGAGCTTGTCGTCCTGGGGTAGGCCCCCGCGACCCCCTTGGTACATGACCCCGAGGTTGTTTTGACTGGCAGCAAAACCCTGTGCGGCCGCCTTGCGATACCACTCCACTGCTTGCTGATCGTCCTGCGGTACACCCCGGCCGTTGAAGTAACTGAAGCCGAGGTTGTGTTGGGCGGGTTCGTACCCTTGCTCCGCCGCCTTCCGATACCATACAACTGATTGTCCATCGTCCTGTGGGACGCCTCGGCCGTTGAGATACAGAGTGGCAAGGTCGTGTTGGGCAGGTGCGTAGCCCTGCTCGGCCGCTTTGCGATACCACTCCGCGGCCTGCCTATCGTCCTGCGGGACGCCATGGCCATTGAGGTACATATTGCCGAGGTTGTCTTGGGCGCGTTCATAGCCCTGTTGGGCCGCCTTGCGATACCACGCGACCGCCTGCTGATCGTCCTGCGGCACGCCACCGCGACCGTCTTGGTACAAGACCCCGAGGCTGTTTTGGGCAATTGCAAGTCCCTGTTCGGCTGCCTTGCGGTACCACGCGAGCGCCTGCAGCTCGTCCTGCTGCGTACCCCGCCCGTTTAGGTACATTTCGCCCAGGACAGCTTGGGCTGCGGGGTGACCCTGATCCGCGAGCGGCTGCAACTCGATCAATGCAGCGGCGTAGTCCCCACTTCTGTATGCGTCCAAACCCTCATCGAATCCAGCGACCGCCGGTTCGATCGTGATGAACGGAAGTAGCAGAGTGAAAATTGCAATTCGGTGCATCATGCGCTTCCCTCGAATCGAGATGCGACGCAGCTATGCGCATCCGGGAGGGCGAGGCACTTAGTCCTTGGCCCGGGGTGCGACTGTTTTGAATGGTATTCGATCGGCACCGCCTTGCTCGCTCCGGCAACTAGGTCGCGCAGTATGGGGGGCCTTTAAGGGCCTGCTTCGAGCTCTTGATGATTGGCTGCTATCGGGCCAATTACGGACCCTACGCATCGGCCGCTAGTTGGCCGCCCCAAGGGCCGCCACCGATCATGACTTCACGCTTCAAATAGGCAGGACGACAAGTTGCGCGGCGAGGGAAGGTCGGCGTTGATCCGACCCACCCTAGGCCAATTTTCAACGGCTTCGGCCCGCGACGCCATTCGAGCGGTCGATGCCGCCTTCACGACCACCACTGCCGCCGCCTCCATGGCCCCCACCACCGCTACTAAGCCCGCCACCGGCTCTGCCATTGGCGCCGTTTAGCACTTCTTTCCCTGCGCCAATCGCGACGCCTCGGCCGCCCATTGAGCCACGAAGCAGACGTTCAACAGGCGACAATCCTATAGGCGGCCGCCAGTCCATGTACGATACCGAACGTAGCAGTACACTATCGTGATGACAGCTAACGACAAAACGCATGCGACTATCGGAACCGCGCCGACTTCCTCCGGGACGGACGGGTTGCCCACAGCGGCATCCTCCAGTCCCCGCCAGAATCATCTGCTCGCCGCCCTCCCGCCCAGCGACTACGAACGTTTCGCGCCGCGTTTAGAACTCGTAGAGATGAATCTGGGAGATGCGCTGTATGAGTCGGGGGCCAAATTGCAGCATGTCTATTTCCCAACGACATGCATCATTTCGCTGCTCTATGTTATGGAGGATGGAGCATCTGCTGAAATCGCAGTCGTGGGGAACGAAGGCATCCTCGGCATATCCCTGTTCATGGGGGGCAACACCACGCCAAGCCGCGCCATTGTGCAGAGTGCGGGGCACGCCTACCGACTCAAGGCCGACTTGCTCAAAGATGAGTTCGAGCGTTACGGTCCAACCATGCACCTGCTGCTACGCTACACGCAGGCACTGATCACCCAGATGGCGCAGACGGCGGTCTGCAATCGGCACCACTCCGTGGACCAGCAATTGTGCAGATGGCTGCTGTTGAGTCTTGATCGCATGGCGTCGAACGAACTGACCATGACCCAGGAATTGATCGCCAACATGCTGGGTGTGCGTCGTGAGGGCGTTACCGAAGCCGCCGGGAAATTGCAGAGGGCGGGGTTGATTGAGTATCACCGCGGCAAGATCACCGTGATCAATCGCCCC
>Ga0207700_10000705_pt1 | contig 19361 bp, 18 predicted proteins | sample LARL82metaG_FD_184348 | JGI IMG/M metagenome (GOLD analysis project Ga0207700, IMG submission 184348) | Corn, switchgrass and miscanthus rhizosphere microbial communities from Kellogg Biological Station, Michigan, USA - LAR L8-2 metaG... | ecosystem: Host-associated > Plants > Roots >...
CGTGGTCGGCCCCTTCATCTACCACGCGCTGCATCGCGGCGCCTTCCCGGTGCTGGCCCTCTTCTACCTGACCGCCTCGCTGATCTGCCTGGTGCGGGTGGTCGACGCGCCACCCCTGCCGGTCAGCCCGCTGCGGGTGGTGCTGCGCGCCGTGGTCGGGCCGGGACCGATCCGCAGCTTCCTGCCCGCCTGGCTGGCGGTCAACGGGCTGGTGGGCGCCTTCTACACCAACCTCGGCGCGCTGCTGAAGCGCTCGCCTGTGCCCGGGCAGACGCTGGTGCACGGCTTCGACGAGCGGCTCATCGGGCTGATGCTGCTCGGCTGGGTCAGCCTGCTGGTGCTCGGCATCGTGCTCTGGACACCGGTGCTGCAGCGGCTGGGCGGGCCGCTGGTCATGCGCCGCGCCGTGCCGGGCGCGGTCATGGTGCTGGCGGCCCTCTTCGCCATGAACCACCTACCGCTCTGGGCGGCGCCGTTGCTGCTGCCGCTGCTCGCCGCGGGGGTGCTGGTGCAGGCGGGCTTCGGGCCGGCGGCGGTCAACTACCTGGCCGACTGCTCGGAGGCCCTGGCCGCGGATCGCTCGGCGCTGATGGCCTTCTACACGGTGACGCTGGCGGGCGGCGGGGCGCTGGGAGCGGTGTTCGGCGGGCTGATGTCGCGCTGGCTGTACCTGGACGGGGTCATCCTGCTCGGGCTGGTGCTCAGCGCCGTCGCCTGGGTGACGCTGGGGTCGCTGATCCGGCAGGAGCGCGGGCGCGGGGCGATGGCGGCGGCGACACCGACGCCGGGCTAAGTCGCCTCTGCATCCTCCTCGGCGCCCGCGCCGACCACGCGCAGGGCGTGGGCGACGGCGTCGCTCGGAAAGCCGCGGCGCGACAGCGCGCCGGCGATGCGGGCGATCTCGCGGCGGCGGGCGGTGCGGTCGTCGGGCAGTGGGCGTTGCGCGACACGCCTGCGGGCTTCGCGGACGGCGGCGGCCCGCTCCTCGTCCGCGGGGACGGTGCCCGCGGCCTGGCGGGCGAGCTCGACGTCGACGCCGCGGGCACGCAGCTCGGCGACGATGCGCACCGTGCCGCGGTGGCCGCGGCGGCGGGCGACGATCGACCCGGCGAGCGCCGCGTCGTCGACGTAGCCCGCGCGGACGGCCGCGTCGGTCGCCGAGCCGGCGGCCTCGTCGGAGAAGCCGCGCCGCACCAGGCGGCGTCGCAGCGAGGCCTGCGATTGCGCGGCGCCGCCGAGGATGCGCAGGGCGGCGGCTTCGGCGGCGCGGCGTTCCTCCTCGGGCGAGAGTGCGCGCTCGTCGCCCGGTGCAACGTCGGCGTGGGCGCGGGTGTGCGCGGATCTGCGTGGCGATGAATGCAGTGACATGGCGTGGTGCGACGACGTGTGGTGTGGACGCGCTCGAAGAGATGAGGCGGCGGGGCGCGACGGCGCCCCCGTGCCGTCAGCCGACCGGGATCGGCGGCGTGGTGGTGCCGTTGGCGGCGGCGGCCGTGCCGGTCACCGGAGCCGAGGGTTCCGGCGCCGACTTCTCGCGCACCTTGGTGGCGATCTCCTCCAACAGGTCGGTGTTCTGCTTGAGGAAGTCGCGCACGTTCTCACGGCCCTGGCCCAGGCGCATGTCGCCGTAGGAGAACCAGGCGCCGCTCTTCTCCACCACCTTGGCCTCGATGGCCATGTCGAGCACCGAGCCGGCGTAGGAGATGCCCTCGTTGTAGAGGATGTCGAACTCGGCGGCGCGGAAGGGCGGAGCCACCTTGTTCTTGACAACCTTGACCTTGACTCGGGAGCCGATGGCGTCGAGGCCCTGCTTGATGGTCTCGACCTTGCGGATGTCCATGCGCACCGAGGCGTAGAACTTCAGGGCGCGGCCGCCGGTGGTGACCTCGGGGTTGCCGAACATCACCCCCACCTTCTCGCGCAATTGGTTGATGAAGATGACGCTGGTGTTGGAGCGGCTGATCGCCGAGGTCAGCTTGCGCATCGCCTGCGACATCAGCCGCGCCTGCAGGCCGACGTGGGAGTCGCCCATCTCGCCGTCGATCTCCGCCTTGGGCACCAGCGCGGCCACCGAGTCGATGACGACGACGTCGACCGCGCCGCTGCGCACCAGCACCTCGACGATCTCCAGCGCCTGCTCGCCGGTGTCGGGTTGGGAGATGAGCAGCTCCTCGGTCTTGACGCCGATGCGCCCGGCGTACTGCGGGTCGAGCGCGTGCTCGGCGTCGATGAAGGCGGCCACCCCGCCACGGCGCTGCGCCTCGGCGATGATGTGCAGGGTCAGCGTCGTCTTGCCCGAGGACTCCGGTCCGTAGACCTCGACGATGCGGCCGCGTGGCACGCCGCCCACGCCGAGGGCGATGTCGAGCGTGAGCGCGCCGGTGGGGATCACGTCGATGTTGCGCTGGGCGGTCGCGTCTCCCAGCTTCATGATCGCGCCCTTGCCGTAGGATCGCTCGATCTGCCCGAGGGCGGTGGTCAGTGCGCGGTCCCGTTCGGTCGTCACGGGCTCGGTCTCCTTGGCCGCCGATGCGCGCTCACGACGCGCAGCGCCGTTGGTGGATGCGACGACCTCGAGTGTGCCACTGTTCAGTGTGTTTGTCAATGCTGTACTCCGACGCATGGTATGGCGCGTGGCTCACGCTGCGGGCGCGGCGACCGGGCTCACCCGGCAACGGGGCGAACATATGTATGGTACGCGCGCCGGTCCGGCACCGCAACCGGGTCACGCCCGGACCACCGGCACCGCCTCGATGCCCCCGTCGATGCCCTTGGCCTTGACCCGCTGCGCCCTGCCCGGGGCCACGCCCCGCTCCCGCCAGGCGGCCTCGTCGAGCGGCGCGTCGGAGTGCAGCAGCACCGACCCCGGGGCGGCCGCCGCGCAGAGCCGCGAGGCGACGTTGACGGTGCGCCCGAAGACGTCCCCGTAGCGCCGCAGCACGGGCCCGTGGGCGAGGCCCACCCGCAGCGGCGGCAGCCGCTCGTCGCGCCCGGCCAGCTCCAGCAGGTCGAGGGCGGCCGCAGCGGCCGCGGCGGGCTCGGGCGCGGAGAACATCACCGCGTCGCCGAGCGTCTTGACGATGCGCGCGCCGTGCCGCGGCAGCGCCTCCTCGGCGTGGTGCACCAGCGCGCCGGCCATCTCCCCGAGCTCCAGCGGGTCGACCCGCTCCGAGGTGGCGGTGAAGCCGACCAGGTCGGCGAAGCCGACGCAGAGCTCGGCCTGCCCGGGCAGCGAGCCCTCCGCCTCCTCCACCGCCGCCACCGACTCGCCGCGCACCGCCGCCTCGATGTGCCGCCGGTGGGCCTGCTCGATGAGGTGGCCGACGGTGGGCAGCATGAGGTCGACCATGGCCGCGCTGCGGAGCACGAAGTCGAGGTTGCCGGTGCGGCTGTCGCGCATCTGGACGCCGATGCGGCGGCGGAAGAGCTCGACGTGGCTGGCCGCCACCTGGGCCATGGCCAGGCCCAACACCGAGGTGGCCTCGACGAGGTCCTCGTCGGGGAAGATCGTGCGCATCGCCGCCATCACTCGCATGGCCTCGAGGTCGCGCCGCGTGTAGACCACCTCGCCCGGCTCCCCCGGCGGCATGCCCAGCGCCCGCCAGACGCGCGCCGCGAACTCCTTCTCGACACCGGTGCGCCGGGCCACCTCCTCCAGGGTCATGGTCGCCCGGCCGGCCAGGGCGCGGTCGATGACCAGCAGGGGCAGCCGGCGCTGCTGATTCGCCTCGCTCAGCTCCTCCTCGCTGACGTCGTGGTGGCGCAGGTAGTCGACCAGGCGCGCGCGCTCGATGGCGGCGGCGCCCCACAGCGAGGTCGTGCCGCCACTCGCGGGTTGCTCGGGGTCACCGAGCAGGCCCGTCTGCGCCCAGCGCTCCACCTCCTCCTCGGAGCGGCCCAGGCGCTGGGCGATCTCGCCGAGCGAGAGCGGCCTCTCCCTGGCGCGCAGCGAGAGCGGCGGCTCGGCGAGCAGCGCGATGGCCCGCGACAGCGCCTTGGCGCCGCCCTTGCTGGCGCCACCGTACCGGGCCAGCGGGGCCCACAGCGACACCATCTGCTGCACCACGGGGCCGGGCAGGGTGCGCATCGTACGCATGGCCGCGCGCCGCGCCAGGTGGCGGGCCTGGTCCTTCACTGCTGCGCCGCCTCTTCGAGCAGGCGCAAGGCGGCGTGCACCGCGGCGGCGCGATTGCCCTCGCGGCCGTGGTCGCCGTCGAGCCTCTGCGTGCGCAGCGCGTCCGGTTGTGGGCCCGCAACGGCGAGCCAGATGAGCCCGGCGGGCTTGGCGGGACTCTCGCCGCCCGGCCCGGCGACGCCGGTGATCGACACGGCGATGTCGACGCGCAATCGCTCGCGCGCACCCTGCGCCATGGCGATCGCCACCTCTTGGCTGACCGCCCCGTGGGCCTGCAGCGTCTCGTCCGGCACACCGAGCAGTGCGGTCTTCAACGCGTTGGAGTACGCGATCACACCGCCGAGCACGTAGTCGGACGAGCCGGGGAGGGCCGTCAGTGCGGCGCCGAGCAGCCCGCCGGTGCAGGACTCCGCGACCGCGACGCGCAGGTCCCGGCGCCGCAGCGTCTCCCCCACCCGCTGTGCCTCGGGAAAGGCTCCTGCCAGCGACGGGGCGTCGGATTCGACCGGCATGTCGCCCGCCATCATGCCGCAGACCACGCCGGTGGTTCCGCGAGGTCGCCCGCCCGCCGGCGGGGACACGCGTGCTATGACCTGCGGCGGCCGCGGCGCCTGGCCGCCGGCCCGGTGAAGGGAATGCACCGGCGACCCGGTGCGAGGAGAACTCGAGCAATGCGGACTCTGATGCGTGCCACCTCTGTCGCCCTGGTCACCGTGGCGGGCTCGATCGCCGTCGCGCTTCCCGTCCATGCCGAGCTGGTGGGTGTCACCGTGTCCGGTTCGGGCGTGGGCGTCACCTTCGAAGGCCAGCCGGTGGTGGGCGTCAGCGACTCCAACGGCCAGGTCTGCGCCGGCATCGGCGAGCAGGTTCCCGTCTGCGCGCCGGGCACCAGCGTCGGCGGCTGAACCCCGGCGGCCCGGCCTCAGAACAGGAAGCGGCGGTAGCGCCAGAGGTAGTCGAGGCCGCTGAAGATCGTCGCCACCACGGCGAGCACCACGGCGGCGTCGGCGGGCGTGCGCAGGATGCCGAAGGGGCGGGCCAGGATGAGCAGCAGGATCATCAGGTTCTGGGTCAGCGTCTTCGACTTGCCCCAGGGTGAGGCGCCGATGACCACGCCCTGCTGCGCGGCGACGAAGCGCAGCCCGGTGATGACGAACTCGCGCGCGAAGATGACCACCACCACCCAGAAGGCGAGGTCGCCGGCGCTGACCAGGATGGCCAGCACGGTGATGACCAGCAGCTTGTCGGCCAGCGGGTCGAGGAACTTGCCGAGGTCGGTGACCAGCTTGCGGCGGCGGGCGATCTGCCCGTCGAGGGTGTCGGTGGCGGCGGCGGTGGCGTAGACGGCGGCGCTCACCTGGTCGTGGTAGGCGAACGACGCCGTCAGGGTGACCCCGATCACGGGGACGAGCAGCAGGCGCAGGATGGTGAGCTGGTTGGGAAGGGTGAGCCTTCCGGCGCTCACCGCGGCGCGCTTCCGACTTCGAGCAGGCGCAGCGGCGAACGCGCGGCGCGCGGTGCCTCTGCGCCCGCAGGGACGGCGCGCGCGCCGACCTGGTACGTCGCCGCGGTGGTGACGCGCACCCGCAGGAAGCGGTCGAGGAAGTGCGCGGGGTCGTCGAGGCCGCGGACCACCACGCGCCCGTCGATCTCCGGCGCCTCGCGTTCGCTGCGCGCGAAGAGCACCTGCGCACCCCCGTCCGCGGTGGCGCTGAGCGCTTCGCCGAGCACGGTGATCTCGCGTCCCACCAGGCGACGGTTACGCTGCCGCGAGACCGCCGCCTGCGCCGCGTACACCGCACGTCGCCGCGCCTCGCGTTGGCGCAGCGGGAGCTGGTTGGGCATATCTGCTGCGACGGTCCCGGGTTCCTCGCTGTAGGCGAAGGCGGTCACCCAGTCGAGCTGCGCCGCGGGCAGGAAGTCGAGCAGCGCCTGGAACTCCTCGTCGCTCTCGCCGGGGAAGCCGACCACGAAGGTGCTGCGCAGGGCCAGATCGGGCATGGCCGCGCGCAGCTTCGACAGCACACCGTGGGCGCGGTCGGCGCTGTAGGGACGCTTCATCCGCCGCAGGGTGGCGGGATGCACGTGCTGCAGCGGCATGTCGAGGTACTTGGCCACGTTGTCGAGCGAGGCCATGGTCTCGATGAGCTCGTCGCTGACGCCCTCCAGCGTGGCGTACATCATGCGAATCCACACCGGCGCGGGCTGCAGTGCGGACAGTTGCCGCAGGAGTGCGGAGAGATTCGTCTTCACGGGCAGGTCGCGACCGTAGCCGGTGAGGTTCTGCGCCACCAGCACGATCTCCTGCACGCCCGACTCCAGTGCGCGCCGTGCCTCGTGCAGGATCAGCTCGACCGGCTTGCTGCGCAGGTCGCCGGTGAAGGAGGGGATGGTGCAGAAGGCGCAGCGGAAGTTGCAGCCGTCGCTCAGCTTGAGGTAGGTGGTTGCGGGCGCGGTCGGCCGGAACTCGAGCCCCGAGTAGTCGACCGGCGCCAGCGTCTCGACGCGCACCACCTGGCGCCCGATGCGCGCGGCGGAGAGCGCGTCCGGCAGCGAGGGCCAGTCGCGGGTGCCGACCACCACGTCGAGCTCCGGCATCTCCCGGGCCAGCTCCTCGCCGTGGCGCTGGGCCAGGCAGCCGCTGGCCACCAGCCGCATCGACGGGTTGCGCTTCTTCAGCTCACCCAGCTCGAGCAGCGCGTCGATGGACTCCTGCGAGGCGGCGCCGAGGAAGCCGCAGGTGTGCACGATGCAGACGTCCGCCTCCTCGGGCGAGGCCGCCGCGTCGTAGCCGCCGCCCTCCATCAGCCCCTCGATGTACCCCGAGTCCACCTGGTTCTTGGGGCAGCCGAGCGTCTGCAGGAAGTAGAGCGGCTTGTGGTCGGACATGGCAGGAACGCGGCTAGCGGTAGTTGGTGTACTGCAGGGGCACGTCGAGCTCGAGACCCTTGAGGTAGCCGATCACGTCCTGCAGCTCGTCCTTGGACTTGGAGCTGACCCGCAGCTTGTCGCCCTCGATGCGCACCTGCACCTTGGGGTTGGAGGCGCGGATCTTCTTGTTGAGGTCGCGGGCCAGGTCGTCGGCGATGCCGCGGCGCAGCTTGACCACCTGGCGCAGGTTGCCCCGGGCGGCCGGCTCCGGCTTCTGGGGGTCGAGCACCTTGAGGTCGATGCCGCGCTTGTGCAGCTTGCTCTGCAGCACGTCGAGGATGGCCTTGAGGTGCATGTCGGAGTCGGTGAGAAGGACCAGCTGGTCCTTCTCGTGGTCGACCTCCGCGGTGACGCCCTTGAAGTCGTAGCGCTGGCCGATCTCGCGGCGCGCCTGGTCGAGCGCGTTGACCAGCTCCTGCTGGTCGAAGTCGCTGACGACGTCGAAGCTGTTGTCCTGTGCCACGGGTGCAGAGGATAGCGGGAAGCGGCGCGGGCGAAGACCGACCCCGGCCGGGGGCGGATGGCGCGGCGTTTAATGCGCGGCGATGTCCACCAGCTTCGGGCACCCGTGAGCGGGGGCACCGCCCTCCAGCTCTGCCTCGACGGGCTGGCCACGTCGGGCCTCTACGCGCTCACCGGGCTGGGCGTGCAGCTCGCCTACGCCGGGTCGGGGGTCCTCCACCTCGCCGCCGGCGACGTGGCCGTGGCGGGGGCCATCGCCGCCGCCGCGCTGGTGGGCGGCGGCGTTCCGGTGCCGCTGGCGGCGCTCATCGGGCTGGCGGCTGCCGCGCTGCTCAGCGGGGCCATGGAGCGCGGCCTGGTGCGCCCCTCGGGCGGCCGCGCGGTGGTGGCCACCGCGGCGCTGGTGGCCGGGGGTGCGGTGCTGCGCCAGGCGGTGGCGGCGGTGTTCACCCACTCCGCCTACGCCTTCCCGGCGCTGCAGGCGACCTGGCACGTCGGCGACGGGGTGCTGCGCGCCTCCGACGCGGTCACCGCCGGGGTGGCCCTGGCCGTTGCCGCCGCGCTGGCGGTGCTGCTCGGTCGCACCCGCGCGGGCGCGGCGCTGCGGGCCACCGCGGGCGGCGAGGCGGCGGCGGAGTCGATCGGCGTCGACACCCGCCGGGTGCGGGCGGCCTCCTTCGCGGCCGCGGGGTTGCTGGCCGGGCTGGCGGCACTGCTGGCGGCGGGGCGGATCGCGGCCACGCCGGCCTCGGGCGTGGGCCTGGGGCTGAAGGGGCTCAGCGCGGCGGCAGCGGGCGGGCTGGGGTCGCCGCTGGGCGTCTGCCTCGGCGCGGTGCTCATCGGCGGCACCGAGGTGGGCACCACCTTCGCGCTCGGCGGCGGCGGCGAGGCGATCACCTTCGCGGTGGCCGCGCTGGCGCTGGGGCTGCGGCGGGGGGTGCGGCGGTGAGCCGGGTGGCGCTGCGGCCGCCGGGGCCGCGCAGCTGGCTGGTGCTGCTGGTGCTCGTCGTGGCCGGGGTGGCCGCCACGCCCGCGCTGCTCGGCGGCTCGGACCTCACCGACGTCAGCCTGGCCGTGACCCGCGCCGCCATGGCCGCGGGCGCGGCGGTGGCGCTCTCGGCGGGGCGTCCCTCGCTGGCCATGGCGGGGCTCGGCGGCGCGGCCGGCTACACGAGCGCGCTCGCCTCCATCCACGGCTGGCCGGTGCCGCTGGCGATCAGCGCCGGCGCCGCCCTGGCGGCGTTCGGCGCGGCTGCGCTCGGCCTGCTCGGGGCCCGCCTGGGCGCCGCCGCCTTTGCCGCCTTCACCCTGGTGGCCACCCTGGCGGGCGGGGCGCTGCTGGCGGCCCTGCCCGGCGTGTTCGGCGGCTCGGGCGGCCTGCAGCCGGTGCCGCCGCTGTCCTTCCCTCTGCCCGGCGGCGACAGCCTCACCTTCAGCGAGGTGGGCACGCTCCACGTCACCCTGACTCTCTGCGCGCTGGCGGTGGCCGTCGCGGCGCTGCTCGTCCAGGCGCTGCCGGGCGCGCGCTGGCGGGCCGCCGGCAGCGACCCGGAGCGCAGCGCGGATGCGGGCCTGCACCCACTGCGCAGCCGCCTCGCCGCACTGGCCGCGGGTGGGCTGCTGGCGGGGATCGGCGGCGCGCTCGGGGTGCACGCCGCCGGCGTCGCCTCGCCCTCCGCCTTCTCCGCCGACGCCGCCGTGGTGCCGCTGCTCGCCGCCCTGCTCGCCGGGCGCGGCGGCCCCGCCCTGGCCGCGCTCATCGGCGGCGCCACCGCGGCGCTCGGGCTGCGCGTCCTGCCCAACCTGGGCTGGTCGGGCCCGCCCAGCGCCGACGCCCTGGCCACCGGCATCCTCGCCGCCGCCACGCTGCTGGCCCTGCCCGCGCTGCTCCGCCGCGGCGGCGTGCGCGGCGAGCGCGTGCTGCCCGCGCCACCGCCCGAGGCCCCCTGGCCGGGCGTCGCGCCGCAGGGCGGCCCCGCCGGGCTGCGCGTCACCGCGCTGGCGGTCGTCCCGGAACGCGGCGCCGCCCCGCTGGCCGTGCTCGACCTCGACGTCCTGCCCGGCGCCGTGCACGGGCTGGCCGGTCCCAACGGAGCGGGCAAGAGCACCGCGCTGCGCGCCGTGGCCACCGGCGCCAGGCACGGAGGCGAGCAGGCCGTCCGCGTGCACGGCGCCTCCCCCGCCGCCCGCGCCGTGCTGCTCCCCCAGGCGGGTGGCGGCTGGCCGGGCACCACCGTCGAGGAGACGCTCCGCCTCGCCGCCCGTGCCGGCCACCGGCCCCGCGGCGAGACCCGGCGCGCGGCGGGGACCTGGATCGCCCGGCTCGGCCTCACCGGCGCAACCGGGGCGCTCTGCGAGACCCTCTCCCACGGCGCGCGCCGCCGCGTCGAGCTGGCCCGCGTCCTGCTCCTCCGCCCCGCCGTGCTGCTCTGCGACGAGCCCCTCGCCGGGCTGGGCGACGCCGACCGCGCCCTGGTGCTCGCCTGCCTGCGCGCCGCCGCCGCGGACGGGGTCACCCTGGTGGTCGCCGAGCACGACCGCGCCTCGCTCTCGCGCCTGGCCGCGGCCACCACCGAGCTGCGCCCGCTCGACCCCGGGCCCGCCGCGGCGCCCGACGGTGCCCCCGCGTGAGCGACTCCGCGCACCTCGACGCCGCGCCCGTCGACGGCCTCCTCCTCCGCGCCCTGCGCGTGGACCGCGACGGCCGCACCCTGCTCGACATCGCCTCGCTGCACGCCCCGCCCGGCGCCTGCACGGTGGTCACCGGCCCCGGCGACGCGGGCAAGACCCTGCTCGCCGCCGCCGCCGCCGGCGCCGTGCCCGGCGCGCGCGGCGAGGTGCGGCTCGGCGGGCGCCTGCTCGGCGGACCGCCCTCCGCCCGGCGCCGCGCCGGGCTGGCCGCGGCCACCGGCGAGCCGCTGCGCCTCCGCGGCGTCAGCGTCGCCGAGGCACTGGCGCTGGCCCGCGCCGGGCGTGGCGGCCGCCGGGTTTCGGACGCCTTCGACCGGTTCCCGCTGCTCGCCCGCCGCCGCGGCCTGCACTGCGAGCGGCTCAGCGGCGGCGAGCACCAGGTGCTGCGCATCGCCTGCGCCTGGATGGGCTCACCCGCGGCGCTGCTGCTCGACTCCCCCACCACCGGCCTGGCCGCGCCCGTCGCCGCCGACGTCGTGGAGCTGGCCCGCGCGGAGGCGCGGCGCGGCGTGGCCGTGCTCTGGCTGGATCAGCCCGCCGCGCCGGCGCCGGCAGGCGCCGCGTTCAGCATCGAGTCGGGGCGCCTCAGTGCTGCGGCGGGGTCGCGAACGGGGTCGCCGTCGGGATCGGCTTGGTGAGCGTGCCGTTCAGGTTGTTGTCGTAGATGGAGTACATGTAGCCGAGCTTGGGCGACCAGGTGAGCTGTGCGTGGCGGTCGGTCTCACCGAAGAAGACGAGCACCGTGGCGCTGGTCAGCCCGCTGTAGCCCTGGGCGCGCAGGTCGTCGACGAGGCGCTCGCAATACGCCTGCTGCCCGTCGTTGCCCAGCGCCACCAGGCTGCGCAGCGTGGGCAGCGACTCGGAGGCGATCACCATCAGCACCGAGGCGAACTTGGCGCGCGCCGCCTTGGTGGCGGCGGGGTCGGTGGTGTCGGTGTAGCCCGCGCTGAAGGGGTCGGCCCGGATGGCCACCTCCCAGTACTCCTTGCGGGCGAACTCGGCGCGCTCCAGGGCGAAGGCGTCGGCGGCGGCCACCGGGTTGTTGCCGTAGCGGTGGTTGAAGCCGATGGGCGGCAGCGTCGGCACCGCGAAGGTGGCCGCGGGCGTCGGCGTCGCGTGGGTCACCGACGCCTCGCTGCAGGCGCTCAGCGCCAGCGCGCTCACCGCGCAGACCAGCACGCCGAGGACGGCACGCGCTCTGCGCCGGACGGGCCGGAGCTCAGTGGAAGTCGGCAAGGATCTGGTCGGCGGTGGGCAGCGTCGCCGAGAGCTGCTCGTCCTTCACCGGCGTGAAGGCCATGTCGTGGATGCGGGCGATGTAGAGGTCGTCGTCGGCGACGCCCTCGTGGTTGTCGGGGTTGAAGCCGCGGGTGTCGCCGTTGGCGCTGTGCACCTTGACCTGGGTCATCTGGGTGAGCAGCCGGGCGGAGGGCTGCACCGAGCCCGCCTTCTCCAGCGCCGCGGCGACCACGTCGACGGCGTCGTAGCTGAAGATCTCCAGGTCGGCGGGCTGGCGGACCTCGCGGCCCTCGCGGTCCTTGAAGCCGGCGTCGGTGGGCCCGCCCTCGGCGGCGGCGAGGCGGTGCTCGAACTGGCCGAAGCTGGCCGAATCGTCCTCGCTGGTCATGCGCGAGACGGTGAAGACCAGGCCCTCGCTGGCGTCGGGGCCGGCCACGGCGCGGACTGCCGGGCTCTCTCCGCTGGGTCCGGCGAAGACCTGCAGGTGGGCGGCGCCGGCGTGCGCGGCGTTGACCACGCGGGCGACGAAGAGGTCGGTGCCCCAGACCACCAGCGAGTCGGCGTGCGCCTCGACGGCGGCGCGGATCTGCGCGTCGACGGCGGGCACGGCGGCGGGGATCTCCACGTTGGAGACCGACCTGACCCCGGCGGTGGCCAGCGCCTGCTGCACCTGGGTGCCGCCGTCGCGGCCGTCGTCGGTGTCGTCGTGGAGGATGGCCGGCGCCTTGCTGCTCCTGGCGATGTAGGCGGAGAGCACCGAGGCGGCGGCGTCGTCGGGCACGCCGAGGCGGAACAGCGCCGGGCGCTGCTGCGGGTCCATCAGCGCGGCCTCGCCGTTGTTGACGGCGATGACCGGAACGTGGGCCGCGGCGGCGTCGGGGGCCGCGGCCGAGGCGCCGTAGCCGTCGGTGACCACGCCCACCGCGCCGTCGTGGATGGCGCTCTGCACCGCCGAGCGGGTGCGCTGCGGGTCGAGCCCGTCGTCGTAGTTGCGCAGCGTGACGGTGTGCTTGACCCCCGCGATGCTGACCCCGCCCCTGGCGTTGAGCTCGCGCACGGCGAGGTCGGTGCCGCGCTGCAGGGTGTGGTAGACGAACGGGTCGGCGGTGACCGGTGCCACCAGGGCGATGGTGACCGCCCCGCTCCCCGAGCTGGAGCTGGAGCCACCCCCGCCGCAGGCGGGCAGGACAGCCAGGGCGGCCGCGCAGGCGGGCAGCGCGGTGGCGCGGAGCAGGCGAGCGGGCATGGGGTCGAGAACCTCGTGTCCAGGTGGCTGCGGCCGGTGCGTGGCGCCGGGAGCGCCGGGTCGCCCCGCGGCGAACGGGGACGGCCGCTCAGTGTGACGCCTCGAGGACCGGTTGTCTTGCGCCCGCTCGCGCGCGCGAGGCTGGGCGGCTCAGCCCGACGGCGACGGCGAGGGAGAGGGCGAGCCGCGCCGCTTCAGCACGACGACGTCGCCGGCGTGCACCCCGGCCGCGGTGAGCGCCCCGGAGCGCACCTCCAGCGCCAGCGAGTAGGGCTGCGCGGCGTAGTAGATCTGGCAGGGATCGGCCTTGCAGGGCACCATGTTCTGCACGTCGACGACGCGCCCCTGGGCGTCGGCGAAGGCGATGTCGAGCGGGATCAGGGTGTCCTTCATCCAGAAGCCGTCGGCCACCTGCTGCCCGAAGACGAAGGCCATGCCCTGGTCGGCAGGCAGGTTCTTGACTCCCATCAGGCCCTTCTCCCAGGCCTTCCGGTTGGTGGCCAGCTCCACGGTCAGGGCCAGGCGCTGCTGCGAGCCGTGGCTGATGGTCAGGTCACCGAGCGGGAAGCCGCGCGCCGACACCAGCGCCGGTGCGGCACCGGCCCCACACCCCGCCAGCACAGCCGCCAGCGCAAGCGCGACCACACACCTCACCCGCAGGCCGCGACCTGCCGCTCCCCGGATTGCCTCCATCCCTTCCGCGCCTCCCGCACGCGTGCGCGGAAGCGTAGCAGCGCCGGGGCTGGCGCGGCGGCGTCAGCTCGCGCTGCGCCGCCGCCTCCGGCCTCGATAGGCGGCTCCGCCGATGGCCAGCATGGCCAGCGCGGCCGCGGCCACGCCGCCGGCGGTGCCCGCGGTGTTGGGCAGGCCCGGCGCGCTGTTGCCGCCGCTGCCACCCTGGGTGAGCGGACCCGAGACGCTCTGGAAGACCGACTGCACCCCCGCCCCGAGCACGGTGTCGTAGGCGGGCGTGGCGTCGACGAGGGTGGGGATGTTGCCGCCACCGGGACCCACGAAGAGCGGCTGCCCGTTGTCGAGCGCGGCGAAGGAGGTCACCGACTCCAGCGCGTCGCCTTCCGCCGGGCTGCCGACGTCGCTGGCCGGAACCTCGATCTCGATGTCGTTGCCGTGCTGGGCGCCGTTGACCGTGGTGCCGCCGCTGTAGTCGACGAGCGTGGCCACCGTCTGGGCGTTGAGGCCGGGCCGGTCGAAGGAGGCGGCCGTCCCCGCCGCGTAGCTGAGGGCGCCGCCGCCGTCGGACTCGGCGCGGGCGAAGTAGATCTTGTGGTCGAACTGCCAGGTGGTCAGGTACCAGACGTTGCCCTGGCTGGAGCTCGGGCTGGCGATGCTGCTGAGGTCCTTGGCGTTGACGTGGACCACCAGGTTGCCACCGTCGCTGGGATCCCACTCGACGCGCGAGTGGACCAGGTCGAGCGCGCCGTCCTCCTGCTGCGTGCCCTGGGTGGGATCGACGGGGAAGAGCGCGTCACCGACGGCGTCGTCGATGCCGTGCGCCGTGGGCGTGGTGCTGAACCGCGAGTCGGAGACGTCGCCGTTGCCGCGCAGCCGCGGTCCCGACACCTCGCGCGCCGTGGTGGTCAGCGGCAGGCCGGGGATCAGCGTGGTGGGCTGGGTGGCCAGCTGGTTGGAGTCGTTGGCCCAGACCGCCTGGAGCGCGCCGTCGGGGCCGATGTCGCAGGCGATGAAGTCGGCCATGTTGCGGTTGCCGACGTTCTGGATGCAGCCCACCGTGCCCTGCAGGCACATGTCGTTGATGTGGTTGGGACCGATGCCGACACGCTGCTGCTGGAAGACGGGATGGGGGTCGAGGCCGTCGGTGGTCACGGCCATGAAGGCGTGCCACTGGCGCGGGTCGCTGCTGTCCTGGGCGCTGGGGTGCTCACGCTTGTCGGTGCCCAGCCAGACGAAGCCCAGCTTGCCCGCGTCGCCGGCGGTCATCCAGCCGAAGTCGCTGGTCTTGGTCTGCGGACCCGAGTCGACCTGCACCGGCGTCGACCAGGTCTTGTGCCAGGGCGCGTCGGTCGAATACGTGTAGTAGAGGTGCCAGGCGGTGGCGTGGGCGAGCGGCTGGGTGGGATCGGCGAAGCCGTCACCCTCGATGTAGGCCTCGTAGAGGGTGCCCTTGTCGTCCATGGCGATGACCGGGAAGAGGCTGTTGGGCTCGCGCATGGGCCGGCCGTCGGGGTCGATGTCGGCGGCGGTCTGGTAGGTGAGCGAGTTGAACTGGCCGACGTTGGAGGGATTGGGGGTCGCCTGGGGCTCGCCGACGGCGACGCCCACCTCGTTGTTGCCGCTGCCGTTGGGGCAGCTCGACCCGCTGGCGCTGGTGGCGCCGGTGCAGGCGATGGCGGTGTAGACGAAGCCGGTCTTGGGATCGGCGACGGTGGGGCCGTGGAAGGCGAAGGACGAGAGCGTGCCGCCCTCCTGCACGGTGTTGGTGAACACGTTGTCGCCGGTCACGCCGGGCTCGGCGGGATGGAAGTTGATCCCGTCGTCGCTCCAGCCGAAGGCCAGGCCGCTGGCCGTGGTGGCGCAGGCCTGGCAGGCCCAGGACAGGTAGACGATCGGCTTGCCGCCGTCGGCGACGCTCTGCGGTGCGACGGTGGAGTCGAGAACGCCCTCGAAGGGACGGTCGGCGCCGGCCGCGGGGGCGCTGGCGCACTTGTTGCTCACCTGGCCGCTGGCGCCGTCGATCTTGGCGGAGCCGATGTCGGCCAGGGCCTCCTGGTCGGTCAGGTACATGTCGCCGGTCTTGCGGTCGTAGACGCCGAGGCTGTCGCCGCCACCGCTCTCCGCGCAGATCCAGTGCCCTTGGGATGGTCCCAACAGCGGGTAGGTGAGGCCGCCGTCACGGCTGCGCCAGAAGAACGAGGTCTGCGTGCCCGAGCCGCCGGGCCCGGTGATCAGGGCGTCGTTGTTGTTGTCGACGACGAGGTCGGGCTCGCCGACGCCCCGGATGGGGTCGACCACGGTGGGGATGCCGACGGTGAACGCCGTCTGCGCGTGCGTGGCCACGGAGCCGCTGAGCAGCGGCACGGCGGCGGCGAGCCCGACCACGGCCGACATGCCGAGGCGCAGGCGCGAGGTGAGACGCATCGTGAGATCCCCTTCCCGAGTGTGTGTGGACGGTGGTTCGCTGTTTCCGAGCCCACGGGCGCAGTGGGCCCGCTGAACTGGAGACCGCGACGCCGACATGGACGTTGCACCGCCCGATTTGCCTGCGGTGGGCCGGGGTTCACCCTCCGCTGCCGCGGGCCTTCGGCGCGGGACTCCCCCAGGCCAGCATTCGCCTGGAGTGGCGAATGCCCAGCCTTCCCCCTACTCCTCGCCCAGATCGGCGAGCAGCTCGTCGACCTGGATGACGTCCATCAGCACATCGCGTGACTTGCTGCCCTCGTAGGGGCCGACCACGCGGTGCTCGGCGAGCTGGTCGATCAGCCGCGCCGCGCGGGTGTAGCCGACGTTGAGCTTGCGCTGCAGCAGCGAGGCGGCGGCGCGGCCCTCGGCGGCGACGGTGTGCGCCGCCTTGGCGAAGAGCGGGTCGCGCTTGCCCGCCTCCCTGGCCCAGGAGACGGTGGCCTCGACGTGGAAGATCTCCTCCTGGTAGTCGGGCTTGCCCTGCGCCTTCCAGTGGCCGATCAGCGACTCCAGCTCGCGATCGCTGACGAAGGCGCCCTGCAGGCGGCGCGGCTTGCCCTCGTCGATGGGCAGGTAGAGCATGTCGCCGCGGCCGAGCAGCTTCTCGGCGCCCATCTCGTCGAGGATGACCCGCGAGTCGACGCCGCTGCTCACCGCGAAGGCCACGCGTGAAGGGATGTTGGCCTTGATCAGTCCCGTGATGATGTCGGCGCTGGGCCGCTGGGTGGCCACGATGAGGTGAATGCCGACGGCACGGGCGAGCTGGGCGATGCGGCAGATCAGGTCCTCGATCTCCCCGGCGGCGACCATCATCAGGTCGGCCAGCTCGTCGACGACGGTGACGATGTAGGGCAGCGGGTGCAGCCCCAGGCCGGGCGCGCGCTCGTTGAAGGCGGCGATGTTGCGAGCGCCGTGGGCGGCGAAGAGCTTGTAGCGCTCCTCCATCTCCTTGACCGCCCAGCGCAGGCTGGCCACCGCCGCCTCGGGCTCGACGACCACCGGCACCAGCAGGTGCGGGATGTCGGCGAAGTTGCTGAGCTCGACCCGCTTGGGGTCGATGAGGATCATCTTCAGCTCGGCCGGCGTGTGCTGCAGCAGGAAGCCGGCCAGGATGCCGTTGATGCACACCGACTTGCCGCTGCCGGTGGCGCCGGCCACGAGCAGGTGGGGCATGCGGGCCAGGTCACCGACCACCGGGTGCCCGCTGACGTCGGCGCCCAGCGCCACGGCCAGCCGGTTGCGCGGGTCGCCGAAGGGCGCCGCCTGCACGATCTCCTTGAGGCTGACCAGCTGGGCCGCCTTGTTGGGCACCTCGATGCCGATCGCCGCCTTGCCGGGGATGGGCGCCTGGATGCGGATGGGCGCGGCCAGGGCCAGGGCCAGGTCGGTCTGGTGGCTGACGATCTTGCGCACCGGCACGCCGATGGCCGGCTGCAGCTCGTACTGGGTGACGGTGGGGCCGCTGTTGACGCCGCGGATGTGGGCCTCGACGCCGAAGGAGCGCAGGGTGGTCTCGATGGCCGCCGCGGTGGCGCGGACCTCCTGCTCGAGGCGCTCGCGCTTGCCGCCGACGGTGTCGAGCATCTCGGCGGTGGGCAGCACCCAGACCTTCTCCGGCTCCTCCTCGGCGGCCGCGGCGGCGTGGGCCAGGGTGACGTCGGGGACCTCGCCCAGGGTGGGCTTCTCGCCGTTCGCCGTGGCGGTGGCGGGGGTGGTGTCGTCGCCGCCTCCCACCGGCAGCCCCTCGAACTCGCGGCGGAAGGGCTCGACGGGCGGCGGCAGTGGGCGCGCCTCGGCCGCGGCCTCCTCGGCTTCACGGCGGAGCTTCTCGAGGTCGAAGTCGAGGGTCTCCACGGGCATGAGCGGGGGCAGCGGGGAGTCGACGGGCAGGAGGGCGGGCACCGGCGTCCCGGCCCGATCGGGAGCGCCGCGCACCGCCTCCCCTGCCTTCACGACCCGGCCGCGCACCGTGCGCGCTGGCTCGGCAGCCGTCTGCACCGGCGGCTCCGATTCCATCGCTGCCCGCTGCTCGGCCCACCACGCCGCCACCGCCGCGGCGATCCGTCCGACTCTCAGGTCAACCGCCAGCACTAGTCCGAGGCAGGCGCCCACCAGCATGCTGGCCGCCGTGGCCGCGTCGCCGAGGCGGGCGCCGATGCCCGGCCCCAGCCGCTGCCCCACCGATCCGGCGCTGCCCGCGTCGACGAGCCCGAGAAAGCCGAGTGAGGCGAAGACGGTGACCAGGCTGCCCATGGCGCCGAGCAGGCCGCCCGTCCAGCCGCGCTGGCCGAGCACGCGCACCCCGGCGACGACGAAGCCCGCCGCGGCCAGCCAGGCGCCCACGCCGAAGACCTCGAAGAGCCCGTCGTGCACGTGCGAGGCGATCGAGCCGCCGCCCGGGAGGGCGAGGACGGCGGCGAGCACCACACCGACGCCGATGGCCCCCACCCCGCCCAGCTCGCGGCGCTGGTCGCCGCTCAGCAGGGGCGTGCGCGGCGGCGGCGCGGGCGCGCGGCGGCGACCTGAGGAAGGACGGCGTCGCGCCGGAGCGCGCCGGGTGCCGGGCCGCTGAGGGGTCGCCGAACGAGCCATCGGAGTGGGCTGGCAGCCTCGTGTGGGGTGGGACGTGGAGTGAGATGACGACCGGCTGCGCCGGCGGGGGCCGGACCAGCCCTGGGATCGTAGCACCGAAACGGGCGTTTGGAGGGGGTCGACTTCACTGCTTTGCGACACCCCCCGGGTGGCGTGCGGAGCGGGTCAGACTTGGATGACGCGCAGGCCGCCGATGGCTCCGTAGTCGCGATCCTGGGTGACGACCGGAATCCCCTCGGTGATCGCGGTCGCCGCCAGGAGGACGTCGAGGATCGGCGCGCGGCGGCCACGCCGGCGGAGCTCGGCCGTGATCCGCGCGAACTCCCGAGCCACTTCGACGTCGATGCCCAGCGGATCCCAGGTCGTCTCCACCGCAGCAAGGGTGCCGAGCCGCACCGGCCGGTCCTCGTCCCTGGCGAGCAGCACCCCGAGGGTCAGCTCCGCGACCGTGACCACGGAGACCTCCGTCTCGTCGACGTCCTCCGGCACCTGCCGCAGCGGCCGGCCGGACTCGGCGGCGACGAAGAACGAGGTGTCGAGGAGAGCCCTCACAGGTCGTCGGTGGTGTCGGGCAGCGCGGCGGACAGGTCGGCGAGCAGTCCCCGGTCGGCCAGATGCCGGATGGCCACGGCATGCGCCTCGGCGGCGGAGACGGTGCGCCTGCGACGCATGGGCCGCAGCTCAGCAACCGGGCGCCGGTCGACGGTGACGGTCAGCCGCTCGCCGGCTTCGACGCGCCGCACCACCTCGCTGATGTGGTTGCGCAGCTCACGGAGGGAGATGGCGGACGAGGTCATCGCACGCACTGTAGCACATGCAGCCACATGCTCTACGATCGGTCGCCGCTCAGACCTCGGTGACCAGCGGCAGGATCATGGGGCGGCGGTGGGTGCGCTGGTAGAAGAA
>Ga0207700_10000706_pt1 | contig 19358 bp, 17 predicted proteins | sample LARL82metaG_FD_184348 | JGI IMG/M metagenome (GOLD analysis project Ga0207700, IMG submission 184348) | Corn, switchgrass and miscanthus rhizosphere microbial communities from Kellogg Biological Station, Michigan, USA - LAR L8-2 metaG... | ecosystem: Host-associated > Plants > Roots >...
GTCAGTTTCTCCATCACGTCGGCCAGCACCGTCCCAGAGAGCTGCCTTTCCAGATCCGTGAGCACGTTCATCAGGCCCATCAATGCCGCGACGGAGGTATTAAAATGCCAGCGGCTTTCGAAATCGTCGGTGATTAATTTGAGTGTTTGATGAAGCTTGCGCAACGCCTTCCGGTCGGCTTCGCTCGGTTCGGCCTGGCCTTGCCCTACATTGCGCGTAACGAAACGGTAGACGCGTCCCAGAAATGCGTGGGAGCCGTTGGCGCCGGCATCGGTCCAGTCCATTTCTTTTTCAGGCGGCGCGGCGAACAGCTCGAACAGACGACCGGTGTCAGCACCGAAACGCTCGATCATTTCGTCGGCGCTCACCACGTTGCCTTTCGATTTCGACATCTTGGCGCCGTCCTTGATCACCATGCCCTGCGTAAACATGTGCGCAACAGGCTCGCTATTCGAGACGAGCCCGAGGTCGCGCATTACTTTGGTCCAGAACCGCGAGTAAATCAGGTGCAGGATGGCGTGCTCCACGCCGCCGATGTATTGATCGATCGGAAACCAGTAAGCGATCTTCTTGGAATCGAAGGGCGCGGTCGAGTTGTGCGGATCGCAGTAGCGATAGAAATACCACGAGGAATCGATGAAGGTGTCCATGGTATCGCTCTCGCGGCGCGCCGGCTCTCCGCATTTCGGACACTTTACGTTGATAAAGTCCGGGACGTTCTCGAGCGGCGAACGGCCCTTGCCGGTGATCGGAACGCTGAGCGGCAGCACCACCGGCAAATCTTTTTCAGGCACCGGAATGATTCCGCATTTCGGGCAATAGATCACCGGGATCGGCGTACCCCAATAGCGCTGGCGCGAAATGCCCCAGTCCTTGATGCGATAAGTGACTGCTCCTTTACCAAACCCGTCAGCTTCCGCCTTTGCCGTCATTACGCGGCGGGCCTCTTCGCTCGGAAGTCCGGAGTATGGGCCGGAAAGTTCGACGACGCCGTCGTCCGGGAATGCCTCTTTCATCGTGGCGGCATCGGCCAGATCGCCATCCACCGGACGGATGACCGGCCGGATCGCGATATGGTACTGATCGCAGAATTCGAAATCACGCTGATCATGCGCCGGCACGGCCATGATTGCGCCGGTCCCGTAACCCATCAGGACGAAATTGCCGATCCAGATAGGGATATGCTCGCCGCTGTAAGGATTGATGGCGTGCTTGTGGGTCGCGAGGCCTTCCTTTTCCAGATCACCGGGCCCCTTGGCGGCGCGAGAATCGATCATGCGCTTAACCTGCGCCTTCAATTCGCCGCTCGCGAGCTCGGCCACTAGCGGATGCTCGGGCGCAAGAATGATGCACGTCGCCCCGTAGATCGTATCCACGCGAGTCGTAAACACACGGATGGGCGCGCTATTATCCTCTAACCGAAAATCGATCTCCGCGCCTTCCGAACGGCCGATCCAATTGCGCTGCATGATCAGCACGCGCTCGGGCCAGCCGTCTTCCAGATCTTTGATGGCGGTGAGCAGTTCCTCGGCGTATTCGGTGATGCGGAGGAACCATTGCTCGATGGCGCGCTGCTCCACTGGTGTACCTTCGTGACGCCAGCAGCAGCCATCCACTACTTGCTCGTTCGCCAGCACGGTGCCGCATTCCGAACACCAGTTCACCAGCGACTTTTTGCGATAGGCCAGTCCGCGCTCCAGCATCTTCAGAAAGAACCACTGGTTCCAGCGGTAATACGCGGGATCGCAAGTCGTGACCTCACGAGTCCAGTCGTAACTGAAGCCCATGCGGCGGTGCTGCCGCTTCATGTTCTCGATGTTGAACATGGTCCACTCGTAGGGGTCGCGCTTGTTGGCGATCGCGGCGTTCTCGGCCGGCAGACCGAAGGCGTCCCAGCCCATGGGATGAAGGACGTTGAAGCCGCGCATGCGCTTGTAGCGAGCTAAAGCGTCGCCAATGGTGTAGTTGCGGATGTGTCCGATGTGCAGCACGCCGCTCGGGTACGGCAACATTTCGAGCACGTAGAACTTGGGCTTGGTGGAATTTTCCTCGGCCTGAAAGAGGGTGGAATTATTCCAGCGCTCTTGCCACTTCAGTTCGATCTGCTGATGGTCGTACGGCTTTTCCGGCATAGCTTCTTGAGTGTTTCGATATTCCTCGCGTCATCGCCTTCTTCGTCGATCGGTGTCTCGACGATGAAGGCCTTCCAGTGAAGCTACTGATGGTTGAGGATGCGGCGAAACCCTACTATTCCAATATAGCCGTGTCCGATGTCTTCGTGCCGGTCAAGGAATCTTCGCCCAATGCAGCGTGATCACACCGTCGCCCCGGCTGAAAACGAGTTCGTCTCCATCCGCTCCTAACAGCAATCCCTGCACTGGTGCGTCGCCGGCATGCTTCCATGAACCTGAGTTTCGGTCCAGACACTCGATTCCCGACAGCTTAGCTTTGCCTGCTGGAGTTTGTCGGCACAACCGCCCACTGCTCGTGAATGCGAGTCCCCCGCGCAAGTCTCGCCCCATGGGCCATGTGCCGATCACGTGGCCGTCCAGCCCGAGCTCGATCCACACAGGGTTTTCCGAAGTCGCGCCGGAATCGGCGATTGCGCCGATTCGATCGTCGGCAACCCGGAGTCTCCATAAACCGAGCGACGGCGCGCCCGGGTTCAATCCCCTGGCCGGCATAATTGAACGGGGACCATACCGGCCCATCTCTTTGCCGCCCGAATACTTGCGAAACATCATGTAGTCACGGGTCTCGTCGTAATCGGTTGAGGGATCGCGCTGCCAGCCAAAGGTCCAGAGTGAATGGTTGCGATCGAAACATACATGCGCGGGCATGTATTTGCCCGTATCGACAAACTGGGTCTGCTTCCCGGAAAAATCAAAATAAGCGATACCACCGCTGATTCCCTGTTGGCCGAGGAATGCGAAGCCGGCCGCAACCGATCCATCGGAGTCCGCCGCCACACTCGTGACACGTGCGCCATGCGGGTTTTCGACGCTGGTAAAAAATCGAAGCAGCCCATCGGGTCCGAAGACCTCGAAGCCAGGTCCACCCATTTGCTGTGTAAACAGCAAATAGCCTTGATCGAAAGTGGGGACTGGGCCGTAAGCGCCGTGACTGAAGATCACTGATTTGCCCGATTCACCGGCCCAGGCGGGCAGCAGCAAGAACAACGACAGCAGGAATCGCACCACAACAACCTCTTCGATAAGTATACTGCCGCTAATTATTGCGGCTTTTCCGGCATAGCTTCTTGATTGTTTCGATATTCCTCACATCATCGCCTTCTTCGTCGACCGGTGTCTCGAGAATGAAGGCTTTCTGGCGAAGCTTCGGATGATTGAGGATGCGGCGAAACCCTTCCATTCCAATATGACCGCGTCCGATGTGTTCGTGCCGGTCGACGTGCGAATTGAGCTCGGTCTTGGAGTCGTTGGTGTGGATGATTTTGACATTGTCGAGGCCCAGGAGATGGTCCATCTGCGCGACTGTTTTCTTGAAGCCCGCTGCAGTGGAGAGATCGTAGCCGGAGGCCAGACAGTGGCAAGTGTCGATACAGAATCCTATTTTGAGATCGGTAAGCTCACTCGCGAACTGGCGCATGACGGAGAGCTCTTCGAAGTGGCTACCCAATGCCGCGCCAGACCCCGCCGTGTTTTCGAGGAGCACGGTCAGGTTTCGATGGTCGAGCCCGTTGGCTGCTTCGGCGAGCGATCGAATGACTGCGTAGATTCCTTCCTCCACCGAGTGGCCTTTGCAGTTCCCCGGATGCGCGACCAGGTATTCGGCGCCGATCAGCAGCGCGCGCTCGATCTCGCCACGGAATGCCGCGGTCGACTGTGCTCGCAGAGTCTCGCTGCACGAGGCGAGATTGATCAGGTAATTGTCGTGGATGACCAGCGGGTAGAGATCGTGCTTTTCGCGGGCGCGATTGAGTAGCTTGACCGCGCTCGGGGCCGGTGGCGAAGCGCGCCACATGCGCGGGCTGGCCGAGAAGATCTGGAAGGTATTGCCGCCGATTTGAGCCGCGGTGAGCGCTGCGTTTTCGAGCGATTTGGCGATGGAGGTGTGTGCGCCGATACGCAAGAATCTCGATAGTACCAAACAGGCAAAATTGTTTACCAATCCGCGCCCGTGTTTTACCGAGCCGCGCCCGTTAAGGAAGCGGTTTTTCCTGCCGCTAGAGAGGCACTAGTGTGGCAAAATTTCAACCCGCTCCGCCAGACCGCCTCGAGGTATCCACGAAACCAGCTGCAACTGCTGTAGGTTCAGGAATAGGGTCACCGTCTTCGCGCATTCCACGAAGGTGAAGATCGATTGCTCCCTCGATAAGCTCACGGACTTCTTCCTGGGTTTCCCCGGCTGCAACACACCCTGGCAGATCGGGCACATAAGCACCCCAGGACGTAGGTCCCTTTTCGTAGATGACGAGATACTCCATCAACTGCTATTACACCACCAACAGCAGTGATTTAGTTTTCCAAGCCCGCTTGCCGCAGAATGCTCTTGAGCGTCTTTGGCGGCAAGTCCGTTGAGGGATGCCCTGCCACAGTTACCTTTCCTCGTTTCGTTGGATGCTTGTATTGCCGATGACACCATCCAGCTTGGCCGTCCCGCAGTCCTCAGTCACGACACCCACTACCTTTTCTTCCCTTCCCCTTCACCAAAATCCCAACTTCCACACGTTAATTCCCCACTCACCCATGTTAAATCCGAGTTAAGGAGAAATAACATGTCAGATTCAAAAACCCCCAACGGCCTCCCCAACCCCAATGGTCTCGACCGCGCCGCCGGCCCCGATCCCATCAATCGCGCCATCCACCGCGCCGCCGTCAATAAAGCGAATGCCCAGAAATCCACCGGCCCCCGCACCGAAGCCGGGAAACAGCGCTCCTCCCTCAACGCTTTGCGCCACGGATTAACCGGCCACACCATCGTCCTGCCCACCGAGGACCACTCCGCTTACCAGCGCCACTCCCAGGCATTCCTCGACGAATACCGGCCCAAAGGCGCCACCGAAATCCAACTCGTCCAGTCGCTCCTCGATACCTCCTGGCAGCTCAACCGCGCCTCCGCCGTCGAGACCAACCTCTTTTCGCTCGGCATCACTGAAATGGAAGACCGCATCCGCGCCAGCCATCCGGAAGCCGAGGCCGCCCTCGCCATGGCTCTCGCCTACCGTGAGCACAACCGCGCCTTCGCCAACATCTGCATTTCCCGCCAGCGCCTCACCCGCGAATTCCAACGCACCCTCGTTCTACTTCGCCAGATCCAGTCCGAGCGCCGCCAGAACGAAGAGCGTCAACTCGACAACGCCGCTAAGATTTTGAAAATGCACCAGGACGAAAATCTTCCCTACCAGCCCGCCGACGATGGGTTCGTTTTTTCAAAAGCCGAAATCGAGTCCTACATCGGCCGCGAAGAACGCTGGCAGCAGGCCAATGAACACGACCTTTACGAGCATGCCTAGCGTGTAGCGCGGGTCTCCGACCTGCGAATTGAGTTACTGTCCCTAATTTATCGGTACGATGGGAACATGCTGGTTCCTTTGACACCCATCCGGTGTCTACATCGTGCCGTCGATCTGTTTGGCAAGAAGGTCGGGATCGTTTCCGGTGAGCGGCAGTTTACCTATGCCGAGTTCGGTGAGCGCTGCGAACGGCTGGCGACTGCACTGAAGAAGGAAGGCATCCAGCACGGTGACCGAGTCGCCTATCTGAGCTTCAACAATCATCAGTTGCTGGAAGGATATTACGGCGTCGTGCAAGCGCGCGCGATCGTAATGCCCCTGAACGTCCGCCTCTCGCCGCTGGAGCTGACCAATATCCTGAATCACTCCGGCGCACGGATGCTGCTCTTTGAAAACGATTTTGCGCCGCTGGTGGAGATGTTGAAGCCGGCCTGCCGCGAAATCGAGCGGTTCGTCACGTTGAACGACAAAGTGCCGATTGCGAACCTCACCTATGAGGAACTGCTGGACCAAGGGCACACTGAGCGCGCCGACATCTTTAGCTTCGATGAAAACGCGATCGCCGAGTTGTTCTATACCAGTGGCAGCACCGGTACACCGAAAGGCGTCATGCTCGGACACCGGACGTTGTACTTGCATGGGATCGCGGTGGCGAGCCTGTTCCGTGAGCCCGAGACCATCGTCGATCTGCATACCATTCCGCTGTTTCATGCCAACGGCTGGGGACGTCCGCAAGCTTCGACGCTGCTGGGCCTCAAACAGATCATGGTGCGGCGCTTCGAGCCGACCGGCGTATTCAAACTGATCCAGGAACATCACGCCACCGACATGAGCCTGGTGCCGACCATGGCGAATGCGCTGCTGAATGCGCCCGATCTCGGCAATTACAACTTGTCGAGCATGCGCAACATCACGCTGGGTGGTGCGGCATCGTCGCCGGAATTGGTCGACCGCATGGAGAAGGCCTTCCATTGCGACGTGTACGGCGGCTATGGTTTGACTGAAACCGCCCCACTCCTCACTTCGGCGCGTCCCAAGCCGGGCCTGGAATACAAATCGGACGCTGACCGGCATCGCCGCCGATCGATGGCCGGATGGCCGGTCCCTGGATGCATGGTCCGCGTGGTAGACGAAAAGATGCATGATGTTGCGCGCGACATGCAGGCCATCGGCGAAGTGGTTGCCGCCGGCGATCACATCATGGAGGGCTATTTCCGCGAGCCCGACGTGACCGCCTCGGTAATGACCGGGCCATGGTTCCACACCGGCGACATGGCGGTTTGGGATGAGGACGGATTCATCCACATTGTGGATCGCAAGAAGGAGATTATCATCAGCGGCGGCGAGAACATCTCATCTTTGGAAGTGGAGAAAGCGATCTTCGCTCACCCGGAGGTGTTTGAGTGCGCAGTCGTGTCCGCTCCAGATGAAAAGTGGGGCGAGGTTCCGGTGGCCGTCGTGGTGCGCAAGCCCGGCTCGGCGCTGACCTCCGAGCAATTGCTCGAATTCCTCAACACGCGCCTGGGACGATTCAAGCTGCCCCGTGTGATCGACTTCTCGGACGAACCGCTGCCCAAGACAGGAACCGGGAAAATCCGGAAGCTAATTTTGCGGGAGAAGTTTTGGCTGGGTAAGGAGAAACGGGTCCAGGGATAGTTGTAACCTGGGAGATGGGTAGGCTCGTCTAAGGAGTCAATTGAGAACAGCGTTCTTAGTGTTGGCGTTTGCGGCCGCAGCAGCCGGCCAATATCCTGGGCAATACCCGCCCGGCCAGTATCCTCCTGGTCAGTATCCGCCTGGGCAGGGACGCTATCCCGGTGGCGGAGGCGGGCCTGGGATCCCGATGCCGAGACGGGGTTCGACCAAGACCACCGATTCAAAACAGGCTGCCGTTCAGCCGCGCAATTTCAGCGGCGTGATTCGCGAGTTGAACGACAAATCCTTGGACCTCGAAACTACCGACACCCGGATTTTAACCATCCAGTTCACCGAGAAGACCACCAAACCCGATGGTTTAAGAACGGGCGACGGGGTGGATGTCGAAGCGACCCAGAATGCGGATGGCGTCTTTCAAGCCACGACCATTAAAGTCAACGCCGCGATGGCGCGCAAGATTGACCCCAGCGGCCAGGTGTCGGCCGCGGAACCAGAAGAAGAACAGAGGACCGGCCCGCCGCCTACCATCTTGGTACGGCCAGACCAGACTGCCGCGAGCGACGAGGCCCCAAAACTGAAGCGCGGAAAGCCGGCCGAGTACGCTTCCAATAAACGGCCGAGAGATGACGATGCGTCAGACGCGCCGGACCCGCGAGAGCCAGCCAGCCGGCCGCCGGTCGCCCGCGAGCCGATCCGGCCAGAACCACCTCCACCCCCGGTTAATCCGCGTCAGGCGTTCATCGCCAAGGCCCGCGAGGTAGCCAGCACGTTCGTCGAGGGACTTCCTAATTACGTCTGCCAGGAAATGACCACTCGCTACGCCAGCGAGACGCGCGTTCCCAGCTGGAACGTAATCGATATCGTATCGGCCGAGGTGGTGTACGAGAACGGAAAAGAGAGCTACCGGAACTTGATGATTAACAACAAGCCGACGAAAAAGCCGCCCGAGGAATCAGGCGCCTGGTCGACCGGCGAGTTTGGCACTATCCTGGCAAATCTCTTTTCCCCCGGCACTGACGCCGCCTTCAAGTTCGCGCAGGACGACACCATCACGCATCGGGCAGCCTCCGTTTACGACTTTCAGGTAACGAGGCAGCGCTCTTCGTGGAAGATCTGGGTGCCCGGCCAGTACATTCTTCCGGCCTACAAGGGCTCGGTGTGGATCGACAAACAGAGCGCCCATGCGCTACGGATTGAAATGCAGGCCAAGGATATTCCCGAGGAGTTCCCGCGTATTTCCGTAGAGACAGCCGTGGATTTCGATTATATTTCGCTCGGCACGCCTGAAAAATTCCTGCTCCCGGTGCACGCGGAGGTATTGAGCTGCGCGCGCGGCTCAAACGAGTGCGACCGCAACGTGATCGACTTTCGCAACTACCACAAGTTCACCGGCGAATCGACCATCAAGTTCAATCAGTAGTAGAACCAACGCCGAACAGCGGCCGATACTTCTCTGGAAGCTTGACCGGCTTCATGTCCGAACCGAGAAAGATGTGCCTGGTTTCTCCAGAAGCCAACTCTCGCGCGGTGGAGGAGTCACAAATCTCGTAATGAAATTCGACCATCCGTGGATTGGCCCGCGCGACCCAGGTCTTGACCGCGATCTCATCGTCGTAGCGCGCCGGATAGAGGTAGCGGCAGTGCGCGTCGACCACTGCCAGGCGAATACCGTCATGGGCTTCCATGTCCTTATAGCGGATTCCGGCAGCGCGGCAATACTCGGCGCGGCCGAGCTCCATCCAGATCAGGTAGTTGGCGTAATACACGACGCCCATTTGGTCGGTCTCGGCGTAGCGCACACGAAAGCGGGTTTCATGAGAGGTCACCGCTGTATTGTAATCGGAGCCGGGAGTTTGGAGTGGGGCTTATCGATACGCCGCGGCATAAGCGGAGCGCTCGCCCATGCGATTGGCGAAGTATCCGACCACCTGCGTCATTTCTCGCAGCGCGCGCTTGCCGTTGGACACTGAGATCGGTGAGGTCAGCTCGTAAAATGCCATCAGGAGCTTGAAGTTCAGCATCAGTACGAACTGTTCCACCCGGTCCCCATTGGCGTGGAAAGCCGGACCGTGAACCAGTAGATAGGTCAGCAGCCGGTAGTCCTTTTCTATCTTCGAGCGCAGGCAATCGAGTTCGATACGTTCCCGCACTTGCGCCAGATCCTGTTGCACCTGAAGGAAGCGAAGATCGTTGGCCTCAGCGACGTCCCGGGTATAATCACGAGCCGACTTGGCGCTCAGAATCAACTGGCAGCTATAGCGAAGCCAGTAGATCAACAGGCCCAACGAAACGCCGCTCATGATTAGGCTGATGGTCATTTAAGGTGGTTTTGAAAACCTCGTACCGTCTGTGCTGTACCGTTATCTGTGGGCAGAATATCATCGGCGGGAAGTCGGTACAAGAGTTTGCATCGTTATTAAGGTCATTTTCCGGAAAGGAGCTCAGGTTTTTCCCTAGGTGCCCTTGGTCTAAGAACGTCAATCTGCGGCTCGGAATACCGGCTGCCGGGTATACTGGTCATGTATGGCGAGTCTGGTCAGCTTGAGTGTGCCCCAGTCCGATCCCGCGGTCCTGGCCCACAAGCAGGAGAAACTGTTTGCGATTCTGGCTACGATGCGGGGCGTGATGGTGGCCTATTCGGGGGGCACGGATTCGGCCTATCTGGCGTGGGCCGCTCACCGCGTGCTGGGCGATAAGGCGGTCGCACTCACAGCAGACTCGGCCTCCATTCCCGAATCGCACAAGCGCGACGCCGAGGCATTTGCCCGCGAATGCGGGTTCCGACATGAATACATCGAGACTCTGGAGTTCGACAATCCCGAGTATGTGAAGAACGATCCGAACCGCTGCTTTCACTGCAAGGACGAGCTATTTACGCGCCTCGAGGTGGTCGCCAAGGATCGCGGCGTCGAGCATATCGTCTACGGCGTGAACGTGGACGACCTGGGCGATTACCGCCCAGGGCAACGCGCCGCAAAATTTCATGGCGTCGAGGCGCCGCTGGTGGACGCCGGATTAACGAAGATCGAGATCCGGGAGTTGTCGCGGTTAGCCGGTTTAAGCACGTGGGACCGGCCGGCTGCAGCCTGTCTGAGCTCGCGGCTTCCCTACGGAACGCCGGCTACGAAGGAAACGGTGAAGACCGTGGAAGTCGGCGAAGAGGCGATCCGGGCGCTCGGGTTCCGGCAATTCCGGGTACGTTTCCACGGCGAGCTGGTGCGCATCGAGGTGGCCAAAGACGAGCTCGACAAAGCCCTGACTGCCGCCATGGCCCAGAAATTCGTGGAGATTTTCAAGCCTCTAGGATTCCACTACATCACGATCGATCTGGAAGGCTATCGGCAAGGGTCTCTCAACTCGGTCTTGAAACATTAACCGCCGCCGATAAAACAAAACCGGCTCGGCGCGCACGGTGGAGAAGGAAACAAGCGCCGAACCGGTCAGAAGGGAGCAGGACCTTCCTCCGAAGCTGTCCTGACTCAATCGAAGAATGCCACAGAAGACCGGAAGCGCCAAGGTACTTTTAGGTGCAATTTGCACGAAACGTACTATGAGCTATGGGCGCGGACGTACCATTACTGCCGAGGTTAGTTGCGGGTGCCTATGGTTTCGGTGCGGCCGGCTAGGGGCCTGACCGCGCGTCCGCCGCACACCCCGACGCCGGTGTTCAATAACGCGTTCAGCAGGTTGTAGAGAACGGCGTAGACCAACTGCTCGTTGACTGGCTGTTTTCCGGGGAGGCGAAAAGAGGCTGGGAGTTCTTTGGTGATCTGGAGGCGGATGGAGTGGGGCAGCGTATGGCCGGATCGATCCTTTTGGTTCGCCAGGAACATCGGAGTTTGCAAGACGGCGCCGGATTGCCCGTCCACGTAGAACTGGCAGCGTGAAAACCAGCCCAGGTTACCGGGATCGGCGGCATCGAATAAAAGCAAGGGTGCCTGGCGGCCGGCGGCCAATAAATCCAGGCAAAGCGATCGCTTAGTGTCCTCGATTTTGAATTCAAAACCGGCCTGTTTTGCGATATTGGCGACAAAGTCGGGATCAAGCTCCAACAACAGGAGCTTATGGTCGCCCGCCTGGAGTACCTGCATGAACTTTCATTCTACCTGTTCCCTTCTTTCGGCGACGAACGTCTGTTTAGGTGTAGGCTACCGATATGGCCGCTGTTTCCGATTCGCCGCTGGCCCGTATTGTCGATCTGCGACATCTGCGCTCCGGCGACCTGGATGCGCTGCTCGACGAAGAAACAGAGACCTGGCGTGAAACGCTGGACTGGGACTTCCGCGCATCAGCCGGCCTGGTGCGGCGATTCCTGGATATGCAGGCGCTCAACGGCTATTCCCTGTTGATGAACGGCCATCCTGTGGGTTACTGCTATTTCGTTTCTGAAGAACGGAAGGGGCTCATCGGCGATCTGTACGTAATGCGGGATTTCGCGACGGTAGAAAACGAGGAGAGCCTGTTGGGCACGGTGGTGGAAAGTCTGATGAAGACGCCTTTCGTGCAGCGCATCGAGTCACAGTTGATGATGCTGCGCACCGCTCGACAGATGACTCTGCCTCAGCATCGCTTTCTGCGGGTGCACGGGCGCAACTTCATGGAGCTGGATCTGGCACCGGGCGCCTTGTTACCGTCCGGCAAGCCCGGGTACTCGGCTCTGATCGATAGCTGGAGCGAGCGCAAACAGGACGAAGCAGCATCGCTCATCTCGACCGCCTACCAGGGTCACATCGATAGTGAGATCAACGATCAATACCGGTCGCCCGCGGGGGCGCGCCGGTTCTTGCTGAATATCATCCAGTACCCGGGTTGTGGAAGCTTCTTCCAACCGGCGTCGTTCCTGGCGCTAGAGCCGCAGAACGGGAAGCTTTGCGGGCTGTGTCTCAGCAGCCTGGTGCAAGCCGACGTCGGTCACATCACCCAGGTATGCGTGTCGAAAGCGGTCCGTGGAACCGGGCTAGGCTACGCGATGATCCGGCGGGCGCTGGAATCGCTGGCAAATCACGGTTGCAGGAAGGCGACCCTGACGGTGACGGCGGCGAATGTGGAAGCCATCCAGCTTTATGAACGCATGGGATTCCACAAGACCCGCGACTTCGCTGCCTACGTTTGGGAAGGTTTCTAGCGATAACCAAAATAATCCGCTACTTGCTCGGCGACTCTGGCGATGGCGTCCTCAAGATAAGCGCCCGTCCCATAGTGGTGCGCCGTGAAAACCGAAACTACGATGTTGCGGTTGGGGCTCTCCAGAATGCCGACATCGTTGGCGATGTAAGGCAGGAAATCACCGGTCTTATGGGGAACGCGGAAGCCCGTGCCCGTAAGGTACTTAGGCAGGCGTGAACTGTACACCTGGCCGCGCAGCATCTGAAGCATCAGGTCGCTCGATTTCTTACTCACGGCCTGGCCGCGCGCGAGCATCTCCAGCAGTTTACCGATGTCTCGCGGAGAGGAGAGCCCGAACGGCGTCTTTCCATCGCGATGGAACTGGTCTCGTGAGGGCGCGGCGGCAATCGCCTTGAACCAAGCTTCTCCCGTCAAGACGGCGCGCGTGTTCTTGAGGCCGTAGGACTGCGCCAGTTGATTGACAGCCTGGACACCGCCGACTTTGGCATACATCAGGTCGGTGGCCGTGTTGTCGCTAACGATAATCATCAGCGTGAGCAGGTCCTTGATGGTTAGTATCGCGCCGGCATCCAGCGAGCGAATGATTCCGGTGCCAGGGCGCTTGTCGGATTCTTTCAGCGTGATTTTGTCGTCGAGCGAGAACTTGCCGGCCTCAATCTGGCGAAACGCCTCCACCATCAGCGGGATTTTGATGACACTCATGGTGTCCATCTGATGGTCGGCGTCGATGGCGATCTCCTCGCCGGTCTCAAGGCACTTGATATAGATGCCCCAGTCCGCGTTGATGGATTTGGTGATGCGCTCGATGCCGGCCTGAAGGCGGGAAAGAGGAGCGGCCGGCGGCTGTTGCGCGAAGGCGGGCGTCAAAAACAACACCGGCAAGATTGCCTGTGCCCCGGTGAAAAGTTTCATAGTTCGTCCTGAAGGACGAAGATAACACGCGAGCTACTTGACTGCCGCTGCCTTGGCCGCCTTAAAGTCCGTTACCAGGCGCTTGGCGATTTTATCGGCCACGTCGGCGCTGGCGCCCATGAACTTGCCCCCCAGGCTCTCGGCCGTAGCGGACCAGATTACGTCGCCATCTTTGCTTACCAGCCGCACCGTAGCGATGGCCTCATGCTTGCGCTCCTCGGTCCGCCGGCTTTCGTTTTCGCCGATCGTCACGCCGACGTTGCGATTACTACTGCTGCTGGCGTAATTCCGCGTGCCCGCGCTGCTGCCCCCGCCGATCTGGGAGTGCGCATTAATGCCGTCTGAAGATTGGAAGGTATCGGTGAAGACCTGATCGTCACCGGACCCCTTCAACGTCGCGTCGGCTTTGTCCTCGTCTTCGGTGATGATGAATTGTTTGGAGCTTTGCAGACTGGTCATGAGCAGGTCGCGGATCTTGAGGGCTTCGTCGCCGCCGGTCAAGATATCGATGTAAATCCTGCGGACTTTCGCCAGGTGAGCGGCGGACTCTTCCTCGGGCGTCGGTTCGTCGACAACCGGATCGTCGAAAGGCGCGAAAAACAGCAGAGTACAAAAGAGCAATGGCATGGGCTATCCCTTGCCGCCCTTGCGTGCATCGTCATCCTGGAATTCCACGCGACGGCCGGTGCGGGCCTCCAGGCTTACCAGCACGGTGCGAATGTCATCCTTGCTGACCTTGAACACCATGGCCTGCTGGTGATTTTCGTCGTCCGAATATCCGATCGTCAGAAAATGTTCGCGCTTCTTGGCGAGCAGGAAGAGCGGCGAGATCAAGACCGCGGCGATGTAGCGGCGATCCACCTTCTGGCCGTACTCGATGAGGTTGATCTTGTCGTACGGCACACGCCAGCGGGCGCCCTTGGCGTAAAAGACGAAATACTCGTCATCGCCAGCCTGAACCGTTCCTCCGCAGCCGGTTGGGATCTGGGAAATGGTGCCGCCGACATACTCAGCGTGGCTTCCCTTGTTATTGGCAGCGACCAGAACCAGGCAGGCGACGAGGCCTGGCACAACGAGTCTGGTGAGTGTCATACTGGTGTTAGTAGATCTATCCCGCAGAAACTCTCACCGATGTTCGCCGCCTGAGGTGGACTACGCGGGGGCACTGGAAGGAATTGTCTTGGCTCGCACAGCAAGGTTCGTGCAATTGGCAGGAGCCGCGAAGTTCGCGCGTGGCGCGGCACCCGACTTCTTTCGTCAGTACCGGCGAGAGCGCAGGCGGCCGGTCGCTCCAGCGCCTTTTATTCCCCATCCCAAACGATGGCCGGAAGAGGGCCTGCACGCGGCTTGGTTAGGTCACAGCACAGTGTTGCTCAAGATAGACGGGTTCACGATCCTCACCGATCCGGTTCTGGCGGACCGCTGCGGCGTCCGAATGGGCCCGGTGACCGTCGGCATTAAACGGCTGGTCGCGCCGGCGTTGGTACGATCGCAGCTCCCACATATCGATCTGATCCTGTTGTCGCACGCTCACTTCGATCACTTCGATCGGCCGACGCTCCGGAGTCTCGAGCGAGCGGGTACTGCGGTGGTGACCGCGCCCAACACGAGCGATCTTCTGAGAGTGCGACGCTACAAAAGTGTGCAAGAAGTGGGCTGGGGCGAACGCGTGCGCGTGGGTCCGTTATCGATTCTGGGAATTCGCGTCAATCACTGGGGCGCACGGTTTCGAACTGACACGCATCGCGGATTCAATGGCTACCTGATCGAGACCAAGCGGCATCGCGTGGTGTTCGGCGGCGATACCGCGATGACCGATTCATTCCGCGCGGTGCGGGGCGCAAGGCCGGTGGACCTGGCGATCATGCCGATCGGGGCCTACGATCCCTGGATTCACGTGCACTGTAATCCGGAGCAGGCCTGGCGCATGGGCGCTGACTGCGGCGCCGAATTCCTGCTCCCGGTACATCATCAGACTTTCCGGCTCAGCCGTGAATCTTTCCTGGAGCCGGTGGAGCGCTTTGTCGCCGCGGCAGGCAGCCGTCCCCAGCGAGTGGTGACGACGCGCGTCGGCGAAGAGTGGTCGCAGAATTAGCAATGGCGCAGGTCGGAGACCTGCGCCACATATAGCGGTACCGTCAATCGTGGCGGCCCTTCGGACTAGTTACCCGCTTCCTCCACAACCCCGCAGATCATGGCCTCGGTGGTGAGCATGAGAGATGCGATGGAAGCCGCATTCTGCAGAGCCGTGCGAGTCACTTTGGTGGGATCGATGACGCCGGCCTTGACCAGGTCTTCGTACTGTTCGGTGGCGGCGTTGAAGCCGAAGTTAGGATCTTTGTGGTTCTTTATCTTCTCGGCGACCACGGCGCCCTCGGTGCCGCAGTTATGCACAATCTGGCGGACCGGCTCTTCGCAAGCGCGGCGTACGATGTTGACGCCGAACTGCTCGTCACCCGGCAGTGTCAGCTTCTCGAGTACCATCGACGCTTTGAGGAGCGCCACGCCTCCGCCCGGCACGATGCCTTCCTCCACCGCCGCGCGAGTGGCATGTAGAGCATCCTCGACACGGGCTTTTTTCTCTTTCATCTCCGTCTCGGTGGCTGCGCCGACCTTGATGATGGCCACGCCGCCGGCGAGTTTTGCCAGCCGCTCCTGCAACTTCTCGCGATCGTAGTCCGAGGTGGTTTCTTCCACCTGGGCGCGGAGCTGCTTGATCCGGCCCTCGATGTCCTTCTGCGTTCCGCCGCCATCGATGATGGTGGTGTTGTCTTTGTCCACGGTGACGCGCTTGGCGCGCCCCAGATCGGAGAGTTGGACGCCTTCCAGCTTGATGCCGATCTCTTCCATGATGGCCTTGCCGCCGGTAATAATCGAAATATCTTCCAGCATGGCCTTGCGGCGGTCGCCGAAGCCAGGCGCCTTCACGGCGCAGACATTGAGGGTGCCGCGCAGTTTGTTGACCACCAGCGTCGCCAGCGCCTCGCCTTCCACATCCTCTGAGATCAACAGCAATGGCTTACCGGCGCGCGCGATTTGCTCCAGCAGCGGCAGCACGTCCTTCATGCTGGCAATCTTCTTTTCATGGATCAGGATGTACGGCTCTTCCAGCACGCATTCCATGCGCTCGGGATCGGTGACGAAATAGGGCGAGAGGTAGCCGCGATCGAATTGCATACCGTCCACGGTGGCCAGCTCGGTGGTCATGGTCTTCGATTCTTCCACCGTGATTACGCCATCCTTGCCTACCTTTTGCATGGCCTCCGCAATGATTTTTCCGATCGTAGGGTCGCTGTTGGCTGAAATGCTGCCGACCTGCGCGATCATGTCGCCGGAGACGGGTTTAGAAAGCTTCTGGACTTCCTTCACGGCCGCATCGACCGCCTTATCGATGCCGCGTTTGAGCGCCATGGGGTTGGCACCCGCGGTGACGGCCTTGACGCCTTCGCGAAAGATAGCTTGGGCCAGGATGGTGGCGGTGGTGGTGCCGTCGCCGGCGACATCGGATGTCTTGGATGCCACTTCACGCACCATCTGGGCGCCCATGTTTTCGAGCGGATCTTTCAACTCGATCTCTTTGGCCACGGTCACGCCGTCTTTAGTGACGGTCGGTCCACCGTATTTCTTTTCGAGAACGACGCAGCGGCCGCGCGGGCCGAGAGTTACTTTCACGGCGTCCGCAAGCTGGTTAACGCCGCGCAGAATCGCTTGCCGGGATTGATCGCTATAAAGAATTTGCTTTGCCATCAGTGCTCCTTTGTGAGTCGAATGCGAACTATTTCTTGGCCGCTTTGGCAGCCGAATCCAGAACGCCAAGAACGTCGTCTTCGCGCATGATAATGTACTCGGTGCCTTCCACCTTGGTCTCGCTGCCCGAGTACTTCGCAAACAGGATGCGGTCCCCGGCTTTGACATCGAGCGCCACCAGCTTGCCATCCTCAAGGCGCTTGCCATGCCCAACGGCCATGACCTCGCCTTCCTGCGGTTTTTCCTTGGCGGAATCGGGAATGATGATGCCGTGGCGCGTGGTTTCCTGTTCTTCAATCCGCTTCACCACGATGCGGTCGTATAAGGGTCGAATGTTCATTTAAGTCTATTACTCCGTTCCAGTTGGTACTTCTTTATGCTCGCGACGCGAATACTTGTTTAGCAGCGCCATCAGCTTCGCGGCGGCCGCGGGCGGACGCGTGCCTTGGGTCACGATATGGCGGTTTTCCAGTTTCTTTCCATAGAGTGCGCGGTTGTCATCCAGATCCTGGCGAAGCGTTGCGCCTTCCAGAGCAAGCCCGGCGAACAGTCCCTGAGATCTGGACCACGAAAGAATCTCAGCGTGCATCTGGGCGTCGGTTTGAGCTGTCGCCGTCCGTCCAACCGGACCTGCCGCGACTGAGCCTTCGGCTCCCAGAGTGAATTTGCTGGCCAGAAGTTTATCCTCTCCGCGATCGTTCATCACCAACATGATCAAGTCAGTCTCTGATCCACCGATTTGGAAGCCGACACTGCCGCCTTCAATGCGTACGGTGCCGGGTGCTGACCATCCAGCGCCGTTCTTGTTTCTGCAGGACAGGTAGCCCTTGCCGTATTTGCCGCCGAATACGAACGCGGCAGTTTTGAGCCCCGGCACAATAACGATGCAGTGTGCGTTCTCAAGCAGCTCCTGCGGGATGCCTTTGTCGGGCGTGTCCATGATTTCTGTAAACACAGCAGCAGCTTCGTTCAGTCGCTTTGCATTGTCGTTCTCTTTGGCCAGCAACGGCGCGACAGCTAACGGCACTAGAGCCAAAGCGGACATTAGAATCGGTTTCATTTTCCACCTCTTCAGTGAGCTCGGCCCCACAGGGGCTTTGAGCGACACCGTTATGGTTGCATGCCTGGCACCAACAGCCTGTTGTGTTGAGCCCATTCGTTTGGGGGTGGCTTGGGACGGCTCTGAGGGGGATATCGCTCGGCTAGAAGTAACGACATATGGTCATGTGACCAGGGATGGTCAACGATCCTCGGGTGCCTTATCACGCGATGACTCTGCATTCATCAGCGTGCCGAGGGACGGGGCCATTACGGTTCGCTTTCCAGAATAGCCTTCAGCCGATCGATCTGGCCGATCAACTTCGCCCGCTCGGCGCTTTCTTTTTCCGTGGACTTGGCGGGAATGGGTGAATTCGAGTCTCGATAGAACTCCAGGATATTTCGGCGAAGATCCGCGGACATTCCAGCGAATTGCCGCTCCCCCAGCTTGCCCACCAGCTTCGCGTAGGCTTCGTCGGCTGGCTTGTATTTGCCGGCCTGGGGCGGCACGCCCAGGTCGAAATTCTCGTTCGGAGGATTGGGTCCGCCCGCTTCCGCGTTTGCGAGCAACGCTTTGTAGCGGTCTACGGTTGCGTTGAAACTGGCCATGAACAGTTTTTCCACTTCGGGAGTGGGCGTGCGGATGTGAAGCGCACTGAAGGAGCCAGCCGCTGGAAGAAATCTGAAAAGGAAGGTCAAAAGCTTGGTACCTAAGCCGGGCTGATGGTATTCCCGTCCCCATTCCTTTTCATAGCTTGACCGAGAGAGATTGTACAGAAACTTCTTGCGAGTGATGCCAGGAATTTCTTTTTTGAGCTGGTCCTGCTTAAGACTCCAGGCCACGCGGGTCATCCCTGGAACGATGGACTTTACGGAGTACCGGTACGAGCCGAGCGCCAGAGTCACATTTCCGAACACATCCTTCATTTCGATTCCGTACGTATTGCGGAACGCGCGCTCCAGCACATCCCTCGACACTTGAAAACCGATGAAGCTCTTATACCGGTCCGGCGCGTATCGCCCTGACGCAATCTGAAGTACATCAAAACCGAACTCTGTTCGGATGTGCGCCACTGGATTCTCCCCATAGGACACGCTGTTCCCGAACTTGCGACGCAACTCTGGATAGAGGATCGGGACCGCGCGATTGGTGGCGATGCGGTGACCTTCCGTATCGGCGGCGTAGTGTTCCAGCGCTCCCAGTGCGAACGCATATTCGTTCAGGTCCTGGGATTCACGGATGAGCTCCGAAATGAAATCGCCACTCCGGACATAATGCGTGAGGTCGCTGAAAAGGCGGCTGCTGAACGGATAATATCCCAGGTCCTGAATGATGCAGCCTCCGTAAGCATAGGCGTGGGCCAGTTCCAACTCCGCCGGCGTAGCGGCCGGAAATCGTTTG
>Ga0207700_10000710_pt1 | contig 19260 bp, 23 predicted proteins | sample LARL82metaG_FD_184348 | JGI IMG/M metagenome (GOLD analysis project Ga0207700, IMG submission 184348) | Corn, switchgrass and miscanthus rhizosphere microbial communities from Kellogg Biological Station, Michigan, USA - LAR L8-2 metaG... | ecosystem: Host-associated > Plants > Roots >...
CATGGAGGGGCGGCGGCGAGTGCTCGGCGCGGCGAACGGGCCGCTGCGGGCCGCGGCGGTGCTGGTCGGCACGGCGCCGGGCCGGCACGGCGCGGAGCGGACGGGCGTGCCGTTCAGCGGTGATCGCAGCGGCATGGCGCTCGACGCGCTGCTCAGCCGCGTGGGGTTGACGCGCGGCGAGGTGTTCATCACCAACGCGGTGCTCTGCAACCCGCAGGACGCGCATGGTCGCAACGCCGAGCCCACGGCCGCCGAGCTGCGCAACTGCAGCGCGCATCTCGAGGCCGCGCTCCGCTGCGTCGAGGCGCCTCTGGTCGTGGCGCTCGGGCGCACCGCCTTCACGGCGCTGGCGAAGACGAGCGGCACGGCGCCGTCATGGCAGGAGGCGCTGGGCCGAGCCACGCCGTGGCACGACGGACGCCGGCTGGCCGCCAGCTACCACCCCGGCCCGCGCGTCTGGATGCAGCCGCAGCGCCGTGCCGCGCTGGAGGCGCAGTGGGACTCGATCTTCAGCCGCGCGCCACCGTGAAGCTCCAGCTGCGGTCGTAGGCGGCTCCGTCCACTGTGGCCACCACATGTGCGGTGTAGGTCGCGCCGGCCAGCAGCGGCGCGCCCGGCAGCAGCGAGGCGGAGTTCTCCGTCTCGTCCGCCGGCGGCAGCAGGAAGACGAGGCCCACCCGCCCGCTCGGCCCTGACAGCGTGAACGACTCCAGCCGCACCGAGCTGTAGCGGTCGAAGGTGACCGTAACCGGATAGCCGGTCACCCGCGGACCGCCCGCGGGCACCGGGTCGGGCAGCTCGTTGTCGACGAAGGTGGCCGGAACGTTGTCCTGTCCCGCCGCCGGGTAGAGCACGGGCGGGTGCGACGGTGACGGGTAGGCGAAGCCGAACTCCATGTCCTCGATGGGCAGCCCGGCCATGGAGGCGTCGACGTAGCCGATCACCTTCAGGTCCGGCCGCATGATCGGGAAGCGGTGGTACACGCTGTTGACCCAGTCGGCCACCGCCGGCTCCGGCCCGCCGCGGTGGGTGATGTCCTCGCCGACCGGCCCGTCGTGCCAGCCGAACTGGTTGGCCCGGTCGATCACCGACACGCCGCTGAAGCCCGGCGTCCCCGGCGTCTCGCCGTGGATGCCCAGTCCTTTCTGCGACGGCCGCGCCTGGTTGAAGAGCCAGTAGAAGCTGTGCGCCGCCGCGGCGCCCATCAACCGGTCGTCGAGCTTCACCGGCGGCAGCCCCGCCGCCGCACGCGCCGCGTTGACCTGCGCCAGCGCGCGCTGCGCGTGCGCCGCGATGGCGGCGTCGACGTCGGGCGGCGCCTTGGCCACGCGGGGCGGCCCAAGGTCGCTGGATTCCGCCACGGCCTCCGCGATCATGGCCGTGCCGCGCGCCTCGTCCGACCAGACGTCGCGCGCGATGTAGAGCAGGTAGGCGGCCGCCGCGGTGTCGCCCGGATCGACACGCAGCGCCGCGGCCAGGTCCGCCGCGGCCGTGTCGGCGTCGCCGTCGCGCGCCATGCTCACCTGGGCCAGGCCGTGCAGCACCTCGACGTCGGACGGCGCCAGCGATCCCGCCCGCCTGTACGCCGTCGCGGCGTCGTCGTAGTCGCCCGCGGTCATGGCCTCGGAGCCGAGGTCGACGAGCAGCCCGACGTCGTCGCCGCGGAGCTGCAGCGCCCTGCCCAGCTCGTCGTGGGCGCGGGCCACGTCGCCGTCGTCGAAGAGCGCCGCGGTCAGCTCCTGCGCCCGCTCGATCCAGCCCGGCTGCTCCTTCTCCGCCTGCGCCAGCGCGTCGACACGGCCGATGCGGTTGCCCGAGTCGCTGGCCAGGTTGGCCGCCTCGCGGTGCGCCTCGGCGCGCAGATAGGGCGGGCTCGACGCGGTGACGAGCGGACCCGCCGCGGCGATCTCCGCCTGCGCACCAGCGCTGTCCCCGCTGTCGGCCAGCGCCTCGCTGAGGAAGAGGTGCGCCAGCGGGTCCGACGCCGCCAGCTTCACCGCCGTGTGCCCCTGGCCGACCGCGTCCGGCAGCAGCGAGTTCCAGTCCATGGCGCGGCAGAGCACCGCGTGCGCCCGCCCGCTGTCCGGCGCCAGCGCCACCCCGCGCCGCGCCTCGTCCAGCGCGTGCGAGAGGTCGCCGTCATAAGCGAGGAAGAGCGCGTAGGCCGTGTGCGCGAGCGGATCGTCAGGAGCGACCGCGAGCAGCCGGCGGTAGGCCTGGGCGGCCTTCTCGTACTGGTTGGAGAAGACCAGCTCGTCGATGGCGGCGAGCGACAGCGGCGCGGGCGAGGCGCTGCCCGCGGGCACCGTGCCGGGCGCCGTCGCGGTGAACCCCTGCGCCTCCGGATCGCCCGCAGGCACGGTGGCGTCGACGAGCACCGCGACGACCAGCAGCACCGCCACCAGGAGCAGGCGCTGGAGGGTCGTGGTCGGGGATGGACGCGTCTGCTCCACGGCGCCGACCAGCTTCGCACAGCCTGTGCACGCGCACGCCGCACCGCAACCGGAGCGGAAAAAAGATGATCCCCGGCGGCGCCATCACGGACGGCCCTGGCAGGACGGGCCACCGGACCACCGGCAGGTGGGACGGCGCCGCTCGGGGACCCTGGGAAGGGAGGGAACCGAGGCGCAGGCTACCGCCGGTTGCGTAAAGCCGGTGTCAACCCGGGGTCAGCCGGGAATGACCCCGCTGGTGCGGGTGACCTCGATGCCCCGTTCCTCGAGCCCGGCGATGACCCGGTTGATGCCGATGCTGTCGGTGGCCATGTGCCCGGTCACCAGCAGGCCGGCGTTCTGCGGCGCCTCGGCGCGCAGCTTCTGCAGGTCGTCCTCGCCGATGTGCATGGCCAGCACGGTGTCGACGCCCGCTTTGAAGTACTCGCGGAACACGGGATGGCCGCCGTTGGTGCCGCCGGCCATGGCCACCACCCAGCGCCCCAGCGGCTGGGCCGGGTCGCCGATCCAGGCCTCGGGGCGGGTCATGGCCGCCTCCATCTCGGGGAACTCGCCGAGCCAGTCGATCACCTGCGCGATGGTGGTGCCGCCGCCGGCTCGTTCGCGCAGCATGTCGACGATGGCCTGGCGCCCGATGATGTCGCAGGCCAGGTGCACGTTGCAGAGCGGCATGCCGATCAGCCGCGCGGTGTCGACGATGCGGTTGTGGTTGCTCATGTGGTCGGCGCGGTGGATGCGGTCGAGCCGCTGAGCCACAGCCGCCTCGGCCGTGGCGCGGTCGATGCCCTCGGCGAGCATCATGTCGACCTGGCGGTGCACCACCTTGGCGAAGTCCATGCGCGCGTGCTCGCCGACGGGATGGTGCGCGATCACCGCGTCGAAGCCCGCCTGCTGCGCGTAGAGCAGCTCGCCCGCGTCGACGTCGACGCCGAAGAGAACGCTGCGCACGTCCTGCGGCGACTCGACGTACACCTGCGAGTCCGCGGGCACCTCGTCGCAGCCGGCCAGCTGCGCGGACCAGTCGAGGATCTCGCTGAGGTTCACACGCTAGGCGCGCAGACGCTGCGCTGCGGGGGCGGCCGTGGCCACCACCCGCGACGGCGCCGGCACCGCGCCGCGGCCCCAGTTGCGCGTCGCGCTGGCGACCCACCAGCAGGCGACGCCGAGGAGCACGCCCGCCACCGCATCCGCGACGTAGTGCTCACCGAGATAGAGCACGCCGAAGGACAGCGTCAGCGGGTAGAGCATCCAGAGCCACGAGGTCCAGCGCCGCGCCCCGCGCACGCCCACCACGGTGCAGGCGATGACCATGGGCACAGCGACGTGCAGCGAGGGCATGGCCGCGTTGGGCTCGGGGTCGGCGCCGGCGTAGAACTGGCCGAAGCCGCCCACCTGCTGCAGGGTGTCGACGACCATGCGCTGCACGTGGGGCAGCAGCCCCTCGCGCGCGGCCAGCCAGGGCGGCATCTCGGGGAAGAGCAGGTAGATGAGGAAGCCCGCCGCCATCACCATCACGTAGGCGGAGACGAAGGTGGCGAACCACTCGCGGTGGCGGAACCAGAGCCACAGCCCGGCCACCAGCGGGGCGGCGAAGTGGAAGAGGTACTCGGCCACCAGGCCGGTCTCGACGATGTGCTGGAAGGTGCCGTGGCCGAACCGGTCCTGCAGCCAGGTGGTGGCCACCACGCCGCCGAGCAGGGTCTTCTCGAAGACGATCGGGCCCATCGTGTGCACGGCGCCGGCCAGGCGCTCGCCGACCCCGGTGAGGTCCTCGAACATGACCGCCACGAAGAGGAAGGGCAGCCAGTCCCAGACGAAGGGCCGGGCCCGCCCCACGACGGCGAAGGCGACCAGGCAGAGCAGCAGGGCGTGCTCGCTGGTGATGCCCACCTGGCGGGTGGCCATGAGTGCGATCGAGGCCAGGGCGTAGACCACCATGGCGCTGTAGACCAGCGGGCGCTGCCGGAAGGCGTGCACGCTGCGGCGCTGCACCGGCGCGGCGATGGCCGCGTTGACGCTGCGTGCGGCGGAGGCGACGGCCTGGCCGGTGGCCCGCAGGCGGGTGCGGGTGGCGTGAGAGCGGGGCTGGCCGTGCAGGGCGATGGCCAGTGCGCGCGGGTGCGGCCGGCGGCCGGGTGCGGCGCGCAGCACCTTGAGCGAGCGCACGGCGGCACGCGCGGGTCGACCCCGCCGTTGCCCCCGCCTCCGATGCGGACCGGTCGTCGCCATCGCCGGGCTTCTGCCTCCTACCCTCACAACACAACCGGGGTACGGGCGAGGCGAGGAGTCGGATCCGACGTCGTCCCCCGCTCGTTCGTGCCCAGTCAAACAATAGGCCAAATCCGGCGACGGTGGGCCAGTTCCATTCGTCACCGATGAGTCACGGACCGGCAGGACCATGTCAAGGACATCCGCCGGGCCACGGAACCGGCGGCGCAACCGCTTCCGTATCTCTCCATGAATGTCCCCACTCGCGACGACCAACGCTGAGATCCGCAGCCGGATGCAGCACGAGAAGCGGCTCCGCGAGGAGCGCCGCCGGGCCGCGCTGCCGGTCCGGACCATCGACGCCATGCTGGCCGAGCTCGAGGAGCTCCACCTCGAGGGCCGCAAGCGCGTCCCCGAGACCTACGAGCGGCGCCTCGACACCCTGCTGGCCAGCCTGCCTCCCGACTGCCGCCTGCAGCTGCGCAGCCGGATCACCATCGTCCACCTCATGGACCGCCTCTACGCCATCCAGGACCGCCTGCTCTCCCGGCGGGCCGGGCGCGTCGAGGTCGAGGTGGAGGAGGAGGATTTCCTGCCGCAGGCGTCCTGAGCGGCCGCCCTGGGGGCCCGGGCGTCGTAGGCTACGGGGCAGGTGAGCCCCACACCGTCCGAACTCCGCGCCGCCATCCTCACGGTGAGCGACGCCGGCTCGCGCGGCGAACGCGCTGACGCCAGCGGCGACCTGATCGCCGCCCGGCTGGCCGGCCTGCCGGCCGTGGTCGTCTCGCGAGCCATCGTGCCCGACGACCCGCCCGCCATCGGTGCCGCCGTGGTCGAGGCCAGCGCGGCCGCCGACCTGCTGGTCATCACCGGCGGCACCGGGCTGGCGCCGCGCGACGTCACCCCGCAGACGCTGCGCCCCCTGCTCGACTACGAGGTGCCCGGCATGGCCGAGGCGATGCGCGCCCGGGGGCTGGCGGCCACGCCGCACGCCATGCTCTCGCGACAGGTGGTGGGCGTGCGCGGGCAGTGCCTGGTGCTCGCCCTGCCCGGCAGCCCGCGCGGCGTCGGCGACTGCCTCGACGCGGTCTGGGAGGCCCTCCCCCACGGGCTGCGGCTGCTGCGCGGCGAGCGCGATCCCCACGCCGCGGGAGCGGCCTCCTAGCCGATGCGCCGCTTCGCCGTCTCGGGCCTGGTGCCCTGCGACCCCGTCGAGCTGGCCGACCGCCTGCTCGACGCCGCGGCCGCGCCGCAGATCTGGCCGCAGATCCGCCAGCAGACGCCCGACGTCGCGCCCGGCGGCTGGTGGGAGTGCGCGCTGGTCGTCGGGGACGACGAGGGCGTGGCCACCGCCTCCACCGTGCGGCTGCGGCGCAGCTCGCCGGTGGAGATCCAGGAGCGCTCGGCGGCGGGCACCACCATCCACCGCTTCCTGCCCGCCACCGGCGGCTGCCTGTGGACCATCGAGAGCCACGCCCGGCGCGCGCCGCGCGAGCCCTGGGCCCACTTCGTGCGCCGCCGCGAGCACGACCGGCAGCGGGCCATGAGCCTGGTGGACACCGCCGCCGGGTACTTCGCCTCGCTGATGTAGCCCCGGCTCAGAGGGGGCGGTCGGCGGGCCTGGCCACCTCCCCGGACCTGCCGCCCGACTTCGAGAGCAGGCCGACGCCCTCGACCGTCATCCAGCGGTCCGACGCCTTGGCCATGTCGATCACCGTCAGCGCGGCCACGCTGGCGGCGGTGAGCGCCTCCATCTCCACGCCCGTCGGGCCGACGCAGCGCGCGGTGGCCCGGATGCGTACGCCCGGCAGGGCGCCGTCGAGGCTGAGGTCGACGTCGACCTGGGTGAGCTGCAGGGGGTGGCAGAGAGGGATCAGCTCGGGGGTACGCTTGGCCGCCATCACCCCGGCGAGGCGGGCGGTGCCGAGCACGTCGCCCTTGGCCGCCTGGCCGGCGGCGATCAGCTCGAAGGTGGCCCGGTCGCAGCGCACCGCGGCGGCGGCGACGGCGACCCGCTCGGTGCTGGGCTTGGCGGAGACGTCGACCATGCGGGCGGCGCCGCCGGCGTCGAGGTGGGTGAGGCGTGGCTCGGACACTGCCGGTCGATCCTACCCGGGACCTGCGGCCTGCGCATCTCGGGACCGACGCACCTTGCGCGGCGGGCCGGGGGCGCCATGCTCAGTCGTGTCGCACGCAGCACGGAGGGCCCAGGCCATGACCACGGTGACACCGGCGATGCCGGCAGCCCCGCCCCACCACGGCGGCCGCCAGCTCGAGATGCGGGTGCGCTACGACGACGCCGACGTCGAGCGTGCCGCCGAGGCCGCGGGCATGGAGCTGAGCCCGGCGGAGCGCGACTCCATCCTGCTCATGCTCGACGACGACGCCGCCCGCCTGGTCCGTGAGGGCTTCGACGCCGCGCTGGCGCGCTTCGTGCGCGAGGAGGTGCTGCAGGTCGAGGCCGGGCACCGGGCCTCGGAGGACGACTAGCGCCTAGACCTGGCCGGCGACCGAGACGGTGGCGTCCTCGGCGAGGAAGGAGCGGATCACCGCGCCCAGGCCGATGAGGCTGAAGGGCTTGTTGATGAAGCGGTTGGCCCCCGCCGCGCGCCCGTTCTCGACGTCGTCGGTCCGCGAGAGCGCGGTGAAGAGCACGACGGGGATGGCCCGCGTGTCGGGGTTGCTCTTGATGCGGCGGCAGGCCTCCAGCCCGTCGATGCCGGGCATCATCACGTCGAGGATGACCAGGTCGGGGCGCCGCTGCTCCAGCTGGCGAAGGCCCTCCTCGCCGTTGCTGGCGGTGTCCACCTCGTACCCCTCGATGCTCAGGTACATGGCGACGACGTGGAGGAGGCGAGGGTCGTCATCGACGACCAGGATGCGGCGACTCAACGAACACCTACCCGAGTAATTGACGGTTCCCGCCGAGGGGGACGTTGGGCCGAGTATAGGCTGGCCCGGCGATCGGCCAGAGGGCGCCAAACTGGCTCGTGACGGGACCGTTGCCGGTCCATCCGCCCGCCGCGGACGCGCCCTCAGCCGCAGTCGCCCACCGCCGTGGTGCCGGGACGGTGGAAGCCGAGCCGCACCCCGGAGGGGGCCACCGCGACGCAGTCGAGGTCGGAGCGGGCCAGGCGGAGGAAGTCGTTGCTGGAGAGCACGTCCTGCAGGTCGAAGGCCTGCTGGACGCGGTTCTGCAGGGCCTTGGCGGCGAAGCCGGGCAGGCCGAGGCCGCCCACCTGCACCGCGGTGAAGGTGGCCGTCACCTGGGGGAGCCCGTCGGCTCCGACGGTGCGGCTGAGGGCCAGCCTGGCCACCGCGACGACGTTGAACGGCCCGACCGGGGTGTGCGCATCGATGACCACCAGCCCGTCGCGGACCCGCGCGCTGGGGTTCTGGAAGCGCCCCGGGTTGGGGTTGTTGTCGCGGACCAGCACGGTGAGGTCGTGCTCGCTGAGGGTGATGACCCCGTGCGGACCGGCGATGAGCTGTCCCGTCAGCGAGGCGGCCATACTGGCCACGATGGCCGGCTGGCTGTCGCCGTCGTCGGTGCCGCCGGGGGCGGCGCCCAGGTCGGGCGTCGACAGGGCCACGGCGCTGAGCACGCCTCCCAGGGCCACCAGCACGGCCAGCACCACCAGGGCCCAGAGGCAGCCCCGACGGCGCCGCGGGCGGGGCTCCGGGCCCATCCCCATCCTCTAGCGCAACCGCCAGAAGAGGAACCCGGCACCGCCGCCGACGCCGATCAGGAGCAGGAAGACGATCACGACCAGCCCGCCGCTGCCCCCGCCGCTCGGTGCGGTGAAGCCCGCGTCGGCCACCGGGGTGGTGGTCGGACTGTCGCTGGCGGTCGGCGACGGCGTGTCGGTAGAGGTGGGCTGATCGGTCGGCGACGAGGTGTCGGTGGCTGCGGGAGTGGGTGAGGGTGTCGGCGTCCTGGTGGGCGTCGGCGTGGGCGTCTGGCTGTTGGGCGGCAGCGAGAAGCTGAACGAGGGGCTGGGCGAGGCGCTGGCGCTCGAGGTGCAGAAGGGGTCCGCGACGCCGCAGGTGGACGTGGTCGAGTCGGTGATCGACGGGCTGGAGACTCCGGTGTTGCTGCTCGACGAGTGCGCGGTGAAGGTCGCGGAGGCCGCGCTGGCGCTGGCGGTGACGCTCTCCGTCGCGCCGACCACCGCCGCAGGCCGCAGCCCCAGCAGAACCGCCAGCAGCGCACTGGCCAGCCCGAGCAGCAGGACGCCCGCTCCCCTCCGGCTCCCCGCACGCCGGATCCTCACGCCGCCTCCTCTCCCGCGGTCTCGACGGGCTCGCTGGCGGCCGCCGTGCCCGGCGTGAGCACCAGCGTGGTCCGCGCCACCGCGTCGACGGCCTCGCGGCTCCAGGCCATGGGGTGCTGGCGGTTGCGGCGCCAGTCCTCGGTCAGGTCGCGGTAGTGGCGGGAGCCGGGGTGTCCCGACTGCCCGGGGAAGTGGATGCCCGTCGAGCCGTCCCAGTTGCCCACGTCGACGATCTGCCGCCAGGAGGGCGACCAGGCGCGGGTCTGGTACGGGGTGGCGGGGACGTAGCCGGTCTGCATGACCGTGTCGGTGTCGCCGCCGACCTCGACCGAGCCGGCGTTGAACAGCAGGTCGAGCGGCTTGCGCCGCCCCAGGGCGTGGTCGATGGGCAGGCGGTGCATGCGTCCCCAGCGCCAGCGGCGCGGCGTGCCCTGGGAGCGGCGCAGGTCGGCGACGGCGTCCTCCAGGGCGCGGCGGGCCACCTCGCTCCAGGTCAGGCCCTCGGGGAACCAGCCGGTGTCGTTCTCCCGCCAGCGGCGCAGCAGGTGCGGGGTCACGCCGCCGATGAGGTTGCCGGCGAAGCCGAACACGGCGTGGGGCATCTCGCCGGCCGCCAGGCGCCAGTGCTCACCGCAGAGCGGCTCCAGGGCGCGCTGGGTGAGCCGCATCATGAAGACCTCGTAGACGCAGGGCTCGGCGGCATCGGGAAGGAGAACGCCGTCCCAGCGCGTCAGGTTCTGCCGCGCCTCCTCGGCCAGCTCGGACTCACAGGTGATGCCCTTGAGCAGCTCGACCACCTCGCGCGCCGGCGGGCAGACCACGTCGAGCTGCGTTGTGGCCATGTATGTCGCATTCAACCCGGTGCGGCCGGCGAGCAGCTCGCGCAGGCGCAGCGCCCGGTAGCCGTTCATGTAGTCGTTGCCGACGTAGTGCGGGAAGTCCCTGCCCACGACGCGGTTGTTGGCGGTGACGATGAAGTGCTCGGCGGGGTCGAGCACCTGCGGCACCTCGTCGACGCTGAGCCAGCGCTGCCAGCGGGCGTCGCCCTCCCAGCCGGGCACGGGCAATCCGCTCGGCGGGCGGCGGCGCACCGGGATGCGGCCGCCGAGGAAGTAGCCGATGTGGCCGTCGACGTCGGCGTACACCGCGTTCTGCGAGGGCCCGTCGATGCGCGCCTGCGCGGCGCGGAACGACTCCCAGTCACGCGCGCGCTGCAGGTCGAGCAGCGCGCGTGCGGCTTCGCCGGGTGTGAGCGCCGTCCACTGCAGTGCCAGCCCGCGCCAGACGCCGGCGGACTTGTCCTCGTAGCGCTCCATGAGAGGGCCGTGGCGGGTGACCACCACCTCCTCGACCACGTCGGGGCGGCCCTTGACCTTGATGACCTCGCGCCGCACCTGCGCGTCCTCCATGCCGGTCTCGGTGCGGTAGCGATGGCCGCTGCCGTCGGCCAGCTCCTCGATGACCAGGTCCTGCACGTCGGCGAAGGAGTTGGTGTAGCCCCAGGCGATGCGCCGGTTGTGGCCGATCACGGTGAAGGGCAGGCCGGCCAGGGTGACGCCCGTCGACTCGAAGTCGTCGCCGGCGACGACGTGGGCGCGGAACCAGATCGAGGGCGCCGAGGGCGGCAGGTGGGGGTCGTTGCAGAGCATGGGACGGCCGGTCTCGGTCATGGTCCCGTCGACCACCCAGTTGTTGCTCACCGCGCCGGCGGTGCCGGTGGGGATCCAGCGGGAGGCCTCGGCGAAGAGCGCGGCCGCGTCGCCGCTGCCGTCGCTCGCCGCGGTCCGCGCCGTCTCGGTGAGGATGCTGGGGTTGGCGTCGACGTAGAGGAAGTCGAGCTTGGCGGCCACCTCGGGGCCGAGCCGGCGGAGCAGCTCGAAGCGGCGCAGCTCGTTGTCCATGTTGAGGGCCAGGCCCAGGTTGAGCAGCTTGCCGAGCAGCAGGCTGTGCGCCGGCCGCCATGGCTCGGGCCGGATGCGCAGCAGGGTCATCTCCAGCGGCAGCGGGCGGCCCGACTCCCAGACCGCGTTGACCCCGGCGCAGTAGGCCTCCAGGATGTCCCGCGCCTCGGCGTCCATCAGGTTCGCCTCCGCCTCGGCGACCTGGACCAGGCCGAGCCGGCGCATGAAGCGGTCGGCGGCCACGCCCTCGTCGCCGGCGAACTCGCTGATCCGGCCGGCGGCGACGCGACGGTTGAACTCCATCTGCCAGCCGCGCTCCTGGGCGTGGGTGTAGCCCATGGCGAAGGCGGCGTCGCGGGCGGACTCGGCGTAGACGTGGGGCACGCCGTGGCCATCGCGGAGGATGCGCACCGGCGCCTCCAGGCCCTGCACGGTGACGCTGCCGCTGACCAGGGGCAGCGGGCGCCGGTAGAGAAGCCACCAGCCCGCCCCCACCAGGATCACGACGATCCCGACCACGATCCCAGCGACCACGCGCGCTCCCTCAGATTCCGCCCGCTGGCGCACCGCGGCAGCGGCACGCCTCCTGACTCGACGCCAGGACTCTAGTGCCCGGGCGGTCTCTGCGCGTCCGCGAGGCTGTCGCCGAACAGCGCGGCGAGGATCTCGTCGTGGGTGTGGAAGGCCAGCGGCGGCAGCTCCGCCGCTCCGAACCGGGCCACCTCCAGCGCCTCCGGCCCGGGTCGCGGCCGCCCGGCGACGATGCGCCCGCTATAGGCGACGATGACCACGCCGCCGTTGCCGAAGGTGGCGTGGTGGACGCCGAGCAGCCGCTCCACGGCCACCTCGCAGCCGATCTCCTCCAGGCATTCACGCGCGGCGGCCGTCTTGGGATGCTCCTCATAGTCGACGTAGCCGCCCGGCAGCGCCCACTCGCCGAGGCGCGGCTCGATGCCCCGGCGGATCAGCCAGACGCCGCCGTCCTCGAGCAGCGCGGTCACCGCCACCACCTTGGGGTCGTGGAAGGCGACGAAGTCGCAGTCCGGGCAGGCGCCCAGCAGGCGGCTCTCCACGGCGCGCTCGACCAGCCCGGCGCCGCAGGCGGGACAGAAGCGGTGGGGGCGGCGGGTGGAGTGGGGGCGCGGCGCGCTGCCGTCTGCGGCCATCGGTGCAGCGTAGACTCCGCAGCCGTCCATGGCGTTGCGAACCCCCCTGTACGACCGCCACGTCGCCCTCGGGGCGCGCATGGTCGAGTTCGGCGGCTGGGACATGCCGCTGCAGTACTCGTCGATCCGCGACGAGCACACCGCGGTGCGTGAGCGCGCCGGGCTCTTCGACGTCTCGCACATGGGCCGGGTCACCGTCGCCGGTGAGGGCGCGCTGGAGTCGCTGCAGCGCCTGGTCACCAACGACGTCGGGCGACTGCAGCCTCGCCAGTCGCTGTACACGGTGATGTGCAACGACGGCGGCGGCATCGTCGACGACCTCATCGTCGGCGCCGCCGCGTCCGCGGGCGTGTACCACGTCGTCGTCAACGCGGCGACACGCGAGAAGGACGTGGCCTGGATGCGCGCGCATCTCGGCAGCGGCACCTCGTTCGACGACGTCTCCGCGGACACGGGGCTGATCGCGCTGCAGGGACCGCGCGCCATGGACATCCTGCAGCCTCTGGTCGACGCCGACCTGTCGGCGCTGCGCGCCTTCACCATGGCCGAGCTGCGCGTCAGCGGCGTGCCGTCGCGTGTCTGCGAGGTGTCGCGCACCGGCTACACCGGCGAGGACGGCTTCGAGCTGTACGTCGACGCGGGCGCGGTGGGGACGCTCTGGGACGTGCTGCTCGAGGCGGGCGCCGCGGAGGGCCTGCGGCCCTGCGGGCTGGGCGCGCGCGACACGCTGCGACTCGAGGCGGGACTGCGGCTGTACGGGCAGGACATGGACGAGTCCGTCGACCCCTACTCCTGCGGGCTGGGCTGGACGGTCAAGCTCGACAAGGGCGTCGACTGCATCGGCGCGGAGGTGCTGCGCGGCATCAAGGAGTCCGGTCCGTCGCGGCGCATGGTGGGGCTGCGCATGTCCGGCCGCGACGTGGCCCGGCACGGCATGTCCGTGTACCGCGACGGCGAACCGGCCGGCGAGGTGACCAGCGGCACCTACAGCTTCACCTTGGGATGCGGCATCGCCACCGCCTACGTGGCGCCTGAGGTGGCGGCGTCGCGCGAGCCGCTGTCCGTCGACATCCGCGGCAGCATGGCCCGCGCCGAGCAGGTGCCGCTGCCCTTCTACAAGCGTCCGCCCACGGCCTAGAGGAGAGCAGGATCGTGCCCGACCTGAGTGGTTATCGCTTCACCGCCTCACACGAGTGGGTCGACGGCGGCTCGCGCGTCGGCATCACCGACTACGCCCAGGCGCAGCTCGGCGACGTCATCTTCCTCGAGCTGCCCGAGGTCGGGCGCAGCCTGTCCGCCGGAGAGCGCTTCGGCGTCATCGAGTCGGTGAAGGCGGCCAGCGACCTCTACTCGCCGGTGGGCGGGCGCGTCGTCGCGGTGAACACCGCCCTGGTCGACTCGCCGGAGAAGGTCAACGCCGATCCCTACGGCGACGGCTGGCTGCTCCGCCTCGAGGACGTCGACGAGACCGGCGCGGAGCTGCTCGACGGCGACGCCTACGCCAAGGTAACCGAGGGGCACTGAGCAGCCCGCCGGACGCAGAACGGCCCGGGCGCCGCGTGGTGGGCGCCCGGGCCGTTGTTCGTTCGTCTGTGGGTCGGCGTTCGGCTAGAAGGCGGCGACGCCGTTGGGGCTGCCGCTTCCGGTGGGACCGTCCCAGCCGCTGACGGCGTTGCAGAGGTCGTTGCCGCAGCTGCCGTTGCTGCCGCCCGCGACGTCGAAGAGGCTGCCGGTGTTGGCGTAGAGGGTGGCGGCGCCGCCGGTGTTGCCGCTCAGGGCGAACACCGAGGCGAGCAGCGGCGAGGAGACGCTGGTGCCGCCGAAGACCAGCCAGCCGCTCAGGCCCTGGTAGGCGTAGCTGTCGTACACCGAGACGCCGGTGTTGGGATCGGCGACAGCGGACACGTCGGCCAGGGCGCGCTTCGAGCAGACGCTGGTGATGTTGCCCACTGACGACTGCCAGGAGGGCTGCGGCTCGTAGGCGCTGCACCCGCTGCCGGCGCCGCTCCAGGCGGTCTCGCTCCAGCCACGCGTGTTGCTCGCGCGGCTCAGCGATGTGCCGCCCGCGGCGACCACGTACTGCGACGAGGCGGGATAGCCGACGCCGTAGCCGTTGTCGCCGGTGCTGGCGGTGATCACCCTGCCGGCCTTGTTGAAGTGGCCGTCGTAGCTCGAGGAGGTCTCGCTGGAGAACTCGCCGCCGCTCCAGGAGTTGCTGACATAGTTGGCATGAGCCGTCGCGTAGTCCTCGGCGGCGAGCAGGTTGCTGAAGCTGTTGCTGCTGGCCTCGACGAGGAGGATGTGGCAGTTGGGGCAGATCGCGGAGACCATGTCGAGGTCGAGCGAGATCTCCTGCGCCCAGCCGCCGTTGGCGCGCGGCATCCTGCTGCCGCCGGTCTGGTTGACCTTGCTGAAGCAGCCGGTGCCGCAGGCGGTCAGGCCATAGGTGCTGCGGTAGGTGTTGAGGTCGGCGGCCGCGTTGGGATCGTCGTAGGCGTCGACGATGGCCACGGTCTGGCCCGCGCCGTTGGTCGAGGAGGGCAGCCTGTAGGCGGACTGCAGGTCGCTCGGACCGTAGCCCCTCGGCGAGCTGGCCGCGGGGGCGAACTTGCCGTCGACGGTGACCGCTCGCAGCGTGCAGGCGGCCTCGCCGGCGACCGGCCTGGCGCACACGGCGGCGCTGCCGCGGATGTGCCCGCTGGCACCCGCGACGGTGGGGATCATGGTGGCGATGGCGCCGGCGGCGAGGATGGCGGAGGCTGCGGTGGCGGCGAGACGGCCGCGGTGGCTGGGCATGGGCTGCGTGGTTCTCCCTGGCCTTGGGCGGCCGTCATCGGACGTGTGGGGGGATCGCCAGGATAGGCCCGGCCGGGTGGCTCCACCCCTCGCTGCCACAGCTTCGTTAACGCGCCGCACTGTCGTTTACATACGACGACAGCGCTGCCCCGTCCGGCAGACTGCGCGGGTGAGCTTCGACCCCGACGCGCCCGCCGAGCACCAGCGCGAGAAGCTGGTCCGGCGCACGCCCGTCTTCGAAGGGCGCCTCCTCCGCGTCTACCAGGACGAGGTCGAACTGCCCGACGGCCGCCACGCCGGTCGCGAGATCGTCCACCACCGCGGCGCCGTCGGGGTGGTGGCGGTGGCGCCCGACGGCCGGGTGGTGCTGGTGCGCCAGTGGCGCCACGCCGTCGAGCGCGCGCTCTGGGAGATCCCCGCGGGAACGCGCGACGAGGACGAGGAACCCGCCGCCACCGCCACCCGCGAGCTGGAGGAGGAGACCGGCTACACCGCGGCGCGCTGGCGTTCGCTGGGCCAGGCCGGCGTCTCGCCCGGCTATTCGCGGGAGCTGCTCTGGTTCTTCCTGGCCGAGGGGCTGACCGAGGGGGACACCTCGACCGACCCCGACGAGCTGATCGACGTGCGGCTGTTCGGCCCGGACGAGATCCTGCAGCTCGTCGAGGCGGGGGCCACCGACCTCAAGACGCTGGCCGGGCTGGCCCTGGCCGGGCACCTGCCGCCTCTCGCCGGCGCGGAGCGGCGGTGAGCGAGCAGCAAGTGCCCGACGGGGTGCCGCCGGAGACGACCGAGCACCCGACCTTCGCCGTCGCCGACACGCCGGTGCACGGCGGCCAGGTGCTGGCCGGCGCCGAGGAGCTCATCGAGCGGGCCATCGACAGCGTGCTGGAGCAGGTTCCCCTGCCCGAAGGGCCCGACGAGGACCCCGAGGGCGCGGCCAAGCTGCAGCCCTGGGCGGAGACGGCGGCGCCACCGTCGAAGAACAAGCGGCCGCTGGCGGAGCTGCTCGAGCAGTTCGCCGAGCGGGTGCGCGCCGATCCCGACGCCGTGGCGGGACGGCCGCGCGGGCAGCATCCCGCGGTGGCCTTCTTCGCGCGCTTCGCGCCGGTGGGCGGCGGGCGCGGCGAGGGCGCGGGCGGTGGCGGCGGCGCCGGGGGCGGGCGGAAGCGGCGCGGACGCCGCGGTCGCGGGGCGGCCGAGGGCCCGGTGACGCAGGCGCGACCCACGCAGACGGCGGCCCCCGTGGCGGCCCCGGGCCAGCCGGGCACCGGGCGCAGACGCCGGCGGCGCGGCGGGGGTGGCAGCGGAGCTGGTGCGGGAACCGGCGGCGGTGGCGCGGCGACCGGTGGGCGGCCGGGTGGCCAGCAGGCGCAGCGCCCGCCCGGCCAGCCACCCGCAACCAGCAGCGGCGGCGCGCAGGCGCAGGGCGCCGAGGGACGCCGGCGATCCCGCGGCCGCGGCCGGCGGCGCCGCGGCGGTGGTGGTGGCGACGGGGGTGGCGGCGGCCCGCAATGAGCTGGCCGGACGAGCTCCGCGGCCGTCCCACCGGCGGCGAGCCGATCCCGGGTGACGGCGCGCTGCGCTCGCGCGAGGAGCACATCAACGAGGTCCGAGGCCGTCTCACACGCGACGCCGCGCAGCGCCCCCGCGACGAGCACGTCGACGAGGTCCTCCGCCGCGTCGCCCGCGGCGAGCTGAGCCCCACCGACGCCGCGCCGCTGCTGCGCGCCGAGCGGATCCACGACCTCGAAGGCCGCGCCCGCCTCGACCTCGACCGCCAGCACCGTGGCGGAGTCCCCGAGGTGGTCCTGGCCGGCCCCAAGCGCGCCGCCGACGTGGCCGCCATCGCCGCGGCGCTGCTCGACCGCACCGGCCAGGCCTGCGTCTCGCGCCTCCGCGCCGGCCACCGCACCGCGCTGCGCCGCCTCGCCGAGCAGCGCACCGCAACGCTCGTCGCCTACGGCCGTTCGGCCGCACGCCTGGTCGCCGCCGACTTCGAGCCGCCCGCCGCCCAGGGCCACGTCGGCCTGGTCGCCGCCGGCACCTCCGACCTCGACGCCCTCGAGGAGGCGCGCCTGGTCTGCGACGCCGCGGGCTGCACCAGCAGCCTCGTCGCCGACGTCGGCGTGGCCGGCCTGCACCGCCTCTTCGAGCCGCTGGCGACCTTGCTGCGCGAGGGCGCCGCGGCCGTCGTCGTGGCCGCCGGCATGGACGGCGCCCTGCCCTCCGTGGTCGCCGGGCTGGTCGACGTCCCGGTCATCGGCCTGCCCACCTCGACCGGCTACGGCGCCGGTGGCAAGGGCGAGGCCGCCCTGCTCTCCATGCTGCAGACCTGCGCCCCCGGCCTGGTGGTGGTCAACGTCGACAACGGGGTCGGCGCCGGCGCCGCGGCGGTGCGCATCGCCCGGCGGCGGTGAGCCTACCGCCGCGCGGCACCCCGGTGCGTGCCGTGCTCTTCGACTACGGCCTCACCCTGATCACCTTCACCCGGCCGGCCGAGGCGCTGCACCGCGCCTACACGAGCATCGCCACCCTGCTGCCGCCGCGCGACGACCGCCCCTGGGACGCCGACGAGCTGCTCGACGCCGTGCACGACCGCGTCGACGCGCGCGTCGCCGAGCACGAGGCTGCGGGCAGCCTGGAGGAGATCGACATCCGCCGCGCCCACGCCGAGGCCTACGCCGAGCTGGGCGTGCGCCTCGACGCGGCCACGCTCGACGAGGCCATGCGCCTGGAGCAGGAGGCGTGGTGGGACGGCATCCACGTCGCGCCCGGCGCCCCCGGCACCCTCACCGCCCTGCGCCGGGCGGGGCTGCGCCTGGGCATCTGCTCCAACGCCCCGTACCGCCCCGGCAGCATGCGCGAGCAGCTCGCCCAGGTCGGTCTGCTGCCGCTCATCGACGCCGCCGTCTTCAGCGGCGAGGTGGGCTGGCGCAAGCCCTCGCCGCGCATCTTCGCCGCCGCGCTGGAGGCGCTGGGGGCCGAGCCGGCCGGCACGGTGATGGTCGGCGACCGGGTCCGCGAGGACGTCGACGGTGCCCACGCCGCCGGGATGCGCGCCGTCCGCCTGCGCGAGCACCACGACGACGCCGACCCCGACGCCCGCGCCGAGGCGGTGCTCGACCGGCTCACCGGGCTTCCCGCCCTGCTGGGCTCTGGCGAAATCTAGGCGATCGCTATAATCCGTATCCCGGACGGCGGACGGCGGCCCCCCAGCGCACACACCCGAGAGGCGACGACCGTGGAATTCCGCGACTACCTCAAGGAGAAGTGCCGCGAGCGGAACATCTCGCTGCACCGCCTGGCGCTGCTCTGCGACCTCAACCAGATCTACTTCTACCAGGCGGTCAACAAGAACAAGGAGAACCCGCCGCCCTGGGTCCTCCGTCGCGCGGCGCCGCACCTGGGTGTACCGTACGTCGAGCTGCTCATGGCGGCCGGGTACCTGCAGGACAGCGACCTGGCGGAGTGGCAGGAGCACAGGCGGCGCACCGGCGCGGCGGGCGGCCGGGTCGCGGCGCTGGCCGGAGCCGAACCCGGACCCGACAAGTAGCGGGCACCGGACAGGACAAGGAAGGGAAGAGAGAGCGCGGGAAGTGGTCACGCAACCAATGGAGGAGGGGATGCTGTCGACCGCCGCCGTCGTACCCGAGGGCGACGTTGTTGCCGAAGCTGTCCCGAACGCGCACACCGCGGCGAACGACGTCGACGCCGAGCTGATCGTCGCCTTCCGCAACGGCGACGTGTCCGCGTTCGAGCAGATCTACCGGCTGCACCACCGCTACGTGCACGCCCAGGCGCGCCGGGTGATCTGCGACCTGCACCGTGCCGAGGACATCACCCAGGAGGCCTTCCTGCGCCTGGTGCGCCAGCTGCTCTCCACCGACGGGCACATCAAGCTGCGCGCCTGGCTGCACCGCACCGCCACCAACCTGGCCATCGACGAGCACCGCCGCAGCCGCACCGTGCAGCAGTACCAGGAGCAGCGCTCGCCCGTCGAGGAGCTGCACCGCACCCTGGAGCGGCACGACAAGGGTCATCCCGAGCAGGAGGCGGAGTCGAGCGAGGTGCGCCGCGCCATCCGCGAGGTGATCGACACCCTGCCGGAGCGCTACCGCGCCATCCTCGCCCTGCGCGAGCTGGAAGGGCTCGACTACATCTCCATCGCGGCGGCGATGAACCTCTCGGTGTCGGCCGTGGAGTCGCTTCTCTTCCGGGCGCGGCGGCGCTTCACCGAGGTGTACCAGCAGGTCAACGACGGGGTCACCCCGCCGCTGCGCCGCCGCCGTCGCCGGGGCTCTCCGCCGCACTGATCGTTGTCTGCGCGCACAATTTCGGTGCGCCATGACCAGCGAGATCCCGGCCGCGAGCGGCGCGCCGACCGCCGTCTGGCCGCGCGCCATCATGCACCTCGACCTCGACGCCTTCTACGCGTCCGTCTAGCAGCTGCGCCGTCCCGAGC
>Ga0207700_10000711_pt1 | contig 19257 bp, 21 predicted proteins | sample LARL82metaG_FD_184348 | JGI IMG/M metagenome (GOLD analysis project Ga0207700, IMG submission 184348) | Corn, switchgrass and miscanthus rhizosphere microbial communities from Kellogg Biological Station, Michigan, USA - LAR L8-2 metaG... | ecosystem: Host-associated > Plants > Roots >...
CTGGCGAACCGCCTCAAGCTTGAATTCCCGAGTCAATTTCCTGCGCGGCGTGTATTCCATCGAACACCTCTTCGAGTCAGTATTGCTCTAATTGAGGTGTCCATCAAACGTGGGTACCTTCAGAGCAGATACAACCGTACGTGTGAAAGTCGATTGGCAGATCCGGCTTGACGGGTTCCCCAGCGAGTTGACATCTGAGCCCGATGGTCGCGCGTGTCCTCCGAGACGCTACGGCTTGCTTACGGCACGGACCCGTCCACCCGAAACGCCCGATGACAGCAAGGGTGGCTACACCGGCGCTGAGAGTCGGCTGTATCGAATCGAGATTCATGCTGGCTCGGATACGGGCATCCCGACTTTCAAGTGGTCACGCGAGAATGGTGCGGTCGTTCGCGGCGTCGTTGACTCCGTTCTCCGGCCGACGAACGAGCGCCTGACATTGCAGCTCGTGCCTGTGGTGGGAATCACCAAATACGCCTCAGGTATCGAGTCCGGGGCGTGGGTGGAATTGCTGCCCGCATTTGATCCGGGACCATTCCGTCAAGGACCGCTGCTGCGCGTCAACGGGGTCAACAGCAACGGGAGCTCGCTGGACCTCGACACCAAAGGCCAGCAGGTCGAAGCCGCCGGAATACGCGTGATTCGTCGTTGGGACCAGCGTGGCAGGCCGATTGCCATCCTCGCAGATGGGCAACCGATTCCGATTGAGGAAGGGATCGAGATCGTGTTTGACCCGCCTACGAGGGACAATCTGCGAGCTGGGGACTATTGGTTGATCCCTGCCCGTCCTTCCACAGGGGATATCGAGTGGGCCCGCGCTCCGGATCCACAGGGGGGTAGCACGCGCCCGCTCCCTCGTCCACCGAACGGCCCGTGGTCCGACCGCGCCCCCATTGCAGTGCTAAGCAAGCTCGCGGGAGAGCACCGCTGGATCACCGAGGACCTGCGGCGAAGATTCACGACCATGGCAAGGTAGACGCTGTCGCATCAACGACGACGCACGAGATACGCCTTCGTTGCCGCAGTCAGACGTCCATCCATGCGCTTAAGCGGATTCAATTGGGGCATGCTGAGTCTTAAGGCGATCGCAGGTCGACATTAAGGCTGCCAGGCGAGACCGCATACCGAAAGTCGTCTCCAAATTCGAAGAGCGAGTAACTATGTATTCCGCCACGGCACCGACGTAGCGATATCTGCCCAACGAAAATCATCCGATTCAGGCATTCGTCTTTTATCGAAAAAGAACTTCACATTGCAACTCAATTTGAGATAGGTTTTAGGAAAAAAAACCGCCAGTCTGGCGGTCGAAAGGTGCAATCCCGGCCAATATGCGCCAGGCGGTACATCGCCCTGTTCGTGACAGCAGGCAGTGTTGGATTCGCCATTTCGCCTCAAGAAAGGTTCCGCGGATGGTCAGCACAACTGAAGCGGACGCAGTCCGCGACCTGCGGCGCGCATTCGACGAAGCACGTCTTTCGCTCTTTCTTGGAGCCGGATGCTCCGTTGCGAGCGGGGTGCCAACGTGGGAACGCTTGGTGACACAACTCTACGTCAATGGCATCGTCCGAAAGCTCGGCCGCCATTTGAGCGTCCCTGGGCTTGTGTCCGCGGTCGGTCATTGGGCATTCGCGCGCGAGATCGTTCCTCTGGAGGTTGCCGCACGAGGACTTAGGCGGTACTACGAAAGCGACGCCATGTTCATGTTTATAGTGAGGACCATGCTTTACGGGTTGACTGGGTTACAGCAGTGGTCCCGCCCTCGCTCCGTCGACGTTCGGAAGTTGCTTCGGAGGAATCACACCCTTTCGTGCGGTTGCGGGATTGTGCCGCTTGAGTATTCCTAGCAAGCGCGGAGTTCAGGCGGTCATCACTTACAACTATGATGACCTGCTCGAGTGGATGCTGGAGCGGCGCCGTTTCCAGTCCGTGTGGAACGCTTCGATGCTTCGACCCCGGCAGCTGCCCATCTACCATGTGCACGGCTTGGTACCGCTTCGCGAAGGCAGGGGTTCGCTCGTCGATGAGATCGTGCTTTCCGAGGAGCAATATAACCGCGCCGCGCAGGATGCGTACACTTGGCAGAACCTCGTGCAGATGCAGGCGCTGTCGGAAACCGTCAGCGTCATGGTTGGGCTATCGGTGACTGACCGGAACCTCCGTAGGGTTCTCGACAACCTAAGATCCATGCCTCGACGGAACAGGAGCTACGCCCTACTGAAGCGGCCGTCAGCCTGGAACGTAGGCGACCAGGAAGTTGCCGCCATCCTGAAGGAGATGAAAGAGCGCGTGCGGACCGGATTTGAGTTCGGCTACGACGAGCGGGCGGTTGCGTTGCTGGATCGACCGCCGGTCAGCAACCGGATCGTGAGCATGATTCGCGATCTCCAGCGCCTCGACCTCCGACGCCAGGAGGAAACGCTCGCAGAGTTGGGCGTCACCGTGATCTGGTACGACAGCCACGAGGACGTCGCGAAGGTTCTCGGGTCGATTGTTCGGCGCCGTAAACACTAATCCTCCCCACGCCAGATGTTCTCCGCAAATATTCGGTTCGACATTACTCGAGGGGTTCATGGCGACCATTTGCGTGCTCGTGGCAGCCCCCTCTGATTTCTCGAAGGCTCTGCACGAAGCGTTTGTCGTCAGCTCGTGCCGGCAGCACGCGCATGGAGCTGCAGAAACGCGCTGGTCGCTTTGCGTGCGCGACGCTTGATCTCATCGTCTTTCGGCGTCGAGGCCACTCCGAGGAGTAGGCTCACCATCAGACCTTCCCACAGAAGTCCAAGGTACTGAGTTGCCATTTCGGACGGATCCCCTGCGCCGATCACGCGCGCGGATTGGGCGTTGGCGAACAGATTGGTCAGCGCGTCCCGAGAGGGATTGCGTCCTGCGGTTTCCAGGGCTTGCGCGATTTCCGGCGAACGTGTCGCCTCGCTGATCGCAAGCCGGAACGTCGCGATCACGGTTTGATGAGATACCTCGGCCACTAGTCTCGTCGCGTAGGCGTTGAGGATCGAAGCCAGTTCCTGCCGGCCGCGCGGAACAGGCAGCTCGGGCCGCAGTTGCATCTTCGCCGTTCGCTCCGTGATGCCAGCGACGAGCATCGCTTGCTTGTTGCCGACACTGGCGTAGAGGTCGCGCTTCGACACCTTGGCGCAGGTCGCTACCTCCAGCGTGCTCGTGCCCGCATAACCCTTTTCCACAAACAGTTTGAACGCAGCGCCGAGAATGCGCTTGCGCATCGAGTCTCCGTTCTCAACCGGCGGAGGGCTTGCCGAAGCTTTCATTCTTCTCACAGACACCCCTTGACAGTGGTACCCAATAGTACCATATAATTCGCCACACGCGGTACCAAATGGTACCGTGATCGAGGCAACATGAATCTGCATCTGACAGGAGACGCCATGTCACCAGAAGCCCTTTTTAACGTGCACCTCGTGCTGGGTTATATCGTCTGGCTGCTCTGCTTCGGTGTGTACATCTGGCCAAGGCTCAAGGCGATGGACCGGATCGAAGCGCAACGCGCTATCGCTACCTTGCACAGCTTTCGCTTCTTCGGGCTGGTCTTCATCCTTCCGGGGGTTGCCGACAATCTGCCGACCGGTTTCGCCGACTTCGCCGCTTACGGTGACTTCGCGACCGGGCTGCTTGCCATCCTGGCGCTTTTGACTGTCCGGATACGTCCGCTTTTTTGGCTGTTCGTCGTCGCCTTCAATATCGTGGGGGCGGCCGACCTCATCGGCGACTATTACCACGCCATCCAGCTGGACCTTCCAGCACATGCTGGGGAGTTTGGCGCCCTATACGCGATCCCGATCGTCTACGTGCCGCTACTGATGATCACTCACTTCGCCGCATTCTATTTGCTGGCGCGTCGACCGAGCCGGCAAGCAGCAAAGGTGGGGCTACAAAATGCCGGCCGCCCCGTCGTCTGAGCTGGGACACGTGGACGCGATATCGTTTCCAAGGAGCACTCGATGCCCAGTATCGCCAGCATCGTGGGTATCTCAAAGGACAAGGTTACCGCCGTGATTATGGACCACGAGTACATCGCAGTCGGTCCACTTTTGCCGCTCCGCTTACTGATGGCCAATCCCTGAGCGCTAGCAAAAATCGCGAGGCTCACATGGAGTATTGTCGATGACCACCGAAACGGTTTCAGCTGCTATGGTTCCGTCGGGTACCGCTTGGCGCAGCCTGCTCTGGTTTGCGCCGCTCACGGCGCTGTGGATACTGATGATCTATAGGTGGCCGGCGATCCCGGCCAGCGGCGTTCCGACTACGACCCACGAGCTGGCGGCCCGGGGGCTGATCGCGCTGGGATTGTGGCTCGGCCTCGAACACACGAGCCTGACGCCAGATCAACGCCGCGCGACCTGGTTGGCGATCTTCATTCCGGATACCCTCTGGTTCGCGGTCGTCTGGAGCGCGGCCAGCAATGGCGCTTTCCTCATGGACGCCTCACCCTTACCGCTGCTGCCTCTGGCGATCTTCCTGCCAGTGATCATCGGCGCGCCGCTGCTGCTGTTGTCGAAACGGGTCGGGCGGGTACTTGATGCGATGCCGGCGAGCTGGCTCGTCGCGCTTCAGCTCTACCGCGTATTCGGCAGCTGGGCGCTCGCTGCTTCGCTGCGCGGAGCGCTGCCCGGCGTGTTTGGGTTGCCGGCGGGAATTGGCGACGTGCTGACCGGCCTGTTCGCTGTGCCCGCGGCGATCGCTGCGGCGACAGGCACAGCCCAGGGACGTAGGGCAGCGATAGCCTGGAACATTTTCGGCCTCGCCGACTTCGCCGTCGCGATCACTCTCGGCCTCATCACTTCGCCCGGCCGCTTCCAGCTGATTGTCCCGGATGCGTCGAGCATCGGCGCCGGCGCTTATCCGGGTGTGCTGACCCCTGCTTTCGTGGTGCCAAGCTCGATCCTGCTGCACGCGCTGTCGCTGCGCCAATTAAGCCGGCGCAGCAAAGCGGACGCGGCGCGGCACTAGACGCGCGCCGCGGCGAGGCTGGGAGCAAGGTATGTCAGGAAGGACTTGCGCATGTAGTACCAAGGGTGAGCGCGAAGCAGTTGCATGAACAGCGCGGCGTAGAAGTGTGGCGCCGAGCCGTTGCCCGACGTTGCAAATTGAGCGCGCCGGGCGACTTCTTCGCGGCGGCGATCAGGTCCTTGATCGACATAATCGGTGAATTTGCATTGACGACGACGACCAGCGGGGAGCTGCCGAGGAGAGTGACCGGCAGCAAGTTCTTCGTGTAGTCGAGCTTCGGGTTGAGCGCGGGATTAACCGAATAGCCGGCAGGCGGACTCAGCAGCAATGTGTAGCCGTCGGGTGCGGCCTTCGATACCTGCTCGGCAGCAATGCTCGATCCTGCGCCGGGTTTGTTCTCCACGATGACCGGTTGCCCAAGCTCCTTCGCCATCGGGATCGCAAGGGCACGCGCGAAGACGTCGGTTGAGCCGCCAGGCGCGAAGCCGACGAGCAAGTGCACGGGCTTGGCCGGGTACGTTTGCGCGGACGCGACACCGCACACGAGCGCAACACCAATGAGTGCGAAATGGCGGAGCATAGTCATGTTTGAACCGCGTGGGTGGGGAAGCGATACTGCTCGTACTCGCTTGCACACGGTGGACCGTCGGTAAACCATAACACGCCCGCGGTGAGATCGGCCACCATCGATGCGACCGTAGTGCGCGCGTACAGCGGGTGCGCCTCGGGGTCGGGATGCGAGCAGATGCCGTTGGGCGCGTACGCGTGGTCACGCAGGACCTCCTGCAACCGCCTCACCGACAGGCTATCGTTCGTCGAGAGCGCGCGGCGCATCTCGGCGAGGCGCGTAAGGCTGTGCGGGCTCTTTTCGACATACGCGTCGATCGCGGCGAACTCCGCGCAAAGGAAATGATTGGCATGCGTGATGAGCCCGCCCTGCGGACGGGTTACGTGGATCTGTGCGTTGCCACCGGCGATTGTTTCGAAGTTCATCGCGCGGCCCGACCGGTCGGCCACGAGATAGTTGGCCGACAGTGCGCGTTGCGCGGAGCCTAAGATACGGCTCGCGTCGTCGACCGACTCGGCGTCGAGGAGGGCGCGCAGCATCACATGATACGGCACGCCTTTACTCTGGGCATCGCGCTCGCTGACAAGCGTGTTGGTGCACAGCCCGAAGCCGGCGGCGTTGACACCGACCTTTGCCAGCATCCCGGCCTCCACGATCGTTGCGAATGATGGCTTATCCTCCCGCTGGACATCGAGGAGCACGCATACGTCCCGCGCGAACGGCACCCAGTCCCAGTTCTGGCCGAGCAGCGTGTGGCCGTTGCTGCTCGCGTCGGGCGTCACCGCGAACGACGTACACTCGCCCGGAGGCGTTTCGCCGTTGCTGCGCGCGGCCGCGAACATGAGCTCGCTGCGGCAGTTGAGCACGAGGATCGCATCGAACGGCACACCGGCGCCGTCGGCGATGCCGCGCATCTCCTCAATGGCGTCAGGCGCGAAGCTCTCGATCTCACCGACGAAAGTGCGCGCATGGGTGACAGCGTCGTGCCACTTGAGTCCGGCACGATGCTCGAAAACGTCGCGGTACGCCGCGATGCAGCGATGAACGCAGCGTGCGGCAAGCCTGCCGTACTGCTGTCCACGCCTTGCAGGCGAGCCGCGGACGGCGATACGGTCCATCGTCAGTCGCGCCGGGCCGTCCCGAGCGACTGGCTACACTCCCTCTGGGGGCAGCGAGAGAGGCGAGCGTGGGGATCGTTCATAAAACGCGGGGTCCGTTCTTGACGATTGTCGTGTAGTCAGCGGACGCTACACCACGCGGACCTTGCGACAGCTCGGCCACGTGCGTGTACGCAGCCGAGACACGCGGCTTCGTAACGTCGAGCGGCTTGGTCGCAGTGCGCGGCGCTTCCCGCAGGTACGCGATGATCTCCTTGCAGAACAGATGCAGGTCGCTCGGCAAGCGCGAACTGATGAGGTTGCGGTCACGCACGACGGCTTGGTCGTGGTACCGGCCGCCCGCGTGGACCACGTCGTCCTTGACGAGCGCCACACATGTCAGGTCGCGATCGCGCGCAATGCCCGCGGAGGCGAGCACGAGGCCGGCATGGCACACCGCGGCGACGAGCGACCCCTGGTCGTGCACCTTGCGCACGAAATCGATGATCGCGCGGTGGCGGCGCATATTCTCCGGCGCGAAGCCGCCCGGAATGACGACCGCGTCGAACGCAGCGGGATCAGCATCGGCGATCGCGAGGTCGGGCTTCACGGGATACCCGAGCTTGCTCGCATAAGTCTGCTCGGCGGGGCCGACGACGACCACGTTGCACCCTTCTTCGCGCAGACGCATGAGCGGATACCAGAGCTCGAGCTCCTGATACATGTTCTCGGCAAGGACCGCGATTTGCGCGTCGGACAGGTTCATTGCGAAAGCTCCTCAAGAAGTTTGCGTGTCCACAGAGGGACGTCGTCGGTGGTGTGCGCTACCAGGGCATCGGGGGCGAACGCCACCGCTTGCGAAGCGGCGGCAATGCGAACGCGCTTGCTGGCGGCCTCGCGCAGGAAGTTTACGAACGCCGTGTTGTCTGCGAGCTTGGTGATGTTGCCGCCGGGAACGATCAGCGCGGCGAATTCGCTAGGCGAGGCCTGCGCCATCGCCACGTTCGGGACCACCGGATAGCCGAGCACGCTAGCCGCCGCTTCGCTGCCGTCGACGCCGATCACGACGACCTCCGCGCCCACCTCGCGCAGGCGCAGCACCGGATACCAGAACTCCATTTCCTGGAAGCCGTTGTAGATGAACACCCCGATCTTGCCCATGGGACTCCGTTTGCGGTAAGCTGTCTGACAGGCTGCGACTGTGTCGCCATGCCGTCATCGTACAGCGAGAATGGCCCCGCGAGAACCCCGATCCGAGAAAATGGAAGCTGTGCTGAGCGAGGGCTGTCTTACATGAGGCTGCGCATCGTCCCGCGTCGCGGCGCTGTTGCCGACGTGCAGGAGCGGTTGCAGGCGCAGATCGCAGCGGGCGAGTTCAAGCCCAATGGACGGCTGCCTTCGGAGAGCGAGCTCTGCAAGGCTTTCGGTGTCAGCCGACCTGTCATCCGCGAGGCGCTCATGAGCCTGCAAGCATTGGGACTCACGACCTCGCAGCCCGGCATCGGCACCTTCGTCGTCTCGGATCGTGTCCGCGTGCCCCTGCTGCTCGGGCGCTATTCACCGGCGCATGTGCGAGAAGTGCGTCGCTGCATCGAGATCCCGGCGGCGCGCTTGTCCGCGGAGCGGCGAAGCGATCGTGACGTCGGTGAGCTCGCTGCGATCCTCGCGCGCATGGACGACGCGAACAATCCCGCACGCCGCAATCAGCTCGATGCGAGCTTTCACATCGCCATCGCCCACTCGTCGGGTAATCCGCTGATCGTCAAGCTCGTCGAAGACCTGCGGAGCGTGCTCGAGGAACATTCGCTGGCCGCGGCGCGCGCGCCGTACCGCCGCCGTGCGGCCTCCGAGGAGCATCGCGCGATCTACGATGCGATCGTCGATCGCGATCCAGTTTCGGCTGCGGCAGCGATGGATGCGCATCTCGCCGCCGCCGAGCGAAGCTTCGCCGAACCCGAATCGAAGGAAGCGAAAGCGAAATGAAGATCCGCACCGTGACTGGCGATGTGCCTGCCGAGAGGATCGGCCGCACGCTCACGCATGAGCATCTCCTGTATACGTACCCCGGTGGTGAGTACGACCATCTGTCGAGCTTTCGACTCGAGGACGCGGTCGAGCGCATCTCGCGCGAGCTCAAGACCGGCATGGAAGAGTGGGGCTACGCAACGCTCGCCGACATGACGCCTTGCGAAGTTGGCCGCAACCCGGAGCTCATGAAGCGTGTGGCGCAAAAGACCGGCTGCAACGTGATCGGCGTGACGGGATTCTTTCCCGAGCGCATGGGCGTGCCATACTGGTTCCGTCGCCAGACCGTGGACGAGCTCACCGAGTTCTACGTGCGCGATATCACAGAAGGCATGGTGTTCGGCGGCTTTCAGACGGACATCAAGGCAGGAGCAATCAAGATCGCGACCGGCCAGGAAAGCGTCAATCCGATGCCAAGCCCGATCGGACCGAACGGCCGACGCATCGGTATCTACGAAGATAGGCTGATCCGCGCGGCGGGGCGGGCGCAGAAGCGTTTGGGCGTGTGCATCAATACGCACACCGATCCCATGGACTACACCGTCACGAATCCGGGCATCGAGCAGCTCGATGTGATCGAAGAGGAGGGCGGCGACCCCTCCAAGGTGATCGTCGGTCACGCGTTCGTCGAGCCGCAGAACGTCGGGCAAATCATCGACGTCTGCAAGCGCGGCGCCAGCGTGCAGGTAGATCACCTTGGTATTCCGTGGCGGCACGACAGCACCGAGGAGCTCGACGAAACGATGGCACGGATGATGTGCGAGGTGGCCGACCGCGGCTATCTGTCGCAGATGACCATCACCTACGACCGCTGGTTCTTCAACCCGCGCGGCCCCGCCACCGCCGACAACCCGCAATTGCTCAATGAGAAGGTCGGCCTGGGGCATCTCTTCGAAAGTTTCGCGCCACGGCTAGAGAAGAAAGGTTTCGGCGCCCGCGAGCTCGAGACGATCCTCGTCGACAATCCGCGACGCATCCTCGCATTCTGATTTTCGCAACGAACATTTGCCATGCGTCGTTTCGTTACTTTCTTCTTGCTCGCGCTCGCCGTTCCGCCCGCGTGGGCGCAGCAGTACCCGGCGCAGCAGATCAAGGTGCTCGTCGCCTTCCCGGCCGGTGGCGGCGCAGATGTGGCGGCTCGCATCCTCGCCTCCAGCCTGGGCGATCAGCTCGGGCAGAGCGTGATTGTGGAGAATGTCTCCGGCGCGGGTGGCACGATAGGCACCGCGCGGGCGGCGCACGCGACCCCGGACGGCTACACGCTGTTCGTCGGCACGCCGAGCACGCATGGCTCGAACGTCGCGGTGTATTCCAAGCTCGATTACGATCCGGTGCGCGACTTCGCGCCAGTCATGCTGATCGGCACGTCGCCTTTCATGCTACTCGCCGCGCCCTCTTTCGAAGCGAAGTCAGTGAAGGACCTCATCGCGCTTGCCAAGGCCAAGCCCGGGCTCGTCAACTACGCGTCTTACGGCAATGGCAGCATCAATCATCTTGCGGGCGAGCTCTTCGCGTCGCTTGCGAACATCGACGTCGCGCACATACCTTATCGTGGAAGCGCGCCGGCCATGACGGATTTGATTGCGGGCCGCGTGCAATACACATTCGACGGGCCGGCAGCGCTCGGCCAGGTAAAGGGTGGAAAAGTGAAGCTTCTCGCCGTGACCAGCAAGCAGCGCTGGTCCGTATTCCCCGATGTTCCGACCGTCGCCGAATCAGGTGTGCCGGGATTCGATGTGGTTACGTGGTTCGGGCTGTTCGCGCCGAGCGCTACGCCCAAGGCCATCGTCGATCTCTTGAACGCAAAGGCGAACGCGGCCATCAGGACGCAGGCGGCAAAGGACGGGTTTAGCCAGCTCTCTGTCGATCCCGCCGGCGGAAATCCGGAGGTCCTGGCGAACCAGGTACGCGCCGAGATCGACAAATGGGTCGAGATCGCGCGCAAGCGCAACATCAAAGTCACCGAGTGAGCGAGCGGTAGCGGTCGAGCAAGTGTCGCGCGTTCCCGGATTCGATCCTGCGGACGACGTCTTCGGGCAAGCCTTGCGCGTGCAGCTCAGCGAGCTGATCCGTGCTCTTGCGCAACGGCGCATCGGTGCCGAGCAGGAGCTGCGAAGCATCGACGAATTGCAGTGCCGAGCTCATCCCGGCCGGATGCATCCGCAGCGCGGTATCATAGTGCAGATTCCGCAGATGTGCGTGGATGCCCTGCGGCGCCATCGCCGCGAGCTTCGGATCAACGTGCGCGGCACGCACGAGATGCTCGACGACCAGCGGCAGAATGCCGCCAACGTGGGCAAATATGAAGCGAATGTCGGGGCAGCGCGTGAGGGCGCCGCCGAAGAGCAGGCTCGCGATCGCGCGAGCGGTGTCGACCGGAAATTCGAGCACCCAATCGGCGATGCCGGGCAGCAGGTTTCGACAGCAATCGGCGACGGTCGGGTGCACGTATACGACCGCGCGGCGACGGTTGAGTTCGTCCATGATCGGGGCGAACGCATGATCGCCGAGCCAGCGATCACTATAGCTGGTGAGGAGGCCGATACCGTCCGCCTTCAGCACGTCAAGCGCATACTCGATCTCGCACAGGCTATCGTCGACGTTCGGCAGCGGCAGGCTGGCGAAAAGGCCGAAGCGCTCGTGATGATCGGCCGACATGCGCGCGCCGAAGTCGTTGCATTCGCGGTTGACGGTGAGAAGGCGCTCGCGCGGGATGAACGCAAGGCCTGGCGCCGTGATGGACGTGAATGCGGTCGCGATGCCCGCGGCGTCCATGTCGTCGAGAGAAACCTGCGGCGTCCAATGGCGCGCGACGCCGCGAGCGAGATAGTGCTCGTGTTGGATCAGTTGCGCGAGGAAGGGTGGAGGAAAGAGATGGTGATGTACGTCGATGCGCGAAGAGTTCATCGCGCTTTTATACAACGAATTCGATGAAGATTGCATATCGACGGCAAGGCAGTGGGCCCACGGTGCTGCTCGTTCACGGCGTTGGCGGCGATTCGAGCCACTGGGCTGCCATTACCGAGCAACTGCACACGCGCTTCGACGTGATCGCGATGGATGTGCGTGGCCACGGCAAATCAGATCCGATCACCGGGCCGGTGGATGCTTGCGACCTCGCGCGCGACGCGGTTCAGGTACTGGACGAGGCTGGGGTTGCGCGGTGTCGCGTTGTCGGTTTTTCGCTCGGCGGCGCGATCGCGATGGCGCTCACGCTCGATTTCCCGGAACGCCTGGAAAAGCTTGCCATCATCGGCACGGTCTCCGGCCGCACGCCGGAGGAAAAGGCGAAGGCGCTGGAACGCGTCGAATTCCTGAAACAGCACGGTCGCGCCGCGATTTCAGAGGCAAACCGCGAGCGATGGTTCAGCGACGAATTCCGCAGGGCACATCCCGATATCGTCGATCGTCGCGTCGCACAGGTCGTGGCGTGTGATCCGACGTCCTACCTACATGCGTTCAGGGTGTTCTGTACCGGCGACTTCGCGGATCGCCTCGATGCGATTCAGGTGCCGACGCTGATCATCACCGGCGAGCACGACACTGCGGCGACTCCGCGGATGGCGCATCTCATGGGCGAGCGAATCCGCGACTCGCAAGTGCATGTGCTACCGCGCCTGCGCCACAGCGTGCTTATCGAGGCCCCCGAGAAAATCTCCGCGTTGCTGGGGGCGTTTCTTTGACGTCCCGTGCCGCAATCGGTGTCGCGGCGTTCTTCACGGCGATCGCTTCCGCCAAGGGGCTCGCGATGCTGCCGCAGGAGAGCCTGGTGCCGGGCGGCGTCGCTTTGGTCCGCATCGATGCGCCGGCAGGCGATAGGCCGAACGTCACGCTCGGCGGCGTGCGGGTGATGGTGCTGCGCGAGGACGATCACTGGCTGGCGGTGATCGGCGTTCCGCTCGACACCAAGCCCGGCAAGCTCAAGGTCGTTGTGAAGACGCACGACGCGAAGCTGGCGAACATTGAGCTCGCCATCAAGCCAAAGCAATACGTCGTGCAGCGGTTGCAGGTGGCGCCGGGCATGGTGGAGCTCGGCCCCGACGACCTCGCGCGCGTGAATCGCGAGCGACCGACGCTGCAGGCTGCGCTTACCACCTTCAGCGAATCGCCACCGACGACACTTCGTCTCCGGGTGCCAGTACCAGGCACCCGCTCGAGCTCGTACGGCCTACGGCGTGTATTCAACGGCCAGCCGCGAAATCCGCATACGGGCATGGACATTGCGGCACCTTCGGGCATGCCGGTCGTCGCGCCCGCGCGTGGCACGGTCGTCCTCACAGGCAACTATTTCTTCAACGGCAACACAGTGATCCTCGACCACGGGCAAGGTCTGGTAACGATGTATGGCCATCTGAGCGCGATCGACGTGAAACCCGGCGACATCGTGGAGGCCGGCGCCGTGATCGGCAACGTGGGCGCGACCGGCCGCGCCACGGGACCGCATCTGCATTGGGGCGTGACGCTTAACCGTACGATGGTCGACCCCGCCCTTTTCGCCCTCGACTAGCGACTGCACGGTCTGTTACTACACTGCTGTCTTACAGGGCTTGCACCGACTTCGAACACCGTCGACCACGCTGCAAGGCCCAGATTACCCATCGTTGCGTTAGCATGGTAGCTGCTTTAGAGTCTTGCTGTAATACAGGTAACCACCAATATGGAGAACGCAATGACTGCAAGCGTTGACATTCCACCCCGCCGCGGCAGTCGCCGTGGCCTTCGTGCCGCGACCTCGCTGCTTGCAGGGCTGGCGCTATGCGTGAGTGTCGTGAGCTACGCCACCGTCGACGAGGCCGCGCGCGCATTGCTTCCGGACGACATCAGGCAGAAAGGAACGCTGGACGTGGCGATGCCGCTCGACTTCGAGCCTTTCAATTATCTCGATGAGAAGAACGAGCAGACGGGGCTCGACGTCGACATGATCCGCGCCATCGGCGACAAGCTGGGGCTCAAGGTCGACATCCAGCGCATCGGCTTCGCGTCGATGATCCCGAGCGTATCCGGCGGACGCGTCGACGCCGCGATGTCGGCCATGGGCATCCTTCCCGCGCGGCTGCAGCTCGTCTCCTTCGTCCGCTACGGGCATTTCAGCAACGGTCTCGTGGTGCGCAAAGGCAACCCGACCAGCGTTCGCAACGACGACGCGTGTGGCCACACCATCGCGGTCGAGAAGGGCACCCAACCGCTCCTCGTGTGGCAGAAGAAGTCGGACGAATGCGTGGCCGCCGGCAAGGCCAAGATCGAGCTGTTGGTGTTCGAAGGCAAGGGGCCGCAAGTCCTGGCCGTGGAGTCGGGCCGCGCCGAAGCGGCCGGCGTCGGCTTCGCGACGGCGATCGTCGCTGCCAAACATTCGAACGGTAAATTGGACGCCGCCCCCGGCGGTCCCGTCCCCGGTGCGACGGTGGAATGTGGTATCGCGTTCAACAAGCAGAACGTGAAGCTCGGCCAGGCGATCGAAGCGGCGTTGAACGCGCTCGTCAAGGACGGCACCTACGACAAAATCTGGGAAAAGTGGTCGTTGAGTCCCGAGCGCGCGTCGCCGGCGGTGTTCCAGTAAAGCGCTTAGACATTGAGTTCGACGGCGACCTCCATTTCTGACAAGGGCACGCCGCGTGTGGACCTGCCGCCGGTCCCGTTGGCGCGTCCGGGTCGCCGGGCCTCAGCCGTGGTCGTAGCGCTGTTGCTGGTCTGGTTCGTCTCCATCATCTTCAACAATCCGAACTTCCAGTGGAAGGTCGTCGGAAAATACCTCTTCAGCAAGGAAATTCTCGACGGGGTCAAGCTCACGATCGAGTTGACTGTGTCGGCAATGGCGATTGGCGTCACCCTCGGTGTGATTGCCGCGCTGATGCGACTGTCCGACAACACGTTGCTCTCGCGTGCGGCCACGTTCTACATCGTGGCCTTCCGGGGAACGCCCGCGCTGGTGCAGTTGATCTTCTGGTACAACCTCGCCGCACTGTTTCCGAGGATCACGCTTGGGGTGCCGTTTTTCGGCCCTGATTTCGTCTCGCTCAACGCGAACGCGATCATCACGCCTGTCGTTGCCGCCAACCTCGGCCTTGGCTTGTGCGAGGGCGCCTACATGGCCGAGATCGTGCGCGCGGGAATCATGAGCGTGGATCCCGGCCAGCGCGAAGCTGGCGTGGCGCTCGGCCTCACCCGAGCGCAGACGATGCGCCGCATCATCCTGCCGCAGGCGCTGCGCGTGATCGTGCCGCCGACCGGCAACCAGATCATCGGCATGCTGAAGCTCTCGTCCTTGGCGAGCGTAATCTCGGTCACCGAGCTGCTCGCCGCGGCGGGGCTTATCTACACCCGGACCTTCGAAACGATTCCGCTCCTGATCGTCGCGTCTCTTTGGTACATCACGCTGACCAGCCTGCTCACGCTTGCGCAGCGCGTCATCGAGCGGCGCTTGGGGCGAAGCGTCCAGGAAACCACGACGGGTGGGAGCATGTGGTCGCGTCTGCGGGTGGGCGGCCGTCCGATTGCAGGGCCGGATTGATGCGATGGAAGCGATGATCGAAGTTCGAGACCTCTACAAGCGCTTCGAAAATGTGGAGGTTCTCAAAGGGATCAGTCTAGACGTCGCGCCGGGCAGGGTCGTATGCGTGATCGGTCCCTCCGGTTCGGGCAAGTCGACGCTGCTTCGCTGTATCAATCACCTGGAACGTCCCGATGCCGGGTACATCCTCGTCGGCGGAAAGTTCGTCGGCTATCGTCTCGTCGGTGACCGCCTGCACGAGGTTCGCGAGCACGAGCTATGCGCGTCGCGCGCGTCAATCGGCATGGTGTTCCAGCGTTTCAATCTATTCCAGAACATGACCGTTCTGGATAACGTGACGCTCGCACCGAAACTGGCGCGACGCACGAAAGCTGCGGAAGCGGAGCGCAAGGCGCTCGCGCTACTCGAACGCGTCGGACTCGCCAGCAAGAAAGACCGTTATCCGAATCGCCTATCGGGTGGCGAACAGCAACGCGTCGCGATCGCGCGGGCACTCGCGATGGAGCCAAGCGTGATGCTGTTCGACGAGGCTACCTCGGCCCTCGATCCGGAGCTCGTCGGCGAGGTGCTCGACGTCATGCGCTCTCTGGCACGGGACGGCATGACCATGGTGGTGGTCACACACGAGATCGGCTTCGCGCGCGAAGTGGCGGACGAGGTCGTATTCATGGACCAGGGCGTGGTCGCAGAGCGTGGGCCGCCTTCCCAGGTGTTGCATACGCCTCGCGAAGCTCGCACGCGCGAATTCCTCGCACGCCTGCTGTGATGTGCCATGCTAATGCTGCCTCGGCGCCATCACTGTGCAAGTGTCGCCAGTCGGCTGAGGGGCCCGTGATAGCTGAACACGTACAGTGGATGCTTCCCCAGGCGCTGCCGCAGCAACAGCACCGGGTCATTGTTGAGCGGCACCGGTATGGCGCGCCGCGCGTTTGCTTGATCGGGATGAATCCACGCGACCCGTCGTACTAAGTCCACTTGCGACCACTGCAACCCGGTGACGTTGGCCGCGCGCAGTCCGGTCGACCAGCTGAAGCTCGCCATGGCTGCGAGGTGCTCGGGCAGCGCGTTCAACTTTGCAGTCCTCGATCTGATGGCAAGGCGGCTGTCCATAGTCCGACGAACCGTGGAAGCGATGCCGAGCAGATCTCGGCATCGCTTCTCTTTCGTGCGGCGCTATTGCATGTGGAAGAAAGTCCCTGGTGTCGGATAGGAGAGCCAGGTATTCGCAAGAGGAGTCTTGCCGATGCCGGGCTTCGTCCAATCGCAAACCCCTCCCGGAAACGCCGCCTGCACCATCGCCAATTGCTGCGCGGCGAGCGGCGGATTGTAGTCGGCGGGATCGACCGGCTTCAGCGCACACTTGAAGACATCGTCGATGATGGGGCCCCCAGCGACGAGTCGCGGGAAACCGAAGTACGGAAACATCTGTGCACACTGCGCGGCATCGGTGATCTTGTGGGCCGACAGGTCGTAGCAGGCGTCGACCGCGTCGCTCGGCTTGTTCCGGACGACCTTCTGCGCCTGCGTGCCGGGCGCCGTGTCAGCGGCGATGTTGGCGAGCCAACGGTCCAGAACATCGAGCATTGCGTAGGCGGCGACGTTCAACGGCGATCCGATCGTGCTCGTGTCGAGGGTCAACGTCCCCAACGTCTGCGCCGTCACGATGATCTGATTGTCGGCATTCCCGTTGGTCGCGACGAGGCGCGCCCGGTTGGTGCGGCTATGGTACGAATCGTGCACGTCGACGGAGCCATCGCTGTACGGCGTGTCAACGTACGAGCGAAGGTCGACGATCGGGATCATGGAATCGCCTGCCCCGAATTCGTTGACGCGGCCCGTCTGATACGAGGTCGTCAGCGCCAGCGGGTCGGCCACCGTCCGGTTCGGGACCAGGTTGCCGTCGAGATCGTGGCCGCCGATCCGCGCGTTCAGATCGATGAACTGTGCGAAGCTGATTACGCCGGCGTTGAGCGCGCCGAGCCCATACTGGATCCCGACGTTGTCGAAGGGCCTCCGCGCAAATCCGGTCGACGGATCGATGCCGAATATGTTCACCATGTTGTCGTGATACGTGCAGCGCGCGCCGTGAGGATTGGTGACCGGGTTATAGACGAGCGCGGGCGGAATGGACGTCGTGTTGCAGTTGTTCGCGCGAAGGTTCGGGTAGCGCGTGCCGTTGCTGACGCAATAGCCGAAATCCTTAAATCCGGCGACGGCCGTCTTCTGCGCGTTGGTCCAGGTCAGCGACGACGTATTGAAGCCATTGCTCAGGAGCTCGCAGTCGAAGAGCGGATTCAGGAAGCTCATCATGTCGGGAAAACTTCTTCCCGGGATGATTCCGTCGAGAAGGCCTGGATAGTTGTTGCCCAGCAGGTGCTGCTGCATCGAGCCGCCCGAGGCGCCGTGGCCGATGGTGTAGCGCGGCGGTCCGAACTCCTCGATGAAATGCTCCTTGATCATCTCCGCGGTCTCCGCCGAGATCACGTCGGCGCAGCTCGTGCCGGTGACGTTGAGCGAGCCGCCGATGACGGCGTAGCCTCTGGCGAGAAAGACATCGTGGAACGCGGCGCCGGTGTCCTCGAGGTTGAACGTCGTTGCGGACATCCCGCCAACCGATCGCCCCTGGTGATAGCCAGCCTGACACCCGCCGCCGAAGGTGTAGATCAGCCGCCCGTTGTAGCCCGAAGTTCTCGTGAACGGGTCGGACAGCGGGCCGGCCGGATCGTGCAGGATCGCGACCATGTAGACGGCGCGGTTGATCACGCCCATCTCGCGGCGCACGATGTAGGGAACCGTCATGCCTTCGTTCGTGGTCGTCATGGCGAGGTCGGCCGGACGCGGGCCCGACGTGTTGAACGGCTGGAAGCTGTTCGTCGTCGTCGACCGGTAGTAGTAGTCGACGCGGGTCGGTGCACTGCAGTCGGGATCCAGCGGTGGCCCCAGGCCCTGGAAGTCGGTCTCGCATACAAAAGGCGTCTGATGGGGGCCGGAAAATATTGGCCCGCTAGACGGATAGTTCATGACGAGTATCTTGGCGAGAATCTGCCCGGTCGAGCGCGGACCCGCGCTGAGCACGTTCTGGCCCGACTTGAGCCCGCTGATAAAGCCCCTTAGCGAAAACGTCCCGAGAGTGCGGAAAGCACCGGTCACGTCGACGCCATTGAGCTTGATCGAAACGTCGTTGAGCGCGGTCGAGGTGGGGACTTGAACTTCCGCGAGCGCATCACCGCCGGTCACCGCGTAAGTGGGCGACGACAGGATCTTGATCGTGAACTGGTTGGGTGGTTGCTGCGCGCCAGTAGAGGTCGCGGCAACAGCGACTAGAACAGCAATGACGACGTTCAACAAGACAACGAAGGGTTTGTTACCACCTCCTGTAAGGCTCAAACGAAAGTTAGACATCTTTCTCTCCTCGGTAAAACTGAATGTCGACGCGCCATCTCTGTGACGCGGAGTACAAAGTATATTGAGTTCCCGTAAAGATTAGAAGGCGGTTCTAGGAATCGACGCGACGCGAGCGTAGGCCGCGAGCGGCCGGAATAATCGAGGCGGTCAGAAGATCGCCGAGCACCGCGGTGGACTTGATATGTCCATTTCTGGCTTCATCGAGTCTGATGAATAAGCGTCCGTAAGCAAGAGGCATACTTGGCCCAGGCCCAAGCACGCGGCTTTGGTCGCCGACAGCAGACCGACGATCCGCTCGTTGTTAGCGCGGCGGTGCGTGATTGTGCCCGCCGACTTAGCGACACGTGGAGCACGACATCGAACGACATCCCACGACTTAAAAGGCATTCAACGGGATGGACTCGGTCGTGCGGGTGCGGAACATCTTGGTGCTGAGATGGTCCTTGCGCTCCTACAGCACATTCAGGGTTGCGCCGACTGTGCGGCCCCCTGAGTTCAAGTAGGCTCCCATCCTCGCGCCAACTTATAGGAGCTAATGATGAACCGTGATCAGGTTAAAGGCACAGCGAAAGACATAGCGGGCAAAGCTCAACAAAAAGTCGGAGAGTTGACCGGCAGCAAGTCGCAGCAAGTGAAGGGCGCTGCGAAGCAGGTCGAAGGAAAGGTGCAGA
>Ga0207700_10000712_pt1 | contig 19248 bp, 17 predicted proteins | sample LARL82metaG_FD_184348 | JGI IMG/M metagenome (GOLD analysis project Ga0207700, IMG submission 184348) | Corn, switchgrass and miscanthus rhizosphere microbial communities from Kellogg Biological Station, Michigan, USA - LAR L8-2 metaG... | ecosystem: Host-associated > Plants > Roots >...
CGGCCCCTTCGTTCAGGGTGGCCAGGGCCGCGATGAGACGGACCGAATCGACCTCGCCGATCCAGTACGGGTCCGGGTAATCACCTGCCGCCGCTGGCGTTCCGCTCCGGCACACCACGGTCTGCACCCCGAGCGCATAGCCGCCGAGCAGGTCGGCTTGGAGAGCGGCCAGGCTCCGGCCGGCGGTCTCGATATCCACCATGACGTCGGCGCCGGCGCGCTCTCGCAACACGGCCGCGGCCGCCACTGGGCTGACGCGGGCGGCGGACGTCTCCTGGCCGGTGATCGCCAGCAGGTCGGCGCCCGCCGAGACCAGTCCGGCCGCGTGGGCCGCGAACTCAGGGATGTCGTGGCCGCCCGGGGCGCGTACCCCGGCCACCACCGCGAAACGGCCTAGGTCCGGCCATCCGGCCGGTAGCTGCCGAACCGGCTTCGGCGGCACGCCGAACACGGCCGGACGCCGGGACGCGGCCGGGGCGGGAACGGCAGCCGGGGTCGGTCGCAGGTCCTTCACCGCGTGCGCGATGGCCCTGATGTGCGCCGGGGTGGTGCCGCAGCACCCGCCCACCAGCGTGGCCCCGCTGGCGACGAAGCCGTGGGATGCCTGCGCGAAGTAGCCGGTGTTGCGCGCGTACCGCACCTGGCGCCCCAGGCGACGGGGCACCCCGGCGTTGGGCTGGACGCTGACCGGCAGGGGGGCGCCTGCGGCGAGTTCCGCGACGACATCGGCCAGGACGGTCGGCCCGACCGTGCAGTTCGCGCCGATCGCGGTGACGTTGAGCGCGGCGAGCGCGGCCGCCGCCACGCGTGGTTCCTCGCCGCCCAGCGTCCGTCCGTCGTCGCCGAAGGTGAGCTGGGCGATGACGGGCAGGTCGCACTCGGCGAGCGCGACGGACGCGGCTTGCGCGAGCGACTCGGTGTCGCCGAAAGTCTCCAGGATGATGAGATCCACCCAGCTGGCCAGGATCGCGATCTGCTCGCGCAGGATCGGTTCGCGGTCCTGATGCGGGATCCGCGGTGCGGCGGCGCTCATCACGGGCCCGACGCTGCCCGCGACCAGCGCGGGAGAGCCGGATTCCCGGACGGCCTCCCGCGCGAGGCGCGCCCCGGCGATGTTGATCTCCGCCACGCTGTCCTGCAAGCCGGCCCGGGCCAGCCGCGGACGGTTGGCGTCGAAGGTGTTCGTCTGCACGATGTCCGCGCCAGCCGTCAGGTACGCGGCATGCAAGTCGCGGACGAGATCAGGCCGGGCCAGGTTGAGTCCGGACAGGGACCGGTCAAGCGGAACCCCGGCTGAATGCAGCATGGTTCCCATCGCGCCGTCGCACACCAGCACGCGACTGCGCAGCAAGCGGTCCAGCGCCGGGCGGGAATCCGGCCGCGGGTCTGTGTCCATCGGGCACCACCAAAGGGCCATGGCCAGGTCCGGGCAGCCGGGATCACGCTCTCCGGTTACCGGGCTGACCTGCTTGCCAGCCGATCACCTGAGAGACAGACCGGTCTCTCTCAGTGTACGGGGCGGCGGCCGGGCTGGCCAAGACCCGCGCCGAAATACCTGTGTTACATCCCGTTGACCGCCGCCGACAGCGGGCCTATGATCCGATCACAACCCATTGAGACAGGCCGGTCTCTCTCTATCTGCCTGCATGTTCGCTGACGAACAAAGGAGAACCAGAGCCATGACCGAATACGACCCGAGGACCGCTACCGGGATCCCCACCGAGCCAGTCGGCTCCCTGCCCCGCCCCAGCTGGCTGCAGCGGGCATACGCCCAGTACGACGCCGGGGAAATCACCCGCGAGCAGCTCGAGGCTGAGCAGGACAAGGCCGTCAAGGACTCGATCGAGCATCTGGAGCAGACCGGGGCGCCGATCATCTCCGACGGGGAGCAGCGCTGGTCGAGCTTTGCGACGTACGCGATCACCGACACGCTGGCCGGCACCGGGCTGGCCGACAACCTGGCCGGGGACGGCGGCCAGTTCTTCGCGATCTTCGCCGACGGCCACAATCGCCAGCTGCCCAGGCTGACCGGCGGCCCGTTCCGGTACAAGACCTATGCCGCCGACACGCTGCGCAAGTCGCTGCCGATGGCGCACACGCCGATGAAGCAGGCGGTGATCGCCCCGTCCATGCTCGCCCTGCTGTACCCGCTGGACAGCGAGATCCCCGGCTACACGCGCGAGCAGTTCGAGGAGGACCTGGTCAACGAGTGCGAGAAGGACATCAGGCAGGCCTTCGCGGCCGGCGCGGCCCGGGTGTCCGTCGACTTCACCGAGGGACGGCTGGCCACCAGGAACGACGCGCGTAACCCGTGGACCGGGCGGGGCATGCTGCCGCACTTCATCGACCTGAACAACCGGGTCATGGCTCGGTTCACCGCGGAGGAGCGATCCCGGATCGGCGTCCACACCTGCCCGGGCGGGGACCGGGACTCGGTGCACAGCGCCGACGTGCCCTACAGCGACCTGCTGCCGTCCATGTTCGGCATCAACGCGGGCTACTTCCTGATCCAGCTGGCCAGCGAGCGGGACAAGGACCCGGTCTACCAGCTCATCGGCGAGAACCTGCGCGACGACGCCGACGGCGTGACCCAGATGGCCTACATCGGGGTGATCAACCCGCTGAACCCGCGCGTCGAGAGCCCCGAAGAGGTTCGCGACGCCCTGGTCCGCGCGGCCAGCTTCATCCCGAAGGAGCAGCTCGGCGCGACTGACGACTGCGGGTTCTCCCCGTTCAGCATCGACGAGAAGCCCAGCCACGGCTCGCCTGACTTCGCCCGCGAGACCGCCTGGCAGAAGATCACCAACCGGGTCGCGGGGACGAAGCTAGCCGCCGAGAAACTCGGCGTCGGCTGACCCTCGTACGGATCGGCGGGCACAGGGCCCGGGCGCGGGCGGGTAAGCAGCCGTGCTCTTTGAGCAGCAGCTCACCGAGTTCCCGGGCCCGGGCGGCCGCCGCGGTGTCGCCCTCGTGAGCCGCCATGATGGCACCCTTCATGAGGATATGCCACTGCCGTGCGAATGAATCGATGTCGCCGATGCCGGCCTCGGCGGCCAGCTTTTCGATATAGCCCCGGATATTTGCCAGATGCCCGACAGCCGCCTGATGCACGGGGTGTTCCCGGTCATTGACCTCGATCATTGTCGTGAGGAATGAGCAACCCTCGAAGTCTGGGCTGCCGAACCACTCAGAGAACACGTCGAATATCGCCAGCAACTGCTCGCGTGGAGTATGACCGCGCCGCGTGCTCTCGGCTTTTAGCCAATCCTGGGTCCAGAGCTGCTCGCGGCGGCGCAGGAACTCGATAATCAGGTCATCCTTGGACGGAAAATTCCGGTATAGCGTCATCTTCGCCGTACCGGCCCTGGCGATGACGGCATCGACTCCCACCGCCCGGACACCTTCGCGGCTGAACAGATCGTAGGCGGCCCGGCTTATCCGTTCGCGCCCGCTGTCCTGGCCCTCGGCCGGTGGGCGGTCCGGCAGTTTCCGCCGGTCAGTCATTGCCACGGTCCTCATCGCTTCATGGAAGAATCCATGAACAGTATACCATCTGCGTCCGGCCTTGTTGTGCAGCAAGCACAAGAATTGTGGAGCCGAATTCATGGCAGCGCACTGAATCCCGGGGACTATTGCTTAGCTCCGCGGGTTCGCCCGGATCGCGGGCCGGCCGGGATGGCTAGCCGTTCCCTTGTGCCTGGTGCACAAGGAACGGCGCGCGCAATTTGTGTCACGTAGCGGCTATTCCGCTGGCAGCTTGCCGGGAAACAATCATGATGCAGGAATCCGCGACGATCCGGAGACACCATGAGCATCACGTCGGTCCGAAGCAGCCCCGTTTTCCCATCGCTTGACGCATTCACCTGGCCGGGAGATTTCGCCCGGATTCCGGATGAAGAATGGACTCGTCAGCCCGTCGACCAGTTCGGCCTCAACTACGATGACGTCGGCAGCCACGGGTGGTACAAGAACCTGGAACCGACGGTCTCCCAGCTGCTCGCGACGCTCACGCCCGGCGACCTGCTCATCGACTATTCCAGCGGGACGGGCATCCTGACGCGGCGCCTGGTCGACTCGATCGGCTACCCGGTCGGCATACTCAACGTGGACGCATCGCCGAAGTTCTTGCGCGTGGCGCTGGAATCATTCCGCGACGATGAGCGGGTGGCCTTCCGGCTGCTTCGCTGGCTCAAGGCGGAGAAACGCCTCCAGTCGCTCGACGAGGTGGCCGGCCCCGGCCTGCTCGACCGCGGAGCCGACGCCATCACCTCCACCAACGCCATCCACCTGTACCACGACCTCGATGAGACGCTGGCCTCGTGGGCACGCACGCTGCGTCCCGGCGGGCTGGCGTTCATCTGCTCCGGCAATATGCGCAACCCGCACGGCAGGCCGGACGAGTGGATCATCGACGAGACCGTGGCCAGGGTCAACGACATCGCCGCCGACATCGTGCAGGCCGAGCCGGCGTTCGCCGAGTACCGCCAGACGCTCGATGACACGGCCCTGATGTCCAGGCACGCGAAGCTCAGGGAGAAGGTGTTCGTGCCGGTTCGCCCGCTCGACTTCTACCTGGATGCGTTCCGGGACGCCGGATTCAGCGTGCTCCACGTCTTCGAGGAGACCATCTTCGCCCGCGTCGACGAGTGGTACCGCCTGCTGACCACGTATCACGACGGGGTGCTCAGCTGGGTCGGCGGCTCGGAGAAGGTGGAAGGCACGCCGCCGTCCGCCGAGGCGGTGCGCCAGCGATTGTTCCTGATCAAGTACAGCCTGGAGAAGCTGTTCCCCGGCCAGGACTCGTTCCCGTGCACCTGGACCTACCTCACCTGCCGCCGCTGAGCGCCGGCACAGGTAGCGGAGCAGCATGATGCGGGATGTCTACGTCGCCGGCGCCGGCATGACGAGATTCGCCAAGCAGCCGGGGCGCACCCTGAAGGACCTTACAGCTGAGGCTGTTACCGCGGCGTTGAAGGACGCCGGCCAGCCGGTGCGGGACGTGCAGTCCTGTTACTTCGGCAATGCCGTCGCCGGATCGATGACTGGCCAGGAGATGCTGGCCGGTCAGTTCCTCCTCCGGCCGCTCGGCCTGGCCGGGATCCCTGTCTTCAACGTCGAGAACGCCTGTGCCTCGGCCTCGACAGCGTTCCACCTGGCCTGGCAGGCTGTCGCGACCGGTGTGCACGATGCCGTGCTCGCCGTCGCGGCCGAGAAGATGACGCACCCCGACAAGGCCCGCTCGTTCGCGGCCATCGGCGGCTCGGTCGATGTCGAGACCGTGCCCGCGGACCCGCCGGCCGGCCGGTCCTTCCTCATGGACATGTACGCCGGGGCCGCGCTGCGGTACATGGAGCGGACCGGGACGACGCGCGCGGACCTCGCGCGGGTGGTGGTCAAGAACCACCGGCACGGCCAGCTGAACCCGGCCGCCCAGTACGGCGGCGAGCTCACGGTCGAGCAGGTCCTGGCGGCGCGGGAGATCGTCTGGCCGTTCACCTTGCAGATGTGCTCGCCGATCTCCGACGGCGCAGCCGCGGCCCTGCTGGTCAGCCGGGACCTCTGCTCCCCCGGTCCCGCGGTCGCGGTGCTCGCGTCGGCGGTGAGGTCCGCCCCTGCCGACGAGACGACGAGCGTGACCAGCCTGGCGGCCTCGGCCGCGTACGAGCAGGCCGGGCTGGGACCCGCGGACCTGCACTGCGTCGAGGTTCATGATGCTGCCGCGTCCGCGGAGCTCGTCATCTACGAACAGCTCGGCCTGGCCGGGCCGGGAGACGGCGCGGCCCTGATCCGGGGCGGTCACACGATGCTGGGCGGCCCGCGGCCGGTCAACACCAGCGGCGGCCTGCTCGCCCGCGGGCATCCGATCGGCGCCACCGGCCTGGCTCAGATCGTCGAGGCGGTCGCCCAGGTCCGCGGCACGGCGGGTGACCGGCAGGTGCCGGGGGCCCGGGTTGCGCTGACCCAGAACGCGGGCGGGTGGCACGGCAGCGACAACGTCGCGAGCGTCATCCACATCCTCGGCCGCCGCGCGGCATAGCCACATCGACCCCGAACCTACGAATTACCCACGACAGCAAGAAGAGGAGCTGCTGCGCCATGACGATCAGCGCCGGCGAGGTTGAATTCCTGTTTACCTCCGAATCCGTGACAGAAGGCCATCCCGATAAGATCGCCGATCAGATATCGGACGCCGTCCTGGACCAGGCCCTGGCCGCCGACCCCCATTCCCGGGTGGCCTGCGAGACGATGCTGACCACGGGCCTGGCTCTCGTCGCGGGCGAGATCACCACTTCCGCGCAGCTGGACATCCCGGAGATCGTCCGGTCGACCATACGAGAGATCGGCTACACCTCGGCCTGCGGATTCGACGGCGATGCCTGTGCCGTCCTGGTCGCCTTGGACCGGCAGTCGCCCGACATCTCCCAGGGCGTCGACATGGCCCACGAGGCCCGGGTGTCCCTCAGCGACAGCGAACTCGACCGCGTGGGTGCCGGGGATCAGGGAATGATGTTCGGCTACGCCACGAACGAGACGCCGGAGCTCATGCCCATGCCGATCGCCCTCGCTCATCGGCTGGCCCGGCAGCTCGCGCATGTGCGCAAATCCGGGGTGCTGCCCTTCCTCAGGCCGGACGGCAAGACGCAGGTCACCGTCCGGTATCGCGACGGAGTACCGGTAGCGGTGGAGAAGGTTCTGATCTCTACCCAGCATGAGGAGGGCACGGAGGGCCGGCTCCCCGCTGAACTGTGGGAGAACGTGGTCATGGTCGCGATCCCGCCGTCGCTGTACGACGCTGAGGCGCTACGGCGGAACTTCTACGTGAACCCGACCGGCCGGTTCGTCGTCGGCGGCCCCGTGGGAGACGCCGGCCTGACCGGCCGCAAGATCATCGTCGACACGTACGGGGGCTTCGCCCGGCACGGCGGCGGCGCGTTCTCCGGCAAGGATCCGTCCAAGGTCGACCGGTCAGCGGCCTACGCCGCCAGGTACGTCGCGAAGAACGTCGTGGCGGCGGGACTCGCCGACCGGGTCGAGGTGCAGGTCGCGTACGCGATCGGCGTCGCGCGTCCGCTGTCGCTGCTGGTCGAGACGTTCGGGACCGAGCGTGTTCCCAAGGCACGAATAGCCGAGCTGATCAACGAGCATTTCGACCTGCGGCCGGCCGCGTTCCGCCAGTACCTGAACCTCCATCGCCCCATCTACGGCCAGACCGCGGCCTACGGGCACTTCGGCCGCCACGAACCCGACTTCACCTGGGAACACACCGACAAGGCCGACCTCCTGCGGGAGTCGGCCACGCTGGTCACCGCGGAACGGTGAGCCCGGTGCGGCAGATCGTTACCGGGTCCATCGCGACCGATCATCTGATGGTCTTCCCCGGCCGCTTCACCGAGCAGCTGATCGAGGGGAAGCTCGACAAGGTGTCCCTGTCCTTCCTGGTGGACGAGCTGGAGATCCACCGCGGCGGCATCGCGGCTAACGTCGCGTTCGGCATGGCCCGGCTCGGGCTGCGGCCGATGCTGGTGGGTTCGGTCGGCGCGGACTTCGCTGACTACCGGGTTTGGCTCGAGGCGCATGACGTCGACACCCGGCACGTGCGGGTGTGCGAGAACCTCCACACCGCCCGGTTCCTGTGCACCACCGACGCCGACAACAATCAGATCGCCTCCTTCTACGCCGGGGCCATGAACGAGGCCCGGCATATCGACCTGGACGCGATCCTGCGATCAGAACATGACGTGGACATCGTCCTGATCTGCCCCGACGATCCAGACGCCATGCTGCGACACACCCAGGCCTGCCGGAACCGCGCCGTGCCGTTCGCCGCCGACCCCTCCCAGCAGATCGCCCGGATGGACGGAACGGATCTGCGGCGGCTCGTCGACGGCGCCCGGTACCTGTTCACCAACGAGTACGAACGAGCCCTGCTGATGCGCAAGACCGGCTGGAACGCCGGTCAGCTCCTCCGCCGGGTCGGCGCCTGGGTGACCACGACCGGTCCCGAGGGCGCGATCGTCGAATCGGCCACCGAACCCGCCGTCTCGGTGCCCGCGGCCGAGCTGGAACGGATGGCCGACCCTACCGGTGCGGGCGACGCCTTCCGCGCGGGTTTCCTCGCTGGTGCCGGCCACCGGCTCGGCCACGAGGGGGCGGCGCGGCTTGGCTGCGTGATGGCCGCTCTGGTGATGGAGACATCCGGGACGCAGGAGTACCTGTTCCAGCCGGAGGAGTTCCTCACCCGTATCAGCGAGTCCTACGGATCGGGCGTGGCCGCCGAGATGGCGGCGCGGATCGGGCTGGCCCAGCCGGCATGAGCCGAGGAGAAGGCATGAGTTCCGGCCTGTGATCCACTCGACCCTGCCCAGCGTCGCCCGCCAGCTGGTGGTTCCGCAGGGCTTCACCTTGTCCACGACCGGGGTTTTCGCCATTCTGCTCGAGCACCGCCCTCATCCCGGGCCGATCGCGATCTGGCTGTTCGTGGCCGGTGCCGCCCTGGGGTTCTCGATCGTGGTCCGGGCCAGCGGCGCGCACCGGTCCGCCAGCACGCTCCCGCCGGCGTCCGGCTACCAGCTCTTCAACCTCTCTCCGGTCGTGGTCGTCCCGGCGGTCAGCCTGATCGTGTGGTGGATACCTCTGAAACCGGTTGCCTATGCGCTCGGCGGCCTGTCGGCCAGTTCCGGCTACCTGCTCGCCGTTGCGTCGCTTTTCCATGCGCTCCAGAGGGTGCCGCGGTGAGGAGCGGACTGCACGTACCGGTAAATCCGTCCCAGTGCTGAAGCAGGGCCACGGGCGCATTAAACGTCATTAATTTGGCCATTTCGGTTGAGACCTGTCATTTCCCGTGCTCTGCTATTCCGCATAGCGGCGGCGCCATGAGCCGCTTGGGGGTGGTACGTGTGGGCCGGGAAGACAATAACGCGCCATTTCCTCATGTCCAGCTCAGCGCCGGCGCCGGGCCGAGGTCGGCTGGGCATGGGAAGAGACTAGCCAGTCGTTCTCAGCCGTCGTGGGGCCGGGTGCTGGTCAACACCGTCAAGTCGGCGGAATCGCGGCGGCTGCGGGTGGTCACCGCCGTCGCCCTGGCCCTGGCCCTGGGAAGCGTCGCGGTGATCATGCTCTGGCTTGCCGGCGGCCTGGACGGCACCTCTTCCCGCACCACGGGGCTGCCGTCGGCCGGTGCTGGCCCGGCCTCCCCGGCAGCTGCGGCGCAGGCCCGGGCGGCCGCCTGGATCACCGCTCAGGTGAGTAGTGACGTGATGGTTGCGTGCTATCCCCGCATGTGCGCGGCGCTGCAGGAACAGGGCGTAGCCGCGGGCCAGCTGATGCCGCTGCGGTCCGCGGCCGCCAGCCCGCTTGGCGCCAGCGTGCTGGTGACCTCCCAGTCGGCGGGCGGCCAGTCGGCTAGTCAGTACGCGCCCGCGCTGATCGCCAGCTTCGGTTCTGGCGGGAACCGGATTGAGGTCCGCGCGGTCGAGTCCGGCGGTGTATCCGCCTACCGTGCCGCGCTGCGGGCCGACCTTGCCGCGCGCAGCGCGGCAGGATCTCAGCTGCTCCGGAACCCGCGTATCCGGTTTACCGCACGAGGCACCGCGCAGTTGCGGGCGAGTGAGGTAGATACCCGCCTCCTGGCCACGCTCGCGGCGCTTGCGTCCCAGTACTCGTTCCAGGTGACCGCGTTCAGCGATGCCGCTCCCGGCGCTCCGGTGCTGTTCCGCGAGGTAACCGTGACCGGTATCGGCCGCGGCCTCGCGGACGCCCTGGCCATGGTGCGCGCGCAGAACCCGCCGTACCTGCCCGCCCGCTCCGCTGTCGCCGGCCAGGGCGGGCTGAGGATCGAGTTCGCTGCGCCCAGCCCGCTGGGGCTGCTGTCACCGGTTCTTGACGGTGGCTCGTCGCGTCCGGCGGCGGCCGGGCGCATTCCTCCGGGATCGGCATTAATTAGATGAGAGGTAAGTAGCTATGGGCCTGCTCCGCCGGCGTCTTGTCCGGATAGCGATGATCACAACCCTGCTCGCGAGCGCGGCTGCCGTTGTGGCGGCCACATCGCCGGCCGCGTCCGCAGCACCTGCGGCCGGGAAGGACGGGTGGGTCCGGATCGCCCACCTGTCTCCTCAGGCGCCGGCCATGGACATGTACGTGTATCCGTTCGGCAATCCCGGCCACCCCGTTGTGCTGAAGGACGTCGGTTACGGCGCCGTCTCGGCGTACATGGCGGTCGTCCCGGGCCAGTACACGGTGGCGATGCGCGGCTTTGGCGCGGCCGCCACCAGCAAGCCCGCTCTGACCTCGAGCTTCATGGTGACCGCGGGGGCCGCATATACCCTGGCTGCCCTCGGCCCCGACCCCGGTCTGCGGACCGAAGTACTGAAGGACCAGATGAACGCGCCGGCGGGCAAGGCCGTCGTCCGGGTCCTGCAGGCCTCACTCAAGCAGCATCGGGTGACGGTCAGCTACGGGCCCGACGTTCTCGCGCGGGAGCTTTCCTTCGGGACGGCCACGTCATATAAGGCGGTCGCGCCAGGTGTCCAGACGGTGCGGTTCGCGGCGCCGGGCGAGCAGGCCACCACGCCGGTCAATCTTGCCGCTGACAGCGTTCACACCATCGTGGTGCTTGACGACTCCTCCGGTCTGAAGGTCGACGCCGTGACCGACGCGGTGGGCAGCCGGATCATGCCGGCAGGCGCCATCTCCGCGGGATTTGGCGGGACCGCACCACGCCCGCCGGCGAATCCCGTGCCCTGGCTGGTGATGATCGCGGCCGGAGCCTTGCTCACCGCGGCGGGTCTCGCCCGGATACGCCGCCCGGCGTAACGCGGCGGTTCCCTCGGCTCACCGGGCCGGGTGCCCGGCCACCGCCTGGAGCACCGACTCGGCTTCGGCGTGGGTGAAGTCGAGATCCGCGGGCTGGGCGACTTCGCGGTCGGCGTCGGAGACGATGATCCGGACCTGCTCGGCGATGGCCGCGACATGCTCCGGGTCGTCCCCGGCCATGGCGGCGCAGTTCCCGAGCAGGCGCAGCAGCGCGTGCGCGACGGTCGGCTCGCTCGCCCCGTAGCGGCGGATGAGCCCGCACATCACCGCGAGGTAGTCGCCGAACCGCCGGGCCGGGACGATCACGACCCCCTGGCCGTCGCCGGCGATGTGGGTGCCCAGCGGCCGCCGGGCCAGCGCGCAGAAGATGACAGACAGGTGATCGACGGCCTGGACCGCGGTGTACGGGTCGTTGACCGCCGGTGACAGCGCCTTGCACGCCACGTCGACGAGCTGCCGGATCCCGAACGCGGCGTCCTGCTCCAGGGTCCGTTCGAACCCGATCCGGACCCCGCTGTCCAGGATCCGGGCGAAGGCCGCCGGGTCCGGGGCGGGATCGGCGGGTGAGGCTCGCCAGATCCAGGCCAGCGTCGTCCCGGCCACCACGTGCTCGCCGACCCTGGGCCGCAGGCGCAGGGACACGCCGTGCCGGGCGGCGCACGGCAGCAGTCTTGCCGGACGTACCGCCTGCACGTACCCCGAATGCCGGGATGGGACCGGCACGGCCCAGGCCGGCGGCTCCGGCGCCTGCTGGCCGCCGGTGAGCAGCCCGTCCTCGATGACCGCCAGGGTGTTGCGCTGCACCGTTTCCATGATCGCGTCGACCTGGATTGAGTGCAGCAGGTGGTCGGCGAAGAACACCAGCAGGCCCAGGCTGGCGAACAGCAGCACGATCGCGCCGCTGACCGCGAGCCGGGGGAAGGCGGCGGTACGGTTGCCGCCGGAGACGCCGACCGTGTAGAGCCCGGCCGCGCTGTAAGCGAAGGTCGCCACGAACGCGCTGAGCACGATCTGGTTCGGTCGGTCCCGCAGGAAGTTCCGCAGCAGCCGCGGCGAGAACTGGGTGGAGGACAGCTGCAGCGCCACCACGGCCAGGCCGAGCAGCAGCGCGATGATGGTAATCATCGTGCCAGTGATCCCCAGCAGCAGCGTCCGCGCGTCATCCGGCGTTCCCTGGAACGCCAGTGGCGACCGTGGCCCGGCCCTGACCGACGACAGCACCGCCCCCGCGGCCAGCGCCGCCAGCACCGACAGCCCAGGCAGCACCCACAGCGACCCGCTCACATACTCCCGCAGCGCACCACGACCCACCCTGCCCACCTCCACGATCCGGCTCCGGCTCTGGCCACAGCCTGACACCTTGGCCGCCGGTCGGCGAGGCCGGCGACGTCAGTGATGCTCGTCGCTGAGCCGGGTCGCTTCCAGGTCCAGCCCGCGTTGCAGCCGCAGGCGGGTGGGCTGGCTGATGGTCCCGTCGTCGTACAGCCGGGCGAGTTCGGCGTGCTCGGCGGCATTCAGGGTGCGCCGCAGGTCACGGTCGGTCAGGCCGCCCGGCTCCGGCGGCTGGTCGCCATCGATCCGGGCGCGTGCGCGGCCGATCCGAGCCTGCAGGCTGGCCCGGGCCCGGTCGATCGCGTCATCAGCGGCGCAGTCATCGTCGGCGAGTTCATCCAGCCGGGCCAGCGCCGCCTCGGCCAGGCGCAGCCGGGCGACTGTCTCCTCATGACGCACGGTCTCGGCTCGCGCGATCCCGGCCACCCGGACCAGAGGTTCCAAGGTGAGCCCCTGCACGACAAGCGAGATCACGATCACGGCGGTAGCGAGCACCAGGATCAGGTCCCGCTGTGGCAGCGGCGTCCCGTCCGTCATGGTCAGCGGGATGGACAGCGCCGCGGCCAGCGGGACGACCCCGCGGGTGCCGGCCCAGGACACCACGGCGGGAACCGGCCACGTCGGACGTCGGACGCCGCTGCGACGCTGGACGACGGCGGACAGCGGGAACACCCACAAGATGCGCGTCACGATCAGCGTTCCGGCCACTGCCAGCGCCTCGGCCGGCCACGCCTCACCGTGGGACAGGTCGCGGATGAGTGTCGGCAGCTGAAGGCCGATGAGGCTGAAGACGACGCTTTCCAGCAGGAAGATCACGGTCTGGTAAACCGAGTGCAGCTGCAGCCGGGTCTGCGCGGTGGTAATCCGCTCCCGCCGCCCTCCGATGACCAGGCCCGTAACGATCACCGTCGTCACTGGCGAGACGTGCAGCGCGGCGCCCAGCACGTACGCGGCGTAGGGAGTGACCAGCGCGATCACGGTCTCCAGCACCGGGTCGGTGACTCGCCGGCGCAGCAGGACGACTCCGGCCGCGAGTACGCATCCCACCCCCGCGCCGCCCGCGGCCAGGACCACGAACTGCCCGGCCCCGTGCAGCAGCACACCGCCGGGCGTGGCCCGGCCGACCGGGCTTGCGACCGCGAACGAGACCGCGATCTGGAACAGCACCAGGCTGGTCGCGTCGTTGAACAGGCTCTCCGCCTGCACCAGCGCCTGCACCCTGGGCGGCAGCGAGAGCCGCCGCCCCAGTGCGCTGACCGCCACCGGGTCCGTGCTGGCTAGCACGGCGCCGAGCACGAAGGCCAGGCTCGCCGGGAGCCCCGCCACCGCCCCCGCCACGGCGCCGACCGCCGCCGCCGACGCCAGCACCAGGCCGACCGCCAGCACGAGCACCGGGCGCCACACCGCGAGAAGGTCACGCCACGGCAATTCCTCGCTGGCCGCGTACAGCAGCGGCGGCAGCACCACCAGGCTGACCACGTCCGGCGGCACATGGACCGCCGGGACGCCGGGCACCAGGCCGACGACCAGCCCGGCGATCACCAGCAGCGACGGAGCCGGGATACTAAGCCGGCCGGCGAAGGCCGCGACCACCGTGCCCAGCACGACCAGGAACAAGATGGTCTCTACCGCACGCACATCGCCGACCTTCCCCTCCCGGCCCAGACGAAAGAGTGACGACCAGACTTCCCCGCGCGCCGCCACCAGCCTATCCCGGTCACCCCGGAGCTGACCGGGTCCGTTTCATCGGCACATCGTCAGCGCCCTTCCTGTTCTACGATCGGCTCTGTGGCAGACGATGAACATCTCGAGCGCGTACGCCTGCTGCGGGAGCAAGGACGGAGTCCCAAGGAGATCGCGCGCATCCTGGGAATCAGGCCTGCCGAGGCAAGCCGGCTGGTCCGCGCGGCGGCCGTCCTGGCGCAGGCTGCGGTCCCGGAGCAAGCGCTGGTCGGCTGCTGGATCAGTCCGGGCTGGAGTACCGGTCTGGACCTTGGCGATCGTCCGGACTGGCCGCGGCACGACGATCCGGCCGGGGGAAGCGAAGGCCTGATCACGGTGCTGGTGGCCCGTCGCCCCAGATTCGGCAAGGTCTCGGCCTGCGGCTATCTCGTCGATGCCTACTGTCTCGGCGTGAAGAACGCCCTCGGCCCGGAACTCATGGACGAACGTGACCTGCGCGGTTTCGTCCGCCGGTACTTTTCCACCTACCACGGTGATCCGGTCGAGGCGCCCATAGACCTGGCCCGTGAGATCGTGTTCGGCTCGGTACGGTACGCGCGAGGCCTGGGCTTCGAACCGCACCCGGACTTCGCCGCTGCCGCCGGGCACCTGGGTACGTGGACAGGCCCGGGCACCATCTCGTTCGGCAAGGATGGCAAGCCGCTGTATGTGTTCGGGCCTTACGACGACCACCGCTCCGTCATCCGTACCCTCAAACGCACCGTCGGCCGGGGGAACTTCGAGGTCCTGGCGATCACCGGCTAGAGCCTTTGGACGCCCGGTGCGGGTCAGGGCGTCAGGGCCGCGATGTTGCGGAAGAGGTAGACCCCGACCGTTACGCCGCTGATAGCGGTGGCCTCTCCGCTCACGAAGACGCGAGCCGTGCTGGTCTCACCGGTCATCATGAAGAAGTAACCGGCATGCTCCAGGCGCCAGCCGAGCTTTTCGATCTCGGCCAGCGTGACCGCGGAACTCGAGGTGATATGGCGCCCCTCGGCATTGCCCCACCCGGCGCTGCCAGCGTGACTGCCCACTTCGAGCTGGACCTCGAAGAACGCCTGGCCCGCCTCTTTCGCGGCCGTGGCCGCACCCACGGGAGTGGCCAGGAACGCCTCGTGCTGGCGCTGCTCCTCCGCCGCCCGGGCCCGCTCGGCCTCGGCTTCCTGCGCGCGAGCCTCCTCGGCCTCGCGCTCGCGCCGCTCGGCCGCCCGCTCCTCAGCGCTCTTGAACATGTTGCCCCTGCCCGATGCTTCGCGATAAAGCGTACCGAGGACATCTCTATCACCGGCAGCGCCGGCGCGGCGGCATGATGGAAGGCCTGCGGCGCAGGGAGGAGGCGTAGTGGAGCCATTCGACACCACCAGGCCGAACGTCGCGCGGGTGCGGGACTACTGGCTCGGCGGGAAGGACAACTCCGCGGCCGACCGCGAGCTGGCCGAGAAGATGCTGGCGGTCCATCCGGTCACGGCGCAGATGGCCCCGGAGGACCGGCAGCTCCTCGGCCGGGCTGTCAGCTACGTGGCGGCCCGCGGCGTCCGGCAGTTCATCGACGTCGGGGCCGGCCTGCCGACCGTGCTGAACACGCACGACATCGCCCGGCACACTGAACCGGACGCGCGGGTGGCGTACGTGGATAACGACCGTTGCAAGTCGGGTTGCGTGCACGCGTGTGGCGGATCGAGCCCCAGGGCGGTCCCGCCTGGGGCTCGATGCGGCTACGCCTGGAGATGGTCAGACGCAGATTGTCCCGCCGTTGTCGGGGTCGTAGTAGCAGTTCGGAGGCGGCGGCGGGGGCGGCGCTGGCGTGACGTCGATGTTGGCGACCACGTCGGTGACCAGCCGGTAGTTGTTGCCCGGGAAGTAGTTCGCAACGAGCCGGTAGTTACCGGGCGGGAGCGTGAAGAAGAAGGGGCCGTTCTCGTTGACCACGCAGTTGCGTCCAGCGTTGCTGGTGTAGTACTGGGCGGGGCGACCGGGCACGAACCCGACTTGCGCGCCGGTGTTGCGGTCGAAGACGAAGAAGTCGACGCCGCTGCCCGGGGAGATGCCGTTGCCTCCCAGCCGGAAGCTCTCCGTGCCTTGGGCGTAGGTCACGGTCGGTACGCCAAATTGCTGGTTACCTTCATAGCCGGAGAAGTAGACCCTTCCCGGCTGGGTCAGATAGGCGTGTCCGGCCGTGGCGCAGCGGGTCGTCGCGCTGGCGGGAGCGGCGATGGCCACGCCGCTGATCGCGGTGCCGGCTGTGACCGCGCCGAGCATGGCCAGCGCAACGAGCGCCTGCCTCCGCGGCCGCCGGCTTGTCGTCCTGTTCATCGAAGTTCCTCTCCTGGTGTGCCTTGGTGCCTGGACTGGGACAGCACCGTGTTCGGTGTCGTCTGCTGGGGTTCGTCACCAGTCCGCGTGCGGATTGGGCGCTTCTTGACCCAGACCCCAAACGTGCCGCGCGGCTCCCGCCGGCTGGTCACGAGCTCGTACCGCCGGGCGTGGTTTCGGCACGCGACTGGGCCGGCGACGATCCGGCCCTGAACCTGGAGCCGCTCACGGCCACGTTCGTGGCCGGCGTAGCCCGCAAGGTGAACGCGAACAGAGAGCCCGAAATGGGTTCGTTCACCTTTCGGGCGTGGTCGTCAGGGCTACGTCCAGGAGCGTGTTGGCGGCTCGCCGGGCATCGGTGAACGCCTCCGCGTCGTTGCTGGAGGCTGCCAGCGCGTTGGCGCCCTCGAAGATGACGGCGAGTTGCCTGCCGAGGCTCTCCGGGTCGGCTGCTCCGGCCTCGGCGGCGGTGGCCACGAGGCGATCGCGGAAGGCTTGCTTGTGCCGCTGCGCGAGGCGGGCGACTTGCGGGAGGTCGAACGCTACCCGGACCGGCTCGGACGCACCGTCCTGTGGGCAACAGCTCAGGCTGTGTTCGGCATTCGCGAACACCCCGGAGAAGACCCGGTCCAGTTCATCCCGAGGGCTGGCTCTAACCCGCCAGCCCGGCCCTGCGGGTGGCGGCGACCACCTCCCGGTCCAGCCAGACTCGGTCTCTTAGCTCGATGCCGTCGATGAGAAGGCCCGGCGGGTAGCCGGTGGCGGGGGTGAAGGCATCCCGCTCGACGGAGCGCATCCGGAAGCCCTGCCGCTGGTAGAAGCGCAGGTTGCCGATGTCCGCGGCCGCGGTCGCGACCAGGATCGTCGTCACGGCCTCGGCCGCCGCGAGGTCGACGGCGGCCTGGATGAGCCGGCGCCCTATCCCGTGCCCCTGCCGGGTCTCGCGCACGGCCATGTTCTTGATCTCGACCTGCCGCGGGTCACCGGTGCCGGTCAGCTGGAGGTGCCCGATGATCTCCCCGTCCGAGGTGGCCACCAGGACGCGGCCGGCGTCGATGTAGGAGTCGAGTTCCGCCGCGGAGTCCTCGGCCAGCTCGAACAGCGCGCGCAGCTCGCCCCGTGGCCCGCCGTAGGTCTCGATGCTGACGTCGTCGGCCGAACGGGCGGGCATCACGTCTCCTTGACAGGGTCAGCAGCGACCCTACCCCCAGACGCGGTCGGCCACCTCGCCGACCAGGCGCAGCTTGTTCTCCTGGGCGTCCTCGCTGATCTGGTTGCCCGGTCCGGCCGAGGCGAACCCGCACTGCGTCGACAGCGCGAGCTGCTCCAGCGGGAAGAAGCCGCTCGCCTCGCTGATCCGCGCGGCCAGCTGGTCGGGCGGCTCCATCCGGTCGAACTTGGTCGAGACCAGGCCGAGCACCACCGTCTTGTCGTCGGGGATGTCGCCGAGCGCGCTGAACGAGCCGGAGCGCTCGTCGTCGTACTCGAGCAGCAGGGTGTCGTAGTTGGCGGCCCGCTGGAAGAGCTGCTTGGAGATGGTCTCGTAGGTGCCGGTGCTGATCCAGTCGCTGTCGTAGTTGCCCCGGCACAGGTGAAGGCCGAACGAGACGCCGGGCACCCCCGCCAGCTCGTTCAGCATGTCCGCGCCCTCGCTGAAAACCCGGTCGACGGAGATCCCGGCCTGTTCCCACGCGTCCCGCTGCGCCGGGTCGACCAGCTGGCCGAAGTCCGGCGCGTCGACCTGGATGTAGCGGCAGCCCATCCGGGCGAGCTCGGCGGCTTCCTCCTTCATCAGCCGCAGGCCGTCGGCGAACATCTCGAACGGGTCGGGGTAGGCGTCCCGTGACCGCTGCGGCGACCAGACCAGGAACAGCATCAGCGGACTCGGCAGCGTCACCTTGACCGGGCGGCGGGCACGGGCCCGGGCGTAGGCATACTCCTCGGTCGTCATCATCCGGCGCCGGCGCAGCTTGTCGGTGACCGACAGCGGGATGGTGAAGACCGACTCGAGCTGCCCGGCCTCGTCGTGGAACGGAACCGGGATGTGGCCGCTGTCACCTCTGTCGGGGGAAAGCCCCTCGACCTGCTCGGTGAGCTGGTCGATGAACGTGTGCCGCCGCAGCTCCCCGTCGGTGACGACGTCGAGGCCCACGCCCTCCTGCATGGCGATCGCCTGGTCGACGGCCCGGTCCTCGATTTCCTTGTACGCGGCCGCCTCCAGCTGGCCGGCCTCGAACTGCTCGCGGGCGAGCTTCAGGTACGGCGGGCGCAGCAGCGACCCGATGGTGTCAGCGCGATACACGGTTGCCATGAGCGGACCTTCCTTCGCATCTCACCGGCACAGCAGCGCCTGGAGCGCCTGCCGGAGATCATCTTCGGGTGCGCCGGCCGCGGTCACGGACCGCCAGCCCACGAAACCGTCCGGTCGCACCAGCACGGCACCAGACGGTGAGATACCGAACGCGCCGGGGAAGCTGCCCCCGGCGTCGGTCAGGCCGTTATCCCCGATCAGATAGACATCCATCCTCACCCCGAGTTCCTTAGCCGCAGCCGATGCCGCGGCCCGCCAGGCCTCGCCCTCGGGCCCGGCCAGCAGCACGAAGTCCCGGCCGAACAGGTCCAGCGTGGACAGCCGTCCGCCGTCGCGCTCGAGGAACACGTGCGGCGCGCGCGCCCCCGGCCGGCCCGCGGACTCGCGGGGGTGCTCGTGCCGCGGCGGGCGGCCCGGTTCGAGCACCACGGCGGGGGAGTCGTAGCGGTACCCGATCTCCATCGAGAAGTCGTCCACGACCGGCTGCGTGTTCTCCGTGCCCAGGTAGGGGGCGACCCGGGTGACGTACCGGGTGAAGGCCTGCTCGACGGTGAGCTCCCCGACCGGGCGGCGTTCGGCGTCGTACGTGTCGAGCAGCCCGGGCCCGGCCACGCCGGCCAGCGTGAGCGCCAGCTTCCAGGCCAGGTTGTGCGCGTCCTGCACGCCCGTATTGCCGCCGTAGCCGCCGTTCGGCGGGACCACGTGCGCGGCGTCGCCGGCCAGGAACACCCGCCCGTCGGCGAACCGGTCGGCGCAAT
>Ga0207700_10000714_pt1 | contig 19206 bp, 14 predicted proteins | sample LARL82metaG_FD_184348 | JGI IMG/M metagenome (GOLD analysis project Ga0207700, IMG submission 184348) | Corn, switchgrass and miscanthus rhizosphere microbial communities from Kellogg Biological Station, Michigan, USA - LAR L8-2 metaG... | ecosystem: Host-associated > Plants > Roots >...
GGACGCGGATGGTGGTCGATTTCCCGGCCCCGTTCGGGCCGAGGAACCCGGTGATCCGGCCCGGTGCCAGCCCGAACGTGAGGTCGTCGACCGCGGTGACGGTGCCGTACCGCCTGGTCAGCGCCTCGACGGCGATGGTGCTCATGACAGCTCCCCCTGAAAGATGTGTGAGGTGGACAGGTTCGACGCTAGGGAGCGCTGCCGCATTCGGCGCCGGCCGAGCGGACGCACTAGCGCATACGACTGCGGCCTGCTGGATACACCCCGGGATGTACGCGGCCGGGGTACTCCGGTCAGCCGCCGGGGGCGATGAGCCCGGACTCGTAGGCGGCGATGACGAGCTGGGCCCGGTCGCGCAGGCCGAGCTTGGCCAGGATCCGGCTGACATGGGTCTTGGCGGTCGCCGGGCTCACCACCAGCCGGCCGGCGATCTCGGCATTGGACAGCCCCTGCGCGACCAGCCGCAGCACCTCGCGTTCCCGGCCGGTGAGCTCGCCCACCAGCCGGGCGTCCGGGCGGCCCAGGCTGGGCCGGGACACGAACGCATCGACAAGGTGGCGGGTCGCAGCGGGGGCGAGCAGCGCCTCTCCGGCGGCGACGACGCGGATCGCGATGAGCAGCTCTTCCGGCGTCACGTCCTTGAGCAAAAAACCGCTCGCCCCGGCCCGCAGCGCCGCGAACACGTGCTCATCCACATCGAACGTCGTCAGCACCAGCACCCTGACACCCGACGTCTGCGGATCGGCGGTGATACGCCGGGTAGCCTCGATCCCGTCCAGCACCGGCATCCGGACATCCATCAGCATCACATCCGGGTGCTCCCGCCGGGCGAGCGCGACCGCCTGCTCCCCGGTGGACGCCTCACCAGCGAATGCCATGTCGCCCGCCAGGCCGAGCTGGACCCGGAAGCCGTCGCGCACCAGCCACTGGTCATCGGCGATCGCCACCCGGACGCTCACCACCCCTCACCTTCCCCGCCGTAAGGGATGCGGGCCCGGACCCGCCAGCCCGGATGGTCGCCCGCCGGCCCGGCACTGACCTCGCCGCCGAGCCCGGCGACACGTTCGCGCATGCCGGCCAGCCCATGGCCGCCCACCCGCTCGCCCGGCGGGGCGGCCTGCGGCGCATGATCCTCGACCGTGGCCAGCAGGGTACCGCCCGCTGCGGCCACCGTTACTGTCACCCGGCTGCCGGCGGCGTGCTTGACCGCGTTGGTCAGCGCCTCCTGCACCACCCGGTAGGCGGCCAGGGAGACAGCGCCGGGCACCTCACCGAGCTCGCCGACCGACAGCGTCACCGCCACCCCCTGCACGCGCAGGCCCTCAACCAGGGCGGGCAGATCCCCCAGCCCCGGGGCAGGGCCGTACTCGCCCGCCTCCCCGGCCCGCAGCACGCCCAGCAGCTGCCGCATCTCGGTCAGCGCGGCCCGGCTGGCCGACTCCACCGCCGACAGCGCCGCCCGCGCCGCACCGAACCGGCCCGCGTCCAGCGCCAGCCGCGCCGTGCTGGACTGCACAGCGATCCCGCTCAGCGCGTGGCCGACCAGATCATGCACGTCCCGCGCGATCCGCAGCCGCTCCTCCGCCGCGCCCGCGGCGGCGGCCGACTCCCGCTCCCGCTCCAGCGCCGCGGCACGATCACGCAGCGCGCCCAGCTGCGCCCGCCGCGACCGCACCAGCATCCCCAGCAGGGCCGCGGTCACGGTCACCGCGACCAGCACCACCAGTTCACCGGCCGTCTTCGGGTACACCAGGGCGCAGACCCCGAACACCAGCCCCAGGCCGGCCGCCCCGGCCACCACCGCATACCCCGCCCGGCGCGGCCCGCCGCCATACACGCCCGCGGCATATAGCGCGACCCAGCCCGCATACGGTGGCACCCCCGGAACCACCGCCGCCTGGACCGCGTACCCCGCCACACACACCACCAGCACGACGACCGGCCGCGAACGCCGCCACCACAACGCCACGCCCCCAGCCAGCGCCGCAGCCACCCCCGCAGAGGCCCAGGCCCGCCCAGCCAGCAGATCCGGCACATGCCCAGGACTGCCCGACCGCGGCCCGGTCACCTGCAACGCCGTCACCAGCACCACCAGCAGCACATTCCCAGCGCGCGCCCACCCTTCGTCGGGCGCCGACCGCCTCACCACGGCCCTCAGGCTCACACCGCCAGGGTACGAGCCCGGCGCATATCCACACTGTGCCGTCGGTTCGCCCGCTTCTGAATTGGGCTGCGGCGTCGGCCTTTGTGCTGGCCAGGCTGACCACGTTCGCAGGTCGCTCAGAACTGGCAGCCCGCGCGAGGCGGAGCGGTTCCCGGGACCTACGCCGCCGCTCGAGCAGGCCCACGTCCCCCCGAGCCAGGGCTGACCGGGTGCCTGGGTCGGCGGTTCTACGGGCGGCCATCCAGCTCAGGCCGCCGGACGATGCTCGCCTGCAGAGCCTGCAGGCGCGTGCCGTCCACAAAGGCAAGGGTTTGCGACGGTCCTTGGCGGCCGGATCGGTGTACTGGCGATTGATCGGGGCAGGTGCCTAGCTGGATAGTCGCCTGTCGCGTCTGCCGGTGCCGCCGCTATGCGGTCTGGTCGTCGCTCAGGTTGGGGGCGTTATGGACCTGCCCGCAAAGCCGCCAGCACGGGCGGCGGCCCGGGCTCCGCGTGAGCTGGCTGAGATCCGGCGCTCGCCTCGCCGGCGGCGGCCCTCGGGGCAGCCGCCGCCGTTGCCGCGTCATCTCCGGATCACCGGGGTGGGCTGGCTGGCCGCGGCTGTGGTGCTGCTTGTGCTGTCGGTGGTTGTCTTCGCTGGGGGGTTGCGTGGCCCGGCGGTGGCGGTGACGGTGGCCGACGACGCCGTGGTCAGGTGGCTGGCTGGGCTGCGCGCGCCCGGCCTGGTCGCCGGGATGCGGGTGCTGGCGGCGCTGGGATCGTGGGTGGCGATCAGCGTCTTGCTGTATGGGCTGCTGGCCGCGCTGCTGGTCCTCAGGCGGTGGCGTCAGTTGCTCGTTGTGCTGGCCGCCTGGATCTTGCAGGGTGTGATCATCCAGTACGTCGTGGCGCCGCTGGCGCGGCGCCCGCGGCCGTTCGGGGTGGTCTTCCACACCGGGTGGGATGCGTGGGCACTGCCGTCGGAGAAGATGGCTGCGCTGGCCGTCACCCTGGTGGGGATCTTGTATGGGCTGGTGCCGGAGGGCCGCTGGCGGCAGCGCGGGAAGTGGGCGGCGGCCGCGCTGGTGTCGCTGGTCGCCATCGCCCACCTCTATCTGGGGGTGGAGGCGCCGACCGATGTGCTGGTAGCCGTCGCGGCCGGGGTCGCGATCCCGCTGCTCGGCTTTCGCCTGCTGGCCCCCGGCGAGGTGTTCCCGGTCACCTACGGGCGGGGAAATACCGCCCATCTGGATGTCGGTGGATCACGCGGGCAGGCGATCCGCCGCGCGCTGGAGGACCAGCTGGGCCTGGTGGCCGACGGGGTTGAGCCGTTCGGCCTGGCCGGGTCGGCTGGGTCGACGCCACTGCGGATCACGCTCAAGGGTGATCCCGGCGTTCACCTGTTCGGCAAGCTGTACGCGCGGAGCCACCTGCGCTCCGACCGCTGGTACAAGCTCGGCCGCGAGCTGCTGTATGGCCGCCTCGAAGACGAGAAGCCGTTTCACACCGTGCGGCGGCTGGTCCAGCAGGAGGACTACGCGCTCAGGGTCGTGCGCGACGGCGGGCTGCCGTCCCCCGCGCCGTACGGCTTCGTTGAGCTGACACCAGAGCGGGAATACCTGCTGGTCACCGAGTTTTTCGACGGCGCCACCGAGCTCGGCGAAGCCGAGATCGAGGCCGGGGCCGGGGACCAGATCATCGACGACGGCCTGAGAATCATCCGCAAGCTGTGGGACGCCGGACTTGCCCACCGCGACATCAAGCCGGCCAACCTGCTGGTCCGCAACGGCCAGCTGCTGCTGATCGACGTGGCGTTCGTCGAGGCACGCCCAACCCCGTGGCGCCAGGCGGTGGACCTGGCCAACATGATGCTGTGCCTGGCCCTGCGCTCAACCGCGGAACAGGTCTACCAGCGCGCCCTGCGCCAGTTCACCGTCGAGGAGATCACCGAGGGATTCGCGGCCGCCCGTGGGCTCGCCATGCCCTCCCAGCTGCGGCGGATGCTCCGCGACAAGGGCCGCGACCTGCACGGCCAATTCCTCCAGCTGCTGCCCAAGCGGCCGCGGCCGATCAGGATCCAGCGGTGGAGCGCGCGCCGCGCCGGGCTGCTTGCGCTCATCGTGGCGCTGGCAGCCCTGCTCGTCCCCACCGCTCAGTACGTGCTGGCCAACGACTACCAGCACACGGCACCGCTCAACATCACCCGCCTGGGCTGCGACGAGCCCGAGCCGCTGTGGCTGCTGGCCCAGTCGGTCCCATCGGCGGCGCTGATCCCCTGCGTCCGCGCGCTGCCGGGAGGCTGGGCGGTCGCAACCGCGAAAGCCAAAAACGGCCTGTCGGAATTCACCCTCGCCCACGGCCCAGATTCCCAGGCGGTGATCGTCCGGCTCACCGCCGCCTGCACCACCCGTGGGGCGGCCCAGCAGCCCTCGCACCAGCCCGGGACACGCCGCTACGAACAGGCCGACGCCCGTACCGGGCAGCTCACCTGGTACACCGTCTTCGCCGGCGGCTGCATCACCACCCAGCTCGACCCGGCCAGCAACACCACCGCCTTCGCCGGCGAAACCGCCGCCGCCGTCGGTTTCACCACCCGCCGCACCCTGCAGCACATACTCGACGCGCGCTCCAACGGACGACTCCACCTCGACCCGGCCGAAACACCATGACCGCCCCCCTCGCACACAAACAGCGGGGCAAGGCCCGGAGGCTGCCCATCGGCGCCATGGCTACAGGTCGCAGGGGTCAGGTTGGCCACCCGGTCAGGCGGCTGCATCCCACCACAGGCAAGGCTTACGAACAGCAAGCCGGCGTCGCAGAACCGCCGCCAACATATGTGGTTGTTACTGACGCCAAAAGAACTCGATCGCTTTGACGGGCCGGCGCCCAGAGCGGGGCATTCTGCGCTCGGCACCCTTCTGCCAGCCACATGACCAGCTAAGTACGGATTCGGCGATCTGGCTGTATGACCGCACAGCCAACGTCACTTTCTGTGGCTAGTCCTGCCCGGCTTCGCGCGCCCTCCGGCGATCGGCGCCGAGCAGTCCGCCCGCCGCCGCGGCAAGGCCGGGTGGGTGAACGACGTGTGCCCCCAGCCCGGCCGGCTAGGCTCCGTCCGGCATGAGCCCGCCAGGCAGTCTGGCACGTCGAATAGGGCCTGACTTCGAATCTCGGGAACTCCACTCCCCGCCATCGCTCACGAGTCTTCACGTCGGCCTACACCCTCCGGACGTATTGTGTACCTGCCGGCGCACCGTCTGGGTGGCCTGGCAGCGAGCAGCTCGGCCCTGGGCCAGATCGGGAGGCTTTGCGGCCGTCCCGCCCGGACCGGGTGGCTCAACCACGGCGCGGCCGCGCGGCGGCGTGCCGGGCCGCCGCCTGGACAGCGCGACGCCGGCCAGGCAGAGCGTGCCGCCGGCGAGCGCGAGCCAGCCCGGGACCTGGCGCAGGATGGCCCAGGCCATCAGCACGGTCAGGGCCGGGACCAGGTAGGTCGTTGCGCCCATCTTGCTGGCCGGTGTTCTGGCCAGCGCGTACGCCCAGGTGGTGAACGCCACGGCGGTGGGGAACACGCCCAAGTAGGCGACGCTCAGCGTGGCCGTCAGCGGCGCGGCTGCCAGCTGGGAAACCAGCTGGCCGGTGAACGGCAGGCACGCCAGCGCGCCCACCGCGCAGCCGAGCGTGGTGACCTGAAGCGCCGAGGCGTGCCGCAGCGCGGGCTTTTGGCTGACCACGGCCAGGGCATACGACACCGCCGCCAGCAGGCACAGCAGAACTCCTGCCGGCGACGGGTGCCGGCCGGCCGAGGTGGCGATCGCGACCAGGATGACGCCGGCGAACGACACCGTGATCCCCACCATCAGCGGGCGGGGCAGGCCCTCCCCCAGCAGCCAGCCGCTGGCCAGCGCGATCAGGATCGGCCCGATGTTGACCACCATCGCCGCGGTGCCCGCATCCACGTGCTGTTCGCCCCAGTTCAGCGCGACCATGTAGACGCCGAACCACAGCACGCCGGTGGCCGCGATCCCCGGCCAGGCGGGGCGCGGCGGCCACCCCGCCCGCCGGATGAGCGAGATCAACGCGAGGACCGCCGCGGCGGGCAGCAGCCTGCCCAGGGCCAGAGCCCCGGGCGAGAAGTTCTGCCCGGCGCTGCGGATGGCGACAAACGCCGACGCCCACAGCACCAAGGTCACCGCCGCCGCCAGCAGTGCCCGGCGATCGGGCCGCGGCCCCGGCTGGCTGGCTGGCCGCACCGGCCCGGGCGCGGCCTGGCCGAAAGGTCGCTTGCTCACACAACGCAGACGCTGCGGGCAGCCAGAACGTGAGAAACGGATGTCGTCAGCGGCCAGCGGTCGCGACCGGGACGACCAACCACGCGAATCCCGGCTGATAACCGCACACCGACCCGCCGATATGGTCGGCGTCCCTGCTCTGACGGGCCGCTGTCAGGACGGCGCCGAACTGGCATTCTGGCTCGCCTGCGGCTGCAGCCTTGTGCTGACGATGCGGGTCGCCGTCGATAAGGCCATCGGTTCTGCCGTCTGAGGTCGGCCCGTGTGCTGGCGTCAGGCGCCCACTCGCGTTGCCTCGGCCAAAATGGCGAGAATGGCGGCGACGGCCTCTTCCGCGTCGGGCCCTTGCGCTGCCACGGTGATGTGCTGGCCGCTGGTGGCGCCCAGGCCCATGACACCGAGCACGCTCTTGGCGTCGGCGCTGCTGGTGCCGACGGTGAGCGACACGGCCGAGGAGAATTTCGCCGCCGCGACCGCGAGCGCGCCAGCTGGGCGGGCGTGCAGGTCACCGGTGAGGGTGATCGCCTGCTCATAGCTTGCGGGCATGGCGCGCCTCCTGTGCCGCGGCGAGGACCGCCTTGATGTCTGCGCCTCCGGCCGCGGCCACTGTGGCTGCGACCACGCCCTCGACGAACGGTGCGTCGGCCAGCTCGACCGGCGTGGGGAGGTCACCGGCCTCGCCGAGCAGCGCCCGGACGGTGAGCACGGCGCTGCCCAGGTCGGGCAGGATCACGACACCGGCGCCGCTGTCGGCGAGTTTCGCCGCCCGCTGCACCTTGGCCGCGCTCGTGCCGAGCTGCCCCTCGTCGGTGCCACCTGCGGGGATAATGGCCACAGTGCCCCCGCTGATCTGCGCCGCCAGTGCTGCCGCCCCCTCGGCCAGCTGGGCACTGTGCGACACGAGGACGATCCCTACTCTGGCGTCGAGGCTCATGGCATATCCTGAATCGTGTTCGGCATTGCTGAAAGGTTGTCATGATTCAATCGGTGGAGCGCGCGGCCCGGATCCTGGCCGTTCTCGGCTCTGGCACCCCCCGCCTCGGCGTCACCGAGATCGCGGAACGGGTCGGCCTGGCCAAGCCGACGGTGCATGGGCTGCTGCGCACGCTGGAAAAGCATGACCTGGTCGCCCAGGATCCCGACACCGGGAAGTACAGCCTCGGCCCGGCCGTCCTCTCGCTGGGTAATGCCTACCTGGACGGCTCGGAGCTGCGGGCCCGCTCGCTGCTGTGGGCGGAGTCGCTCGCGCAGCGGGCGAACGAGGCGGTCTGGGTGGCCAGCCTGTCCGGCTCCCGGGTGATTGTGCTGCACCACGTGTTCCGCCCGGACAACACCGTGCAGATCCTGGAGGTGGGCGCGGCGATCCCCTGGCATGCCTGCGCGCTGGGGCATGCCATCGTGGCCTACCTTCCGGATGCGCAACGTGCTGCCGCGATGGCCGGTGACCTGGCCCCGCTGACCGGCCGGACGAAGACTTCGCGGGTGGCGCTTGGCCGGGCGCTGGCCCAGGTGCGCAAGCAGGGGTACGCGGTGGAGGACCAGGAGGCCACCGTCGGCGATGCGGGTGTCGCGGCACCGATCCTGGGCCGTGACGGCGTCGTGGCGGGTGCGATTGGGGTGGTCGGCGCCGTGGAACGGCTGCTCGCGCCGCCCGCGCGGGGGGAGCTGGTGCGTGCGGTCACCGAGGCGGCCCGGGCCGTCTCCAGGGATCTGGGGGCGGCCAGGGGCGGTGCGGTCCTGACCGCGCTGAGCTGAGATCATGGCGCCTTCACCTGTTCCGGGCTGACCGCCTGCAGGGCCTGGCCGGCCATCGCCGCGCAGACGGAGGTGTCGGCGCTGGTGATCCACTGGGCCACGTCCGGCAGGCGCGCGGCGCCCACGCTGAGCTTGCGCACGCCCAGCCCGATGAGCAGGGGCAGCACGGCCGGGTCCGCGGCCGCGTCACCGCACACCGAGACTTCCGCGCCCGCGGCCCCGGCGGCCTGCACCACCCTGGCGATGAGGGCCAGCACCCGCGGGTCCGCCGCCCGGGCAGGGCGCATCGCCGGGTCTGCCCGGTCCAGGCCGAGCACCTGGCTGGTCAGGTCGTTGGTGCCGATCGAGAAGAAGCCGCTGGCGCGGGCGAACGCGTCGGCCGCCGAAGCGGTGGCGGCCAGTTCCACCATCATGCCGAGTTCGGGCATGTCGGCACCGACCTCGGCGGCGGCGTCCACCAGCGCCGACCGCACCTGGGCCATCTCGTCCAGGGTGGCCACCATGGGCACCATGACGCTCAGCCGGGTTTCCCGGCCGCTGCGCAGCACCGCGCGGAGCTGATCGCCCAGCGCGCGGGGGTGGCTGAGCAGCGCCGCCAGGCCTGCCCGCCCGCCCGCCAGGAAGGGGGGGACCTTGTCCCCGGAGAAGTCGAGCAGGCGGACGACCACGGGCCGCCCGGTGAGCAGTCCTAGCACCGGGTCCAGCGCGGCACGGTGATCGGCTTCCGTCGGCCACGCGGCCGCGCTGCTAAACGGGATCTCGGTGCGCAGCAAGCCCACGCCCGCGGCGCCGGCGGCCAGGCCGAGCCGGGTCTCGGTGGCGGACGCCACGTTGCAGAGCAGGGTGATCTCCTGGCCGTCGGCGGTGCGCGGGGGGCCGGCTGGGGCGCCCAGTCCGGGGACGCCATTGGCGGGGCCCGTGGCCCCGTCCATCCACGGCGGGGCTGCGGACCCGGCGACGGCGGCCAGTTCCCGCGGTGAGGGGTCTACGATGAGCCGCCCGGCCGCCCCGTCCAGGATGGCCTGGCGCCCGGCGGGCACCGTGAGCACTTGCGGGTCCGCGCCCGCCAGCATGGGCACGCCCAGTCCCCGCGCGATGATGGCGGCATGGGAGCTGGCGCTGCCGGACACCGACACCGCACCGGCCAGCCCGGAGTCGGCGAGGCGGATCAGGTCTACTGGGTCCACCTCGCGCTGGACCAGGATGAACTTCCCGGCTGGTGGCGGCGCCGCGGCGGCTCCGGCGAGCCGGGCCAGCACGGCGTTGCCGACCTGGCGCACGTCGTCCGCGCGTGCGGCCAGGTCCGGGTCGGCCAGCGCGGCGATCGCGGCGGCCTGGGCGGCGGCCGAGCGCTCGACGGCGGCCGCGGCGTCCTCGCCTTCCATGGCCGCCGCCACGGCCGGGTCCACCAGGGCAGGGTCGGCCGCGATCAGCGCGCTGATGGCGACGATGTCGGCCTCGTCGCCGCGCCCGTCGTCCCGCAGCCGCTGAGCCAGCGCGGACCGTTCTTGTGCCACGGCGGCGAAGGCCGCCGCCACCTCATCTGGGGTGGCCGGCCGCCCACTGGCCTGGGTGTCGCGACGGTAGAGCTGCCCGGCCGCCACCCCCTCGGACACGGGCAGACCCTGGTACCGGCTGGGCTGGGTCATGGGCCCGCCAGCGTGGCATCGCGGAGGGCGCCGAGGATCAGTGCGGTCGAGGCTGCCCCGGGGTCTTCGTGGCCGACGCTGCGCGGCCCGAGGTAGCTCGCCCGTCCCTTCAGTGCCTGCATCGAGATGGTGGCCGCCGCCCCCGCCAGGGCGGCCTCCGCGAGCGCGGCGAGGGCGTCGGCATCCGACGCCCCCTCCGCGATCGCCTTGCTGAAGGCCCCGGTGGCCGGGGCCAGCGCGTCCACCATCGTCTTGTCGCCTTCGCGGGCGGCGCCGAGCTGCTGCACCCCCGCCAGCGCGGCGTCGAGTGCGGCTGCCAGGCCGGGCAGGTCCACGTCGGCGGCGTCGCCCAGCGCCTTGCCGGCGCGGCGGAACGCCGTCCCGTACAGCGGGCCGGAGGCGCCGCCCACCTTGGAGATCAGCGTCGACCCGGTCAGTGTGAGGACAGCGCCCGGCGTCGCCGGGGCGGCCGACTCCAGCACGCTGACCACGGCGGTGAACCCCCGGTCGAGGTTGATGCCGTGATCGGCGTCGCCGATCGCCGCGTCCAGCTGGGTCAGGTGGTCACGCTGCTCCCCGATAACCCTGGCGGCAGCGGCGATCCAGGCCCGGAAGACTTCAGCTCGCATCGGATTCTCCTACCATCTGGGAACCAGTGGAGCTAGCGTCCCCAGCGCAGGGCAGGCGTGTCCACTGGCGCGTCCCACAACCGGGTGAGCGTGTCCGTGAGCCGGCAGACGGTGACCGAGAAACCCTGCATCTCCAGGCTGGTGATGTAGTTACCCACCAGGTTCCTGGCGATCCGGGCACCGTGCCCCTCCAGGTACTGCCGCACCTCGTTGAAAAGCACGTACAGCTCCAGCAGCGGCGTGCCGCCCATCCCGTTGACCATCACCAGCAGGTCGCCGGACAGCGGCAGGTCGGCACCGATGGCATCAAGCGCGGCGGCGGCGAGGTCACGTGCCGGGGCGAGCGGAACGCGGCTGCGGCCGGGCTCGCCGTGGATGCCGATGCCCATCTCGATCTCGGAGTCGGCCAGGTCGAAGGTCGGCTTGCCGGCGGCGGGGACCACGCACGAGGTCAGCGCCACACCCAGCGACCGGGACCGCTCGTTGACCTCACGCGCCACATCGGCGACCTTGTCCAGGCCCGCTCCCTCTTCTGCGAGCGCGCCGGCGATCTTTTCTACGAAAACGGTGGCACCGACGCCCCGGCGCCCGGCGGTGTAGAGCGAGTCCTGCACCGCGACGTCGTCGTTGGTCACCACCGAGACGACCTCGATGTCCTCGTCCCCGGCCAGTTCGGCCGCCATCTGGAAGTTGAGCACGTCGCCGGTGTAGTTCTTGACGACGTGCAGGACCCCAGCACCGCCGTTGACGGCCCTGGTCGCGGCGAGCATCTGGTCGGGCACCGGGGAGGTGAACACCTCGCCCGGGCAGGCCGCATCCAGCATCCCGTAGCCGACGAACCCGCCATGCATGGGCTCGTGACCGGAGCCGCCGCCGGATACCAGGCCCACCTTGCCGGCCTGCGGGCCGCTGGCCCGGGTGATCACCTTGTTCTCGACGTCCACGGCCAGCGACGGGTGCGCCGCGGCCACCCCGGCGAGCGCGTCGGTCACCACGGTGTCGGGCGAGTTGATGAGCTTCTTCATGACGTGCCTTCCGGGACTCTCTCGGTGCTGGGGACCGGCTCGGCCGGCGCCAGGCTGGTGAACGATGCATCGGCGCGGACGCGGCCAATGCCGGCCCAGGCGAGGCCGCCCAGGACCCCGCCGGCCAGATCGCCGATGAGGTAAGCGGGTACCTGTGACCACAGCACACTCCCGCCAAAGGCCTTCATCATGAACACAGCGCCCAGGTAGCGGGCGGGATTTATGGCGGCCCCGGTCGCCGGGCCCACGACGATGATGACCGCGAAGACGATGGCGCCGATCGCCATCGGCGCCCAGCCCGGCACCGCCCGATGGTCGATGACGCCGAAGATCACGAAGACGAGCATGAACGTGCCGAGCGCCTCGATCAGCAACCCCCGGCCGAACCCCATCGTGGCCGGGTTGTAGGCGGTCACCCCGCCGCCAGCGGCGACCGTGGCCAGCCGGCCCAGGGTGAGGTAGATGGCGGCCGCACCGGCTACCGCCCCGGCCAGCTGGGCCGCCCAGTAGCCGGGCACCTCACGCCAGGAGAACTTGCCGGACACCGCCAGCGACAGCGTCACCGCCGGATTGATGTGCCCGCCCGAGATGTGCCCGATCGCGTACACCGCGCCCACAATGACGAGCATGAACGCGAACGAGATCATCCCGAGCTCGGCAAGCGAGAAGGGGGCCTTCGTGCCGGCTGCGATAACGCCGGTCGCGGCGGCCGAGCCGGCACCGATGAAGACGAGGAAGCCGGTGCCGAGGAACTCGGCTGCGAGCTTCTGAGCGGTGGTGGGTGGTGCTGCCATGCGGGTCGCCCACGGCGAGCGCCGGTGCCAGGCCGGGTGCCGGGGCTCCTCACCTCCTCCTGGCGATGCAGTGGCGAACTCGAAACGTGTTCGATATCGTCGAACGACGTTTCAGGAAACATAAACGCCAGAGCACGGCCCCGTCAAGAGGTGATTGTGCCTTTGTGCTACGGCCGGCCGCGGGCGGCGGCCGTGCCTCAGTGCCACGGCCTGGCCGCCCGGGCCGCCCAGTAGGCATCCGGCGGCTCGGCGAGGCGCAGCGCCGGAAGCTCGCCGACCCTGAGCGCGGCCAGGTTCGCCTCCAGCTGCGTGCTGGTGACCGCGCCGGACAGCACCACCGATGCCCACGGCTGAGCCAGCGCGGCGGCGATGGCGATCGCGTCTTCGGTGACGCCACGCTCGGCGGCGAGCGCGGTCACCTGGGCAGGCGGCTCTCCCGCCGGGGTCAGCCGCCCGTTGGCGACGGCCTCTTTAACCAGGACCGCCCAGCCGGCCGCGGCAGCCTCCGCCGCCACGCCGCCGGCCGACGGCTCGAAGAGGTTCCACGTCACCTGCGCCGCCGTGACCAGCTGCTGCCCATCGACGGTCAGGTGCAACGCCCGGCGGATCGTGTCCGCCTGATGCGGCCCGCTCGTCGTCAGCCCGATGATCACGCCGTCGGCGCGCAGCCGAGCGAGCGCGGCCAGCAGCGGCGTGTCGGTGAACAACCCAGAATCAGGGGTCACCGAATGCACCTGGTACAGGGCGAGCCGATCACCGAGCAGGGCCCGGCTCTCAGCCAGCTGAGCCCTGAACATAGCCAGCGAATGCTCCTTCACCTCCTGCTGATCGGCGTCGAGCCGCCACCCGCCCGTATAGCGGTAGCCCCACTTCGAGCCGACGACCACATCCGGATAACCGCGCTCGGCAAGCCAGCCACCCAGAAACTCCTCGGCCCTGCCGTAGGAGCGAGCCGCATCGACGTACCTGATCCCGGCGGCGTAGGCAGCGTCCAGCACTGAGAATGTCCGGGCCCGCAGGCCAGCGACGCTGCGGTCGGGCAGGTCATCCTCCCGGCCGCTGGTGATGTAAGCCGGGCGGCCCAGCGCGGCCAGCCCCAGCCCGATCCGCGAAACCACCGGCCCGCCGCCCCCCAGCGTCGCGGTCGGCATCGGGCTCCACCGGTCGCTGGCCATGGCCGTTACCGTACTCGTGGCCCGGCCAGCGGCGATGTGGCTGACCGGCACGTTGCGCAAGTAGCCGCCGTTCGGCGCGCCATCCCGGTCGTGCTTGGCCGTCCATGCCCTTACCCCGAATTGGCCATTCTGCGCCAGGGATCTGGGTCCTCAGGATCCCTGATCGAGGGCCTTGCTCATGGTCATGGAGGCGGGCCCGCGCATATCCAGCTGGGCCGTTAGTTACCGTCTGGCAGTAGTGCTGGCGCTGGCTGCCGCGCCGCCCGCCAGGTCGTTCGCTGCCGCGCGAGGTGCCCGGGCCAGCGCACCGGCACCGGTGATCACCCCCCCTTACGCCGGCGCTGCGGGCACCGCGTACCGGCCTGCACGGCCAGGCTCCGTGTGCCGCCGGTCCGGACGCTGTTGACCGCGGCCAGCGCCCCGGCAATGGTCAGAAACTGAGACCAAGGCGGGCTGGAGACTCCGGCCCGAGCGGCAGTGGCCGCGGGGTGTCTGGGCGTTCAGCGGCAGGCCTTCGGCTGCGGTTCGCCGAAGGCGTAGCGGTTCCACTCTTGCGGTGTCGGTGGTCCCACGTCGGCGCATAGCGCCGCGTAGGGATGCGCGAATAGCGATACTTGCAACAGCCGCACCGTGCCGTCGGCGCCGCCGCTGGCCAGCAGCTTGCCATCGGAACTGAACGCCACCCCGAACACGCCGTTCAGGGCGCCGGTCTGGAGGGGCGCGCCGACCGGACGGCTGGTGACGGGGTTCCACAGCCGCACCGTGCCGTCGGCGCCGCCGCTGGCCAGCAGCTTGCCATCGGGACTGAACGCGACCCCGGGCACGCCGTTCAGGGCGCCGGTCTGGAGGGGCGCGCCGACCGGACGGCTGGTGACGGGGTTCCACAGCCGCACCGTGCCGTCGGCGCCGCCGCTGGCCAGCAGCTTGCCATCGGGACTGAACGCTACCCTGAACACGCCGTTGCGGGCGCTGGCGTGGAGCCGCACGCCGATGGGCTGGCGGGTGGCCGGGTTCCACAGCCGCACCGTGCCGTCGGCGTCTGCGCTGGCCAGCAGCTTGCCGTCCGGGCTGAACGCCACCCCGTAGACGCCGCCAGCAGGGCCGGAGCCGGTCTGCAGCGGCGCGTCGGCCGGGCGGCGGGTGGTGGGGTTCCACAGCCGCACGGTGCCATCGCCGTCTGCGCTGGCCAGCAGCTTGCCATCGGGACTGAACGCCACCGCGAATACGCCGTTCTGGGCACTGGCGTGGAGCGGCGCGCCGGCCGGGCGGCGAGTGACGGGATCCCACAGCCGCACGGTGCCATCGGCGTCTGCGCTGGCCAGCAGCTTGCCATCGGGACTGAACGCCACCGCGACCGCGCCGCCACTAGCGCCGGAGCCGGTCTGCAGCGGCGCGCCGGCCGGGCGGCGAGTGACGGGATCCCACAGCCGCACCATGCCGTCGGCGTCTGCGCTGGCCAGCAGCTTGCCATCGGGACTGAACGTCACCCCGCCCACGCCGCCAGCAGGGCCGGAGCCGGTCTGAAGCGGCGCGCCGACGGGCTGGCCGGAGGCCGGGTTCCACAGCCGCACCGTGCCGTCGCCGTCGGCGCTGGCCAGCAGCTTGCCATCGGGACTGAACGCCACCCCCCACACCCCGTTCAGCGTGCCGGTGGCGTGCAGGGGCGCGTCGGCGGGCTGGCCGGAGGCCGGGTTCCACAGCCGCACGCTGCCGTCGCCGCCGCCGCTGGCCAGCAGCTTCCCATCGGGACTGAACGCCACCCCGCCCACGCCGTTGTGGGCGCTGGCGCGGAGGGGCGCACCCGCGGGTCCGCGGGTGGCCAGGTTCCACAGCCGCACCGTGCCGTCGCCGCCGGCGCTGGCCAGCAGCTTGCCATCGGGGCTGAACGCCACCCGGTACACGCCGCCACTAGGGCCGGAGCCCGTCTGGAGCGGCGCACCGGCGGGCTGGCCAGTGGCCGGGTTCCACAGCCGCACCGTCCCGTCGGCGCCGGCGCTGGCCAGCAGCTTGCCATCGGGGCTGAACGCCACCCAGTTCACGCTGTCGTGGACGCTGGCGTGGAGCGGCGCGCCCGCGGGCTGGCCAGTGGCCGGGTTCCACAGCCGCACCGTCCCGTCGGCGCCGGCGCTGGCCAGCAGCTTGCCACGGGGACTGAACGCCACCCCGTACACGCCGCCAGCAGGGCCGGAACGGGTCTGAAGTGGCGGGCCGGCGGGGCGGTCGGTCGCGGGGTTCCATAGCCGTATGGTGCCGTCGGCGCCGGCGCTGGCCAGCAGTTTGCCATCGGGGCTGAACGCCAGCGCCCACACCCCGTTCAGGGCGCCGGTGGCATGCAGGGGTGCGCCCTCGGGGCGGCCGGTGACCAGGTTCCACAGCCGCAGCATCCCGTCGGCGCCGGCGCTGGCCAGCAGCTTGCCATCGGGGCTGAACGCCACCCCGTGCACGGGGGAGGGGCCAGCGGGCAGCATGCCGCGTTGCTGCTGCTCGGCCAGCAGGGCCGTCATGGCGGACGCGGCCTGGCCAGTAGGGAAGACGGCCCAGGCGGCAACAGCGAGCCGGCGCGCGGTCACGGGATCGGTGCCATCGATGTTGAGGCTTTCGGCGGCGAGCTGGCGGGACAGGGCGATGGCATGCTGCCGTTCGGCACTGGCGGCGTTGCGCGCGGCGGTGGCGGCGTTGTGCACGGCGTCCTGGCGGGCGAGGAAGGCGAAGGCGGCAACCGAGGCCAAGCCGATGACCAAGGCCAACAGCAAACCGATGAAGCCCCGACGTCGGCGGACGGTCCGCCGGTGGGCGTGGCTACTGGCGTGGAGGAAGTCGCGTTCGGTTTGGCTGAGCGGCGGGTGGCGGGCCGGGTCAGCGGCGATCCGGGTGGCGGTGCCGGTCGCGGCGGCCAGCAGGGTGCCGGTGTAGAGGTAGGACCGGTCGCGGGAGTGGCGGGCCCAGTCGGAGGCGGTGGTGTGCAGCCGGGAGCGGGCGATCCGGTCGGCGTGGGTGTCGGCCAGCCAGGTGTCGCGCAGCAGCGGCCAGGCCGTCAGCACCGCCTCGTGGCTGATCTCCACCGTGTCGGCGGCCAGGGTGAGCAGCCGTTCGGCGGCGAAGGCCTCCAGCACGGCCTCCACATCCTGGATCTCGTCGGCGCTCTTGCCATCGGTCAGCTCCGTCCTGGTGGCCCGCCCGGTGGTGTCTATGCCGTCGGGGCTGGTGGCGGTCAGCCGCAGGAACACCTGCCGGGCCGCGGCCTGCTGGGCGGGAGTCAAGGCGTCGTAGGCGCGCTGGGCGCTGGCGGCGACCGCGCCGTCGATGCCGCCGGTGCGCTCATAGTCGGCCAGGGTGAGCACCTGCCCAGTGCGGCTGCGCCAGGCCTGGTCCAGGGCGTGCGACAGCAACGGCAGCGCCCCGGCGCCGAAGGTCCCGGGCGCGCGGGTGCGGACCTCGGCCAGCAGGGCCTCGGTCAGGTCGCCGTCGGCCTTCGAGCCGGCTCTTTTGGCGGGTTCGGTGATGGCCATCCGCAGCTGCCGCCCGGTCATCGCGGTGACCAGGTACCGGTCCTGGACCGCGTCGGCCAGCTGCGGGTAGTCCGCGCACCGGGCCTCGAAATCGGCGCGCATTCCCAGCACCACCAGCGCCGCCGGTGCCTGATCCGGCCCGTGTCCGGCGGTGGCGGCCGCGTGCAGGGCGATGATGAACGCCCGCCGCTGCCGCTCATCGGGGCACTGGGTGAACAGCTCCTCGAACTGGTCGACCACCAGCAGCAATCGCTGCGGCGGCGAGGGCCGGTCCCGCTCCGGCGCGAGGCCATCGGCACCCCCAACCGGGCCGCCTGGACGCGCTAGGGCGGCCTGGCGGGCGGTGAGCGCGAACCCGTCCGGATCGGCCGCCAAGCCTCGCCGCACCGCCGCCGCGTCCGCCCCCGCCAGCGGCGCCACCCGCAGCGCCAGCTCATCCAGCGGCGCCCGGGTCGGGGTGAACACCAGGCACGGCCACGACGCCGACGCCGGCGCCGCCGCCAGCCCCTCCGCCCGGATCCGCGGCAACACCCCCGCCCGCAGCAACGACGACTTCCCCGCCCCCGACACCCCCGACACCACCAGCAGCCCCGTACCCGCCAGGTGCCGCGACATCCGCTCCAGCACCTCGATCGTGGCTGCTTCCCGGCCGAAGAACAACGCCGCGTCCTGCTCCCCGAACGCGGCCAGCCCGCGGTAGGGAGAACCGGTCACCGCTCCCGGCCGCGGCCCCGCGCCCCTAGTGGCCGCCAACACCCGTGCTGGCGCGACGTTGCCGCGGGCCGCCGCCACGAACAACTCTGCCACCGGCCCCGTCAGGCCCAGCGCGCCAGCCAGCAGCACCGCGGTGTCCTTGTGCGCGGTGCGGTTGATGCCCCGCTCCAGGTTGCTGACCGACCGCGCGGACACCCCCGCCGCCGCCGCCAGCTCCTCCTGGGTCAGCCTCGCCCCGGCCCGCAGCCGCCGCAGCAGCCCGGCACAAGAAAGCGCAGACTGCCCGGTCACCATCGCAGCGCCCCCACACAACCCGTCCGCCGCGGCCACCGGCACCGGGCGGAACCAGTCCTGCCCCCCCAACACTACGCAGGCCCAGCCACCCCCGCCATTGCCGCCGCCACAAGCCAGGCTCCATCTGCGGTTTCCGCGGCACACCAACGAAGCCCTACCGGCGCCGGCGGCCGAAGCGCCAGGAACAGTCCGCCAGAGCCCGCACGACGTCGCCCACCCCGCAACGCAGGGCGCGGATTCTTGTGGGCGATCTTGTGACCGGTCTTGTGAGCGGTCATGCGTGGTGAACACCTCCGCCGCCCGCGACAGTGAAGCCAGCCGCGATCCCCAGCCCCGCCGGGCTCATCAGCTTCCGATACCAGGCAGGCAGCCCGGCCAAGCCACCCAAGGAGACCCGAAATGGCCCGGAATCATCCGACACCAGATCATGAACACCCAGGCCGCCTGCCCACACCGGGCATGGCCGCCATGGCGAGCGCCGCCCCCGGCCCGGCTGATCTGGTCCACAGGCGGCAGCTGGAGAAGTCGATCTCCTGGTCCGGCCGCGAACGGCTCCGGTACCTGTGGTACCGGCTCCGCCTGACGGTAGCGGAGATGAACTACGCCACCCGGCGCATGGTCGAACTGCAGGCACCCTGGATCTCTGACGACCACCCCGCCACCGAAGCGCTACCCGGACACGGGCCGGCGGGTCGACCAGTCGATTGATCCAAGGTCCACCTTCCGCCACCACGGCTACACCGGGCAGCAGTGGGCGGTCCCACCAGCGACCACAACAACGTTGTCGATCTCGTCCAAGCCCCGCCGGGGCCGAGGCACGGGCGATCGCAGCACTGGCGGAGCAGAATCTGCTGGCCTGTGCGAAACAACCACCCGCGGCCGCCGCACACCCGTGCCCGGCGATCCCGCTAACCGGCCAGGCGGTCACGGTCGGCGGAGCAGCCAACCGTGACCGCCATAACAGACGGATCTGTACGCAGACAACAAGGGAATCTGTGCAGTCGGCGCAGGCAAATAATCGGCGGCGTGCCTGCGAGCGCTGAGTGACGCCGGCCGCGTTCACATTCGGTAGCCGGCCGGCGTTGCGGCACGCTGTTTCGGGACTGGTTTCCGGGACGGGTTGATCTGGGCGGGCGGCCACGGGCGGCGGTGGTCCCGGAGGTGGCCGTTTCCGGGGCGGGGGAGCCCCGGGCTTCCTCAGTCCTGCTGCGGTCCTGCGGCTGGTCA
>Ga0207700_10000716_pt1 | contig 19176 bp, 9 predicted proteins | sample LARL82metaG_FD_184348 | JGI IMG/M metagenome (GOLD analysis project Ga0207700, IMG submission 184348) | Corn, switchgrass and miscanthus rhizosphere microbial communities from Kellogg Biological Station, Michigan, USA - LAR L8-2 metaG... | ecosystem: Host-associated > Plants > Roots >...
CAGTCGCGGGAAGCCTTCCGGCCGGGGCAGCCGGAAGGGCCTGAAGCGGTCACGGGTCTGGCTGCTGGCGGGCGCGGCCGGGCTGGCTGTAGGCGTGGTGGTGGTGACGGTCGGCGCGTTGCTACTGGGCGGCAGCGGCCCCGCGCACGCGCTCGTCACGCCAGCCAAGCTCGGCGCGTACGTCCGCAAACCCCAGCTTGAACAGCAGATGAACGCCAAGGAATTGCAGCAGCAGGTGGTCGCCAAGAGCGCCGGCCAGGCCAGCAATGTGGTCGATGCGGTATACGAGGCCAACTCGGCCTCGGCCGACGGCACCAGCCCGCAGGTGATCCTCTTCATCGGGGGCCATCTGTCGGGGGTTTCACCCGCCGGCTTCATTACCAGCTTCACCAACGAATTCAAGGGTGCGAGCAGTACCGGCGCGGGAGGCATGGGCGGGCGGGCCGCCTGCGTCAATGCACAGCAAAACGTGGCCGGCAGCGTGGCCCTGTGCACCTGGGCTGACAACGACACCTTCGGCCTCGTGGCCTCACCCACCATGGACGCGGCGCAGCTCGGGGCAGAGATGCGCGCGATCCGGCCCGACGTCGAGCACGTGACCAAATAGAAGCCGGTCCCGTCAGTCAGGGTCCCGGCTGTGCTGTGGCCGCGGCTTGCGGAGCGAGAGACGGGCAACGGCGATGGTAATGGCCGCGGCCAGCACCGCCAGGCCGATGATTTGGCCACCGACGAGGCGCGTGCTGAGCGGGAACGATGCCGACACCTCGTTGACCTTGACCGGCGTGGACGCCGGGGTCGGGTCCGGCGAGGGCGTCACTTGAGGGAAGGCCAGACTGGGGTCCGTCACCGGGCTGGGCAGCAGGGGCAGCCTGGCGGACGGAAGCGCTCCTGCCGGCAGCGTCGTTCCGGGCAGCTGCGCGCCCACACCGGAAGGGGTGAGTCCCGTTCCGGCCGTGCCCGTGCCCGCGCTGGACGCTGGCGCCGCCGATGAGACCAGGACGCTGCCCGACGCCGTGGCGGAAGCCACGGACTGAGGTGAGGTCCCGGTCGCCGTCAGGGTGAGATGGGTGCCCGCGGCGTTCTTCGGCACCGCGACCGCCGCCCGCAGCTGGACGGCCTGGCCAGCGGTCAGGGCGACCGAGCACGAGGCCCCGCCCGTCGCCGGGCAGACCGTGAAGCTCGGTGTCAGCTTGCCCGGTGCGGCTGCGATGCTGACCTTCGCGGTGCCGTTCACCGTGCCGGCCAGCCAGACCCAGATCGCATAACGCGCCTGTCCGCTCGGCTGGACGCTTGCCGCCAGCGCCTGGACGGTCAGGCACAGAGTGTCCCCAGAGGATGTCGACGGGCTGGGACTGGGACTAGGGCTGCTGGGTGACGGGCTGGGAGTGGGGCTGCTCGACGATGGGGTGGGGGTCGGGCTGGCGGATGACGGGCTGCTGGTCGGGCTCGCGGATGACGGCGCGGGTGTCGGGCTGGCGGCCGACACGCTGGGGCTGGCGGGTGCGGAGGACGCCGCGCTCGAGCTGGCCGCCGGGCTGGTCGTGCTCGCGGACGCGGCGGTGAGCTGGGCCGCGCAGGGGTTCGCAGCGGTAGGCGCGGCACTCGCGGGGCCGGCCAGTAACACCCCGGCTAGGCTCGCCGGAATGATGATAAATCCAGAAATAACGCTAAACGCACGGGCCGTGGCACGCCGCCTGCTCATGGATCCGCCCTCGCCACCGTGGTCCACCCCGTCCGGGTCGCGTTCGCTGCCATGATGAGCTGTCAACGCGGGAAACATTCCCCACCACCCCCATTCGACACCTGGCTGGGTTGCCTGAGAATCGGCTAGGCCTAAAGGGACAGAAAACAGTCGGCGACGACAGGCCCCATGGACGGAGGGACGATGGCTGCCGCGTGGACGCCGCCGGATGACGTTCTCACCCGCCCGGCGCCGCTTCCCGATCGTGAGATCAGGTACGGCACCGGCCCCGAGCACGTCGCCGACGTCCGGCTGCCCGCGGCCACGTCGCGGCCGGCCCCGCTCGTGATCTTCCTTCATGGCGGTTTCTGGCGGGCGGCATACGACCGGTCGCACACCAGGCCCATGGCTACCGCGCTAGCGGCGGCCGGTTACGCCGTGTGCGTGCCGGAGTTCCGGCGGACGGGGCAGGCGGGCGGCGGCTGGCCGGGGACGTTCGAGGATGTGGCCGCCGCGGTGGACCGGTCGCCGGCGCTGGTCAGGAAGGCGGCGGGCGCGGGTGTCGTCGCCGATGAGCCGGCGCTGCTGGCCGGGCATTCGGCCGGCGGCCACCTGGCCCTGTGGGCGGCAGGCCGGCACCTGCTGGGACCAGACTCGGGCTGGCACGCCGATACCAGGGCCCGGGGCGTGGTGGTGCTCGCCGGCGTGAGCGGCCTGGCTGACTGCTACGACCGGGGGCTGGGCAATGGCGCGGCAGCCGATCTCATGGGCGGCGGTCCCGCCCGCTTCCCGCAGCGCTACCGGGTTGCGGACCCGGCCGGCCTGCTGCCGCTGGGGTGCCCGGTCAGGCTGGTTCACGGCTCGCTGGACGACGTGGTCCCGCCGGCTATGAGCCGCAGCTATGCGGCGCTCGGTCGCGCCGCTGGCGACGACACGGCGGTGGCGGAGCTGCCCGGCGTCAGCCATCTCGATGTCATCGACCCGCTCTCGCCAGCGTGGTCCCCGGTGTTGGCGGCGTTCAAAGACCTGGCCCCGGTGGCGCTCTCATCCCCGTAGACCGGCCACCATGCACCAGCTGGTCTGCGCTGGCCGGGCGACGGGACGGGGTCCGGTGATTTCGGCACGGCGCCGGTCGGCGTGTATGCTCACCTCGCGCGGATGTGCCAGTCCGGTGGAACCCGCCAGGGCCGTTCGATCACACCGATCCGGTCGGCCGAAGGATGCACGGCCCGCCGTGTGCCCCCTTAGCTCAGTCGGCAGAGCGTCTCCATGGTAAGGAGAAGGTCTACGGTTCGATTCCGTAAGGGGGCTCCAGGTCAGAGGCAGGATTCGAAAGATCCGAACAAGCTGGTGGGGCCAATGATGGGGCCAACGGCTCGCAGTTCAGGGCAGTGCCAGCTCAGCTCGGGGGCTACTGCCGGAGCCCATGTCCACACGTGTCTGGGCATGCCCGTAGCGGGATGGGTAATCTGGGTCAGTTCGTAACCAAGATCGAGGTCAGTCGTCAGTGGTGTTCGATCGGCGCTTCGCCGGTCACGCCAACTACCCACTCGGGCTGACCTGGCCCGTGCCCGGCCTCAACGCACTCTGGACGACCACCGGTGAACGGCGCAGGACGGGGCGTGAGAGACCGGGCCACAGGGCCGGGCACGACATCCCATCAGCGATCAACTCTCCCGGCTACCGGCAGGGGCACGGTCTTTCGTCAGGACTCACGGTCCAGATGGAGGGAGTGCTCACCTGCCGGTGGCTACCAGGTCCGAGTCTGCCGGACGGCGACCCGTTGGCTCTCATTAGATCGAGGCTAATGCGAGGACTGGCTCGCATCTTGAGCTATTGATGGAAGGCGTCAGAACCCCCATCATCGAGAGACCTCAACCCTCAACCGATGGTCAACACGCCCAGGCACTACACCCTGCATCCGGAAGAGCCGGTTAGCAGGGTCTTGCAGATTTTGCTGCACTCAGCAGCCTTGGCCTCACTACCGTCGGTGCGTGCTGCTCGTGGAGAATTGGGAATTCCGTCAGGTCAAGTCACTTGGCGCCGGGGCGTGCTGCGACATGGCATGCGTCAGCATCGTGGATGCGAACATGTGATGGGCAAATGACCATGCAACAAACGACTTGTTCTGGGCGCCAAAGATCTTTACCAGCGCCGCCTGCCAGGTCCCCGGCGGCAGGACGGCTGCTGTTCGCCGACCGTCCGATGAATTGGCAACATAGACGGCCGCTGACGGAGTTGTGTTTTCGAGAAGTCTCCTGTGGGCGGAGGAGGTGTAGCGCATGTAGAGGCGAATCCGCTTATCCGTCCCCGCGGGCGCCCATTTCATCGCGCTGTCGACGAACGCCTTCACGTCTGTCTTCGTGGGATCGAGTTCAAGCGCCGGATCCAAAAAGTAGACGGCCTTCACCCTGTTCGCCAGAAAATCCCCTGCGCGATTAGTCGCATCCGCAAGCCAACGGCCGAGCACGAAGTTGCCGGAGCTGAACGAGGCCAGCGCCGTGTTGCCCACGGTCGCCGGGACGGTCGCGACGCCCGCCTTCATGAACATGTACGCCTGCAGCTCCAAGAGAATCAGGCCGGTCGTGTCGGTCGTCTCCATGACACCGAAGTCCTTCTCGAAGCTGTTGAGCGGAACGACAGTGACGACGTTGGTGAGGCCCGCCTTCGCGACCTGGTACGGCACCCCTTTTGCGCCCTCCCAGAAGAAAGGTGTTTCCGGCAATTGATCCAGCGGCCTCCCCGCGTAGTGGAGCTGTTGGAACAGCATGTCGGCGTAATCGGCATTGTTGGGGTAGGGCGCCAGTGGCCCGCCCACGAACCGTCCTTGCTGGTCGTAGTCGTTGCCGGGGCCGAACGTCTGCTCGATGAAGACGAGAAACCGCGTTGGCGCCGTCAAGCCGCCCGATGCGGGCTTGATGTCGGCCGGCCAGGTGACGGCGAACAACTGCGGCGCGTTGCTGCTTCCTGCGAGCTGCTGAACGACACCGTTCACTTCGACGCCCGCGAGTTGCAGCACGACACTGTCCACATCGATCTGAAGCGGGGACTTCACGAAATTCAACGCCCCCGATTTCACGGGCGCGGCCGGGTCGATGAAGTGCGCGGCCGTCAGATCGGCAAGGTCCCAACCCTCCGTTGGAGGCCACGCTCCCCAGAGGTTCTCGTGTATTTTCTGTTCGGCCTGGTCGAGGGGGATCATCGTCATGGGGTGGCCGGGATCCGGCCATGTGTTGACGTCCACCCATTTGTCGTCTTTACCGTATTTATTTCCGGCCAATAGTCGCTGAGACTGGACCATGTGCCTGAATGACGGCGGGCTGCTCAGCAGCTTGAGCGTCTCCGCAGTGACATCCTTAAACCAGCTCAACACGACCTTTGCGAACGTCACTGGGGGGGACCCGAGCTGCGTGCTCGTCGTGGTCAAGACAAACCCTTCCGAACCCGATTTCGCGCTCAGGCCGTTGGCACCCACCGTCAGGAAGACGATGTTCTCCGAATAGGGCGTGGGTGAATCCTGGGGCGTGGCGGTGACCATCACTTCGGTCGCGCCGTCGGGTATCACGTAGACCGGTCCGGTGTCGGTGGTTTGACCGCTGGGGGATAAGGGTTTGCCGCCAACGGAGGCTTTGAACCGACAAGTGACGCGCACCGGTCCCTTCCAGTAAACCGCGAAGCAGACCAGCAGCATGCTCATGAAACATCCACCTCCGGCATGGGAAAGTCGGGATCGCCTGCGATCGGTACCGCGTCCGGCGAGTCGCCAGCCGCGTCGGCATTCGCATCGTCGGGCGCGGCTTCGGGCGGAACATCTGCGAACAGCTCGTCGATCTGTGCCTGCGGGACCCCGTTGGCCACCAGCTCGGCGGTGATGAGCTGCAGGTCGCTCGCCCCCGATCCCGAGCCGCCTCCGCTGCCGGGTCCCAGCGACCCGGCGAGTCCCTGGCTGCTGGTGACGCGCGCATACGCTGGCCCTTCGGCGATTGGCACTTCCTGGTCGATCAGCTGCGCCAGCATCACGACCCGGATCTCATACCGGGTCTGGGCGACGTCTGCCGCGAAGGCATCGGTACCACTGACCGGTGTAACCAGCGCCGTGTCGTCGACCTCCGTGGGCGACGCTGCCGCCGCGGTGACCGGGTCGCCGTTGGGCATCGACGGCAGGCCCACGGCGACCTGCTGGGTCGTCTGTGTCGCCGAGGGCCCGATGTCGAAGCCGGCTTCGAAGAAGAAACTCGGCGCCAGCGCCAGCGTTGCGCTGTTCGCGGCCGTCGTCAGCTGGGCTGTCAACTGCGTTCCTCCCGCATCGCCCGCCTCAGCCGCGATCGGTGCGAACCGGGCGGAGACGTCGCTCACGAACTGCGTCCGGAACGCCGCCCACCCTCCGGCCGGCTCGTTCGCACCCTCGGGGACCAGCGGGGCCTTGCTGACCCGCGTCCAGGTCTGTGCCTGCCGGTACAGGACGTTCGAGCCGTCAAGCATGAAGACGCTCAGTCGCCTCGGAGCCAGCAACTCGCCAGGATTCCCGAAGAGTCCGGATAGCAGCAACATCAAGTTCATCGATCGGCCGAGGTCGCCCCCATAGAGCACGAGCCGCGTCGTATCGTCGACGATCGCTTGACCGGGCGGGACGAGCGACTTCTTGGACAACGCGTTTTCCACATCCTCCGCGTTGGCGAAGCCGCGGCCAGCGGCCTGGTCGGCAAGCGTGAGCGGCATGGCGAGCGCGCCGAGGCCGGTCGCGCGGCAAACGATGTTGACGGTCTCCTGCAGTGCACCTCTCGACGCGAGGTCGGCCAGGATGCCCTCGATCGTCTGTCCCTGAGCTGGCGCATCGACAACGGTCGATCCGTTCGCCGTGAAGTACTGCTTCGCGAGCGCGTAGAACGTGTCCGTCCCACCGGCGAGGTCGGCGTTGGCAAGGTAGGTCAGGTCCGCCATGGCCTCTCACCCCGGAATCGGCTGCGCCACGTCGAAGCACAAGCCGCTCGAATCCTCGCCCCGGCCCGTCATCACCGAACGCGCGGCCCAGGCGTGTCGTCCGCCATCCGCGGAGCGCGCGACGAACCACCGCCTTCTAACGAAGATGCCGGCGGCCGGGACCTCTTCTTCGGGCAGCACCAGGCCCTTGAGCTCCTGCAGGACGCTTGATTGAGGCGCGGTGCTCACCAGATCGCTGAAGCTGTCGGGGCGGGGCAGCACCGCCTCAACGAGCCCGACCAGACGTGAGCTGCCGGTGAGACGAACCGGGATGAACGGCACCCAGTGCTGGGGCACATCGGTCATCAGCCGATAGGCCAGCTTTGCGTTCGCCGGACTTGCGTCGCCGCCCAGGGCGGTGCGAAGGTACTCGTCTGGCAGATCATGGCTCGAGCCATCCGCATCGGTGACGATCTGCTCGACGGCCCATACGAGGGCCGCCATGTCGTCGCGCAGGAAGCGCACCTCCTCGACGGTGTCACCCACGAGCGGCCTGGCCGTCACGGACGGCACCACCAGAACCGGGCTCTCTGGCACCGCGCCCGTGGGCCGGTACATGGCCCACTCCGGGTCCGCGGCCGCCGCGATCAGCTCGTGCGTGCCGAAGCTGTCCCGCACCACGAGGTCCGAGATGGCCTGAAGGGAGCCATAGGAGACGGGGATCGGAAACGTGAACCAGTCGTTGCCGTACAGCGTGCTGAATTCGACCAGCGCGAAACGGCCGAGGTCACTCGTCGTCGCGTCGATCCGGGCCAGCGACAAGGTCGCGTCTTCGAACTCCCAGTAGCGGTCGCGCGGCTGGCCGGGGAACTGGATGTTGGTTGGCACCCGGGTGCGTGACACCGGCTTCGCGGTGGCTGGCCCGCCCGCGCTCGCAGCGGGAGCGACGACGTCGAAGTCGTGCCAGTCGACGCGTTCGCCGGCGTGGCCGGGCGCGGTCAGTACCGGGCTGCCTGCGACCGAGAGCTCGAAGCGCCGCTCGAGGCGCTCGGGTATCCAGCTGCTCGGCCCGGTCCCGAAGGTGATCGCGCACCAGCGTGCGAACTCCGCCAGATCGGCGCGCGCCGCCGTGACATCTGCGATCGCCAGCTTCAATGCGGCGGCGAGCTGCGCATCCGTACCGCTGGCGGCGCCGGTGAACGCCGCGGCCACGGCCAGCCCGTCGGCAAACAGAGCAGCCCCACGCACGAGCAGCCGCGGCGCATCGGGCGCGACAGCGAGCGCAAACGCACTGCGCAGCTGCGCCGCCACGGCGCTGGAGACGGCACCCGCCAACGCCCGGCCTGCCTGCAGGCGATCGAGCGTGCTGTGCGCCGGCCCGGCGGCTTCGCCGGCGACCAGCGCCTCCACGACGTCTGTCTGCGGCGAATACGCGAGCGCCGGTCCGCTCTCCGTTCTCCAGCCGTCCAGGAGCGACTCGGTCTGCTGGAATGCGACCTGGACGGGCAGGCCGACGTCCGCGCCGGTGAGCTCGCCAAACTGCTGCTGCCGGGCCAGCATCCAAAACGGATCCTGGACAGTCGCGGCCAGGCCGAGCCCAGGGTCACCGCCCCGGCAGACCGGTTCGACGCGGGTCATCGAGTGGACGGTGGTCATGCGCTTCCTTTCGCGACCCAGCGCTGGGGGAACTGCTGGGCAACGTTTAGCACGTGACGGACATCGAGGTCGTCCGTACTGAACTCGGAGAGGTAGATGGCGGGCAGCACAGCCGGCACGCGCTGCGCGGCATCGAGGTCGACCAGTCGGCATTGCGCCAGATCCAGTGCCTCGTCGACGACCGACAACAGCGCGTCCGCGGTCCAGGCCTGGTTGGTGTCCGGCGGTACGGCGAGCAGGATCAGGTTCGGGGGCCGGGCGCTGGGCGCTGCCAGGTTCGCCGTCACCGCGCCGGTCCCGGTGGCGTCCGGAACGATCTCGGTCCATGCATCGAGCTCGATGCCGGTCCTGGCGGCTCCGGGCTGGTCACCGACGAACACCGCACTGGTCACTGGCGCTGCGCCCAGCGGCCCCGGAAACGGCGAGCCCACCCAGCGGTGCACCGAGGCCGCGTCGACCCTGGCGTCGTAAGGTGCCGCCGGGGTCTGGGCGGCCCACAAACCGACGCGGGTCGCCCCGGCGAGATCGTCTCTCAGCAGTGAGTCGACGAGGCTTTGCGCCGACGCTCGCACGCGCGCCGAATCTTGCAGCCACCGGTCGAGCACGCCCAGCCGCGGGCCGAGGACCCCGGCCTGGTCCCCGATGCCAGCCAGGACGTCCGCGGGCCAGTTGGACAGCGTGCCTTCGACGACCGCCGGACCGCCGAGCAGCGCGCCGGCCGCCTGCACCGGATCGGAGATCGCCGCCGCGGCCGCGACCCGATCAGCGGCGGCTTCGAGTGCCGTGGCGTCGTCGAGACCGCCGATGCCCCAGGCCTTCAGGTCGGACGCCGGCGCGGCGCCCAGTTCCTGCGCGAGCGCAGCGACCGTGGCCGCGAGCGCGGAACCATCGGTCGCTGACGTGAGCTCGGCGCGGGAGACGAATGTGTCGGCCGACAACGGCTTTCTGCCGGCCAGAGTGTGGTGCCACGCCGCGGCACGGTCAAGCAGGTCGAGCAGCGCAGCGTCCTGCGTCAGATCGAAGTCGACCGTCACCGCACCGGCTTGGCCGGCCGCCACCAGCAGCCGTGCAACGCCGCTTCGCCCTGGGTTCGGATTGGGCGCTCCCGGGACCGTTGCCGGCGAGTCCCCGCTCGACAGCGTCACGTTCTCGGCGGGCAGATCGAGCGCCGCGATGTCGAGCGCCGACAGCCCGAGCGAGGCGAGTGCCGGTGCGGCGATCTGGTTGCCGCCGTCATCCAGCAGGCGCACGAGAATGCCGCTCGGATCGCCGAGCTGGCGTGCGACGAAGGCATCGGCGGCGGGTGCGAGACGGGTCCGGGGCGTATCGCTCGCATAGCCCGCCGGCCGCACGTCCGCCGAACCGAACACCGCGATCAGTCGCTGCTCGATGCCGCGTCCGCCGCGTGGGGTGGCCGTCGACTCGAACACATCCGGCGGCGCCGTCGCGCGGCCGATCATGTCGGTGGCGGCGCTGGCCCGCTCCAGATTCGAGCCGGCCAGTTGATACATCGACTCCGACAGGCCAAGGTCCGCGAATGCATCGAGCGCTGCGACGATATCCGTGATCACTGACTGCAGCGCGTTCTTCTCTGCAGTCTCGAAGGTCGGGGGGTTGGCGCCGGTCGGCGCAGGAATCGCGGCGACGACGGCGCCCGGCGTCTTGATCTCCAGCTGGGCGAGCTTCCAGCCGTCGGCCACCTGGCGCTGCGCGCTGGTCTGCGCGGCGCTGTCGACGCTGTCGACCGCCAGCGGATACGCGCTGCGCAGCTCGAACACCACCCAGTCGATCTCGATGCCGCCGGTGGCCGACGCGTCGTGGATGCCGCGCTCGAGCAGGTAGCCCAGCAACGCGCCGAGCGGCTGTCCGTTGCGCATGCCTTCGGCCAGGCTGAGCGCCCGGCGCACCGCGGTTGAGGTGAGGCCGATCGCAAACGGGGCCAACGCGCCCGTGGACGTGCCGCCATGGGCGCGCCAGGCCGCGCGCAGCGCGCCGGCGGCACTGGCCTGGCGCGGCGAGGGCGCCATCACGAAGCCGCCGCATTGCGGATCGGTCACGGTGCCGTCGGGCACGGTGCTGGACGCCGGCACCGCGGTCAGTGCACGGCGCTGAATGTTGAGAACGACACCCCAGGCACCGATCTGGTTGCCGGGCTTCTGAGCCCGCATGCCGGCGAGCCGGGACGTCGCCAGCGAAGTGACCCAGGCGTCATAACGGTGCGACGCGCAATCGAGGATTTCGCCAGTGAGGACCGCGCGCCGATCGGTTGCGATCCCGGCGATCGCGGCGACGGCGTCACGGAAGGCCGCGAGCGCGTCGCTGTCGAAATAGCGGGTGGGGTCCGCGGGGAACTTCAGCGGGTTGGTCGCGATGTCCGCCAGCCGATCGCTGATCGTGAACGAGGTTCCGTCGACATCCTTGCCCGGTCCGGCCGCCTGCGCCGCCGGCGTGGTTTCGGTGGCGTCTGCGCTGAAGCCGGGCAGGGCGGCCGTCGCCTGGCCGGCGACGGCCGACAGGTTCGCGACCACCGCGGGGCGAACGGTCCTCGCCACGGCCGTGGCTTGCAGCCCCGCGGCGAGCCCGGCGAACTCGCGCGTGACGTTGGCGGCGAGTCCGAGCGCCGCGTTGCGTAGCAGCAGGCCCAGCACGCTGTTGGCGTCCTTGGGCGATGGCGACAGCAGATCGAACGTCGTGTCGCTGTCGGCGGCCATCGGCAGCCACAGATCGGCGCGATCGCGCGGATAGAGCTGCGTGAAGACGGCCGGTGTCACGGTCGTAAACCCGATCTCGGCGAGCATCGCGCGACTGTTGGCGTCGGGACTGCCGCTGACCACGGCACCTTTGACGGCGGTCATGTAGGCGACCGCGGCGCCCGAATTGGTCGTTCGCAGGCGCACGCGCGTCGAGACCGGCTGGAACGCGAACAACGCCGGCCCGTTCGGCACGTTGACGGCCCCGGAGGTCCACAACGGCCGGATCCTCGGCAGGAAGTTCGCCAGCCATTGCTCGAAGGCGTTCGCGGCAAGGGGTGCCCAGATCCCCCGGGCCATGACCGGCGCGATCGCGTATGGCTGCCGCCCGAAGCGGATGGTCGGAAGCGGGCCGCCGCCGCGCACGTACGAGGTCACGTGCGCGTAGGCCAGCGGCAGCAGGTCCAGATCGAATCCAGGCTGGCCCTGCTCGCGCAGGTAGGAACCCCAGGTCGCCTCGAATAGCGCCCGGCCCATCAATCGCGCTTCGTCCAGCGAGCGGCCCGCGGCGCCGTCGAGCGGCGCAAGCGCCATCGGGTCGATGCTCCACGCACTGGCGAGCAGCGCGGCGTCCGAGCCGTCCGTCGGCGCGACGACCGGCTGCGGCGCGGGCACCGTGTCAACCGAGTAGCCGCTGGCGGAATCCGCAAGGTTGTTCGTCGGCGTCCCTGGAGGAATGAACGCCGCACCATCGCTGAAGCGGTGCGATGCGACGAGCGCCGTGAGTTGAGCGGCGCCATCGGCGGTGTCGAGCGGCATGCCGACGGCGACGACGTCCTGAACGAGGTCCGTGTTCGGCGGCAGATCGACCGTGACCGCCATGCCGACCGCGACCGCGGCGCTGAAGTCGACCATCCAGCGCATCCCTTCGTCGAGCACGAGGGTCGTGTCGTCCCCGAGCGGCGGCGCAGGGGGAGGTGGCGCGTCGGACGCGGCGGTTCCGAACGACAGGCCGACCTGCAGGCTGGTCGGGACTGCCGATCCCTGGACGACCTGTTCACCGCCGGCCCAGCGCACGCGCACGACGAAATAGGCCGGCAGTGCGCCCGCCGTTGCGGCGATGCCGGCATTGCCGTCGACGGTCGCCGGGGCCGGGAAGGTCGGCGCGCCGCTGGCGTTCGTCGGCATGAGCGCCTGCCGGACCCAGATCGCACGGGTCGCCGAGACGTCCTTTAGCAGCTGTGCCCAGGCCTGCTCGCCGTCGGTGCCGGCCCGAAGGCTCGTCCAGTAGCGCTGGCCCGAGACGATTTCCGCCGCCGTGAGGCGCGGATCGAAGCGGTCGACGTGGACGTCGTCCGGGTACAGCCGCACCAGCAGTTGCGGGGCCGCCGGCGTGCCCGCAAAGCGGGTCTCGATGCGCACCGGGAGCAGCGTGATCGGGATCTGAGGGTCGATGCCGCTCATGACGTGACCTTCGGCGGCAGCAAGTCGATTGCGCGAATGCCGCGACGAAACGGGTACTGCAGCAGGATCCAGGCGATCGACGAACTGCTGCTCTGCCAGTTGTAGCTGGGTCCCGGCGGCAGGCCGGGCCGGGTCTTCGGCAGCGCCGTGGCGCCGAAGCTGCCCGCCGAAAGCCGCCCGACCGCATCGAGCACCGCGTTGCCCCAGGTCGCGTCGTTCCAGTCCGCGACCGTGGCGGGATCGGCTGGAGCAGGCACGTCCAGCCCGAAACGGGGCTCGGTGAAGTGCTCGGCGAAGAAGAACCACCAGGCGGTGTTCTCGCTGCCAGCGAGTGCGCGCACGTCGTCCGCGCTGAGCGACTCGAAGCCGACCATCAGCACGTCCGGTGCGAGCAAGGCCATGAAGTCTGGCTGGACCTCGGTGGCGGGGTCGAGCGCGCGACCCGACCCGCTCACCTTGGTCTTGGCCGCCGTCACCAACATGCCCGGATAGCGCTGCACGAGCGCGCCCTTCACGACGAGAACCAGCGGCGATGCCGCTTCTCCCGAGCGATCGCTTAGCTGCTCGAGCGTCAGTGCGGAAGCCGCGCTGAGCAGCTGCGTCAGGTCATAGGCGTCAGCCGGGTCGCCAGTGTTTCGGTGTGCCCAGAACTGGCGGCTGTACGTGCCGCGCTGGTCCGTCGGGTACTCGATCCAGAGCAACTGCCGCGCCAGTTCGTGGTTCATTCCGACCAGGAACGCGCTGACGAATGAGCGGTTCGACTCGACCAGCGTCGTCGTCCCGGGGGAAAGCTTGTCGATGCCGGGCAGCAGCCAATCATGCGAAATCGAGGCCAGCGCCTGATAGGTCGGCTCTGACAGGTCCGGCGCGGCCATGATGTGGCTGAGCCCTGCCGCCTGTGCGTCGGTGAGGCCGGTGATGCGGTGGTTGGCCATGCGCAGCGTCGTGGTCGCCGGATCGAGTGCGGCGACGATCGTCTGCCGAAGCGCATCGAAGCCGCCGGCCAGCGCGGTCTGCGGCAGCGCGACGGCGTCCGACGCGACGATCTGCTGATTGATGATGAGCGTGGCCACATCGGTCAGCTGGTTCTTGAGCAGCTTGGCTGAGGCCGCCGGCAGCGGGATGTGCACCAGCGGCACCGTCGTCACGCTCGGGTGAGTCGGAGAAGGCGCCACTGCCGCGGCCGGAGCGTGGGCCAGCGGCGGGGCGTTCACGACGGGCGGGGCGTTCACGACGGGCGGGGCGTTCACGACGGGCGGCGCGCTGACGACCGGCGGCCCAGCCACGACGGGCGGCAGATGCACGACCGGCCGCATGCCTACGGTGCTGAGCACGCGGTCAGTGTCGACCGTGGCCATGTTGGCCGAGGCCTGGGCGGGGGTGACGAACGCGACCGAGGTGATCTGGCTCATCGAGTCCAGGCGGCTGGCGGCCTGCGCCGCGCTCATGCCCGTCTGATCGACCCCGGGATCGAGTCGCGCGAGAATGGCCGACGCGGCGGTGGTGCCCCAGACCTTGCTGGGAGGATTCAGCACGTCAATGGTGTCCAGAGGCACGGCAGCGTCCAGCGGCCTGGCCTGGGCCGCTAGCGTTCCGAGCGCCGCGGGGCCGACCGACGCCGACCAGGTCGCGGCAGCAGCCAGCCGGCCGCGCGTGCGCGTGGCACGGCGGAACTCGATCGAGGCGATCGCCGGCGGCAGCGGCGACTGGCGCAAACGGCCCGTGATCGTCTGGCTGGCGCCGACGAAGATGCGGGCGTGCACCGGCGCGGTCGAGGTGACGAGGTCGGCCGCCGGGACCTGCGAGATCCATTTGCGGTGCAGGCTCCCGCTCGCGGCGAGCGCGAATTCGGCGCGCCGGCGCACGGCATTGGCCCCGAGCACATCGCCGACCTGACGCCAGGCTTCCTGCACATAGCGATCCCGGTTCTGTCGAACCACCTCGGCGCCCAGACCCGCGGCAACGCGCAGTCGCGGGTCGAGGTTGAGCGATTGCAGCCACGGCGGCGCCGAAGTGTTCAGGTTCGCGACCGTCGCGCTGTCACCGACCGCGAGCTGTCCATACACCGGCGGCCCGACCGCGGGCGCAGAGCCAGCTGGATCTGCTGTGAGCAGCGAGACGTCGAAGCCGGCGTCCGCCAGACGTGATCGAAGCGTGTCGAGATACCCCGCGCCGACTTTGGTCTGGATGTCGTCGGGTGCGGAGCCCGGGACGCGCAGCGCAACCTGCAGATCCACCGAGGCACCGCTCGCGTCCGGCGCCGGCATCCCGTTCATCGGGTAGTCCAGCACCAGCGTGCGTGTCCCGAGTTCGGGTGGCAGCGGTGCACCCTGTAGCTGCCGCACCAGCGACTCGAAGTCTCCGTTCGGCCCGGTCGCGAAGCGCCAGAAGAAATACACCGGCAGCGTCACGTCGCCCGCCGCCGTGTCCCACGCGAAATCCATGCTCGTGCGGGCATCGCCCGGGTCGGTGCCCAGTCCAGCGGTCCTGCCCGCAGCGAACACGGGCACGACACAGGCCAGGTAGCGGCGGTTCTGCTCGAGCATCCTGGAGCTGACCAGGCGCGAGAGCGAGCGGGCCGGATCTCCTGGCACCGTGTCGGTCTCGAGCAGCTGGCCGTGAGCCCACATCCAGCTCTCCGCCGGGTTGGGCAACTGCGCGGCGGCGGTCGTCAGCTGGGTGCCGATCGGCGACGCGGACAACGGGTCGGCCGGGAGATCCGTCAGGTCGATCACCGCCAGCGCGATCCACGGCAGGATCGGGCCGGTCGCGGGACTGCGGCTGAACAGCCACGGCAGGTCTGGCGCGTCGAAATCGATTGTCGCGAGGTAGTTGGGCTCGGCGTCAACAACGCCGTTGGCCGGCGCGCAGCGGATGACCTGCCGCGCCGGGATCCCGATCGCATCCCCAGGCGTCATCATCGGCACCTGGCGGACGGTGGCAACTTGGCCAGCGACGCTCACCTGCACCGAAGTCAACGCGTTCGCGTCGGCGAAAAAGCCCCGGCGCATCACCGACGCGAAGGTCAACTGCGAGGCCATCAGGCGATCCCTTCCACCTCGAAGTCGGCCACCGCGATGGTGTCGGCCGAGCGCCGCATCGAGGCGTTGACCGCCGACACGGCGCCGCTGGACACGACGGCTCCCGTGGCGGCATTGGCGATCGAGTAGCTCGTCGCGAGGACGCTGATCTTGCCCGTCGCGGGTTTCGACAGAGAAGAGCTGGCACGCCCGGCGGCGCCAAGCTGCGTCCAGCCGAGTGCGACCGCGTCCAGCGGACGAAAACTCCGAGAACCGTGAACCGTGCCGTCGTCGCCGAGACTCTCCTCGTAGACGACTGTCGCGACTCGCGGGTCGCTGACCTGCCAGGTCTCTCCCTGCAGCGTTGCGCCGGCATCGAAAGGCAGAAACGCCGGCTTGGACAACTTTTCCTCATCGCTCAGGTCGAAGAACTGCGAGGTCGCAAACAGCTCCTGTGCGCCGGTCACGACCCCGCCGGCGGCAGTGATCGCAACCGTTACCGGGGCGCCCGAGGTGACCGCGTTCGCGCCGAATGTGGCCAACGCGACATCGAGGGGCGCTGCGGTCTGCGTCAGGCGCAATACGCCGAGCGGATGCAACGCCGAAGCGCCGGAACGCAGCTGCACGGTGGCGGCGTCCGCGGCGGGTAGCACGTGAGCCCAGGTGGCGTCGGCCGAAAGCGCGTCGTGCACCGCCTGCGCGACGTCGACCGGTGGTCCGAGGTCGAGGGGCGGGTCGGTGCCCCACGCCAGCTCGAGGGTGCCCGAGATGCTGAAAAAGAACAGGCTGATGCTCGCCTGTGCACGGGCGTGCCAATGACCGGGGCCTTCCAGCAGCACGTCGACGTTCATCGACGCGATCTCCTCGCCGCTGACCGTCAGCTGAAACTCGCCGGAAATCGTGGCGGTGAAGTGCAGTGTCGGAGAGGTGTGGATCAGCGTGTCGAGGCTGACGTGTCCCTTCGCGCCGATCGGCCCGAGCTTGGCCTCCACATACATCGCGGCGCCGAACTGCACCGTGCTCGCCGTCAACGCGAAATAGGCGTCCGCCGTGATCTTGAGTACCGCGCTCGGCGCGATCACGATCGCCAGGCGCCGCACGGTGCCGAGGCCCCGGGGAGGCGTGAACGACGGGTTGAAGCCGCCGGCCGTGAAGATGAAGCCTTGCGGGCCTGCGCGCAGTGCGATGTCGCCGGTCACATCGAAATTGCCGATGCGCGACTTCGCGAGCGACGCATCGAAGGAGACGTTGCCGGTCGTCCGGTCGATCGTGCCGGCGAAGTCCGCCTGCAGCTTGACGACCGGCGAGTCGGGCTTGGGCAGCTGGATCCGCATCTCTCCGATGATCACGATCTGGGTCGGGTTCGGGAAGGTGAGCACCACCGCGGCGGTCATCGTTACAAGCGAGACAGGCCGCCCCCAGCCGAGCTCGAGGATCGGGGCAGCCAGGTACTGCGCCTGTTTTGGGGGGAACACGCTCGAGACCGCTGGGAGCACGAGATCGGCGCGTTGGATCAGGTCGTGCGGAATCAGCACGTCGTTCGTGCGGCCGTCGCGAACCAGCCCGCCCAGGGCGGTCGTGTCGATGGTTCGGTTGAAGCCGAACACGCCGCCGACGGCGTTCAGCGTCAGACCGAGAAAGATCTCGATCGGTGGCGCGAACGTCACGGACATCACGACGATGAAGGACAAGTCGCCGTTGATCCGCTCGATGACGCCAAAGGCCTGGACTGACAGCTCGGTCGAGCCTAGCGAGATCGCAAGCTCGAGCGCACCGGCGATCTGTGTATCGGTGATGTGCAGGAAGCCGCCACCCTTTACGACGCTCGCGTCGATCGCGATACCCGCGCCGGCGGGCCGGGCGAAGCTCGGCGCCTGAAGATCAAGAATGCCCAGGTTGCCACTGCCGTCGGTGGTCAGGCGCAGCGGCAGCGCGATCCCGAACCCCTCGAGCGTGATCGTGACTGGCCCGAGCGACACGACGACAGTGCCCGCGGCGGCGAGCGGGAAGTCGGAACCGGACGCGGCGACACTGGTGGTCATGCTGTGGATCACGATTCCGGGCAGACGCACAGTATCCGGCCACTTTGCACTGAGCCCGACACCACCGTCGAAGTGAAAGCCTGCGGCATCGACCTTGAACAGCAGCTTGCCGCGCAGCACGACGCCCGAGTCCGGCAGAAAGACGCCGAGCAGATCGCCGACGGCGGACTTTGGAATCGTGATCTCGAATGCCGTGACCCCGAACGAAGCACCCCAGGAGTCCAGGCTCGCATCGATCTCAAAGACGGGCTGCTGCAGGCTGAGGTGAATGCCCCCGTCGGATCCGAACTTGTAGGACTGCGACGTCGTCGCGCTGAGCGCAAGCTTGGGCGGGCTGGCGGCGAGCTGCTTGACGGTCCCGTAGCCGGTCAGGGCGATCGCAAGCGGCGTGTTGACCGGATCGAACGAAAGCTGCAGGACCGCTCCGAGGTTCACCGGCGCCAAGACCGGATCGGCGGAGAGGACGGCCGCCACGAACTTCGGTGGGAGGGTTTGGGTGCCGAGAATATCGATCGACAGCGAGACCGGTTTGCCATAGGTGTCGGCGGCGACCTTGAGCACCAGGCGCTGGAACACCACCGCCGTGCTCCCGAACGCCGTCACCGCCTGGGGAATCGGGGCCTGCGTCGCACCAAGCGCCACGCTTGACAACGAAATGACGCGTGGACCCGTTAGGACACCGGCAATCGACAGCGTGTTCTGCCGCCGCAGGGCCTGAAACTGCTGCCACACGTACGGGGCTGGATTGTGGATCGCAGCGGAGAGGGCAGAGAGGATGCTGGCGCCGGGTCCGACAAAGCCCGTCGCCGACAGCCCCGCCCAGACCGCCGTGGACGCGTCTCGAAGTGCGCGATCGGCGGCCATCGTGACGAGCTGACCGAGCACATCCCCGTTCACAAGCGCCGGGGCGTGGGGCATGTCCGCGGTGGTGAGCTTGGGCGCATCGGTCACGAGGCCAGTCACGACGCTCCACAAGTCCTTGGCGGGCGCGATCAGCGACAGGAGGTCCGGATTGCTGCTTTCGAGCGTGTCCAGGAGCTTGGGCAGATCGGTCGACAATTTGGAGAGATCGCTCGCGCGCGCGCCGAGGAACGACTGGATCTGCGTGACTGCGGCATCGTTGAGCCCGATACCCTTCAATGCCGCCAGCAGCGCACCGGGACTGGATGCCATGCGCTCGAACTGATCGAGCACCCGCAGGAGGAACCCCACGACGGCGCCATCGAGGGGACGCGCTGAATCGGCCACTCGAACGCTCCCCGATACAAGGTCCGCACAGCCCCGAACCGGCTAAGGGTGCTGGTGCCTGCCTTTAACCTACATTCGATCTAGAAAACTAGCAATATATTTCTAGAAACTGTAGGGCCCCGGTCGCTCTGATGAGCTGTGTCAACGATCTTGGACAGTTCCTCGGGTAGTTGATCATGCAACGGTTGCTGCGTTCTGAAACGGATAGACCCAGTCCACGTTACCGTTGTAGGTGAGGCGTATAGCGATCATGGCGGGTCGAGAGCGTCTGCCGAGAGAACCGGCGGGTCAGATGCGCGAATCTGGTGGAAGCAGCACAGGGCACAATCGCGAGACAACAGGCCCGGCAAACGATTACCCCGTCACCGAGGGCCGCAGCCCCGCCCCCCCGCCGCTGACCGACCACACCCAGGGCCGCAGCCCCGCCCCCCCGCCGCTGACCGACCACACCCAGG